>OIXA01001661.1_pt1 | contig 27492 bp, 20 predicted proteins | sample 1587721 | NCBI WGS metagenome assembly OIXA01 (sample SAMEA3888900, study PRJEB22519) | human gut metagenome | biome: human gut; feature: human-associated habitat; material: faeces | place: Denmark | collected 2013
AAGTTCCTTAGATGTATAGGACTTACCTCTAACAAAGGAAAACAACTCGCATAGTTTCTTCTTCTCCCACCCCTCTGGCACACCATCGACAATATTGGTATTTTCGTGTCCGGGGAAATGGAGGTCAACGAACCATTCCTTATAGAGTCGCTGTGCCGCTTCTTCCAATAGCTTTATCTGCTTCTGATAGTTCTCTATCAATGAGTCGTAGCGTGAGAGGATCACAACAATTCTGTTTTGTGTGTGTAGTGAAGGTGTAAGCAATACTATTCTGCGTAATCCATCTATAGGAACCGCTTTTTGTGCAGTTCCTTTGGAGATTGCGTCTACTTCGTGTATTCCTAAAGGCGACTTAAACCAATAATACAGGTATTGTGGAGAAAGCTCTTTACCAAAATTCTTAAACCATGATAGGTTACCATCTGCAAAGTAGAATTTATCAGATGGCTTATAAATATATGGAATACCATTAGTTCCTCTTGTTGTAAGTAATAAATCGCCACCAGTGGGAACTCCGTATTTCGCTTTTATGTCATTGTATAACTCTTCAGGTATGAAGTCTGTAGGTTCGAAGTCTTCTCCTTTGTCAAGGCAAATGATTTCTTTTGAGCAAAAAAACGGAATACCATTTTTGCTTCTGACAGAGGCTAAACATCTTTTACTGGAGGTTATCTCGCAGTAATCACCCAACTTTACCTTCTTCCACTCACTCATACCTCTTCCTCCTTTCCTTCATATCCCCATTTAGCTTTTGCAACTTCAAGGGACTTTTGTATCTGTTGTATGAGGACATCGCGCGGAGGCAATTGTGTCGCCACTTGCGGCACAATTTTAGTCAGGAAATGAGTCCAAGACAATTTTGACACCAGCGGTGACACTATTTGCCAATCAGGGAATTCTTGCGCAAATTGTACCATTCTCCTAATTGTTCTCTCCTCAAAGCCCTTGCTACCATACCATGCTTGTAATTGTCGTGACACTGTCGCGACAATCTGCTTTCCATAATCAGCTCGTTCATTTCCAAGCACGTCGCGGTTAATTCGCTCGCCAAAGTACATCATGGTTAGCTCATAGTTGGCTGTAGATGCCACATGGATTCGCGCATCGTCAATGATTTGGCGGAGGTCAGTCATCAAATTTCCAACTACTACACCCATTGCTGAAATGTCAGTTGACACTATTGGTTTTATCTCGTTTGCCATGATTTACTTCGAGTTAAGGGTTTCCCATTCCTTCATAATCTCATTCATTAGCGCGCTTGCCTCTTTGTTGAGTGACGCGAGTTCTGTATGGATTTCATTCATACGCTCATGGAAGTCAACGCCATCGTCCTCAACTTCAGCAACACCCACGTATGCACCGGGGGTAAGGCTGTAGTTCTTCTCTTCTATTTCGCTGAGCGTGGCTATCTTGCAAAGGCCAAGCACATCCTGGTATTCGCCATCGAGGCCGAACTTTGAGGTCAGCCACTCGCGCTGATGGGCTGTCTCAAGCATAGCTTCTGCTTCAGCAATGCTTTCGTTCTGCTCACGCTCCACTCGCTTCTTCTCCTTTCGGACAGCATTGGCTACGGCATCCTTCGCTGCCTGCTTTATGACTACCAGCTCTTCCTCGCATTGCTGCAAGGTTCTGCCATCAAGGGCATCATTGTATTCAGCCACCAACTGGCGGTATTTCTCTGTATCTCCACGATACAGATGGACAATAGCTTGCAAGTTTTTTAACTGCCACTCCGTCCATTCATTAAGGGTGCGGTCGACTACGGTGTAGTAGTTGCGGGCATCGATGAAAAGCACCCTGTTCTTGTTTTCCAATCGCTTTGCCTTGTCGAAGAACCACAGCGAGCAGGGCAGCGAGAGGGTGTAGAAGAAGTTGTTGCCCACTGAGACCATTACATCCACATCTCCTGTGAGGACAAGTTTCTCACGGATGTCACGATCCTTATTGGCACTATCCGTTGCCGATGATGCCATAACAAATCCTGCACGACCATGGTCATTGAGGTAGGCATAGAAATATGAAATCCAGAGATAGTTGGCATTGCCTATCTCCTTCGTCTTGGCATTCACACCCGGCAAGCCAAATGGCAAACGACCAGCAGCAGATGCAGATTCGGACTTTACTTTATCTACATTGAAAGGAGGATTAGCCATTACATAGTCACACTTGCCAGCCAGATTGTGAGCATCATGGTAGAATGAATTGGCTTCATCACCAGAGACGATGCGACCATTCAAGCCATGGACAGCCATGTTCATCAGGCAGAGTTGGGCATTGTATTCTACCTTTTCCTGACCGTAGAAGGTCATCTGCGTATTGGCATTCATGCCACCAGCATTCACAAAGTCACCAGTTTGAACGAACATACCTCCCGAACCACAAGCTGGGTCGAGCATGACACCCTGCTTGGGCTCCAGTACGTTGACAAGCATTTTTACAAGTGACTTCGGTGTGAAGAACACGCCATCGTCAGAGGCTACTGCCTTGGCAAACTTAGAGAGGAAGTACTCATAGATGCGACCAATCACGTCACCACCAATCTCATCAAGTGTATTGTTATTGAATATGCGAAGGAGTTCACGCAACAGTTCATCGCTGAACATCGTATATGACTTTGGCAGAATACCAGTCAACTGTTCGCTCTGCTCCTCTACCAATGTCATGGCATGGTTGACAGCCTCGCCCAAAGGTTGGTCATCCGACAGATTGACCAGATAGTCAAACTGAGCCTCACGAGGCAGGTAGAGCGCACTTTTTGCCGCAAAGTCACTTGGTTCAACAGGCATCACGCGACCGCCACGGCTTGGACGATTCTTCAGCAGTTTAGCCTCCACCATTTTGAATCGGCTGTAGGCATAGCGTAAGAACAGCAATGCCAATACCGGCATACAGTATTGGCTTGAAGTCAGTTTGCTTCCTGCACGAAGCAAGTCAGCCGACTCCCAAAGGTCAGCTTCCAGTTTGCGGATATTTATCTTGTTGTCTGCCATTTGATTTCTGCTTTAAGGTTGTTCGTTGCTTACAAGGTCGCTCATTTTAACCTGTAGGATTTCTGCAATCTTTTTGATAGTCTCTAATGATGGCTGTGCTTTGTTGGTACACCACTTGCTAATAGTCGCAGGGTCTTTTTCCATTTGTTCTGCTAACCATTTTGCCGTTTTGTGCTGTTCAACAAGCACCACTTTCAATCTATTGAGGTCGTTTTTTGCCATTTTGCGAAAAATTTTATGTGGCAAAAATACTAATTATTCATGTAAAACATGTAATAATAAACAAAAATATTATATATGTTTGGCAATTTTCTTTGCTATTTAGTTCAATTGAGACTAGAAATCACAAAGTCAACACCAAATATTTTTCGCTTGGTAATTGAAATGTCGCTCAATTACTAACCGTTTCGTGAAATTTCAAAAGGTCACGGGAGATGAGTTTTGTCTCGAAAAGGTCACTTGAAGGCCACCAATAAAAGAAAAAAGCAGTTAAGTTCTTGGCTTAACTGCTTGATTTTCAAGGTGGACCAGCCTGGGCTTGAACCAGGGACCTCCAGATTATGAGTCTGTTGCTCTAACCAACTGAGCTACAAGTCCGACTTAAAGACAAAGATGCCTAAAAGTTTTGTGGATGCAAAGGTAGTAGGTTTATCTCAAATATCCAAATTTTTTTTGTAAAAAGTATCTAAATGAGCGGATAATGTTGCGGTTTAAGTTGAATTTGCGTAACTTTGTCAGCTGAACAAAATATCGGTGAATAATATAAATGAAGACAACGATACTATCTGAAGATACTATATTTGAAAATAAGGCTGTTGCAACAATAGGCTTTTTTGATGGTGTGCATCGTGGACATCAGTTCTTGCTGAAGCATGTCGTAGACCTTGCTCACGAGAATGGTATGGAGTCGATGGCTATAACCTTCGATAAGCATCCGCGCCAGGTGCTAAATGCCGACTATCAGCCACAGCTCCTCACTACACTTGACGACAAGCTTAAGCTATTGGCAGAAACAGGTATTGACCATTGCGTGGTGTTGCCGTTCACGAAAGTTCTTGCAGCTTTGTCGGCTTACGACTTCATGGATAATATAATGCGCACAAAGCTTGGTGTAGCAAAGCTCCTTATAGGCTACGATAATCGCTTTGGTCATAATCGTAGCGAGACTTTCGCCGACTATGTGCGCTATGGCAAGGATATGGGCATAGAGGTAGTTCAGAACACGGCTTTAGATGTCGAAGGCATTATGGTTAGCTCTTCTGTGGTTCGTCGCCTTATATCTAATGGCGATGTGGAAACAGCTGCAAAATGCTTAGGTCGCTACTATAGTCTGCATGGCATCGTTACGAGTGGATATCATGAAGGCAGAAAGATAGGCTTTCCTACTGCCAACATCGACTTGGGAACAAGCTGCTTGCTTACTCCTGCTGGTGGAGTATATGCCGTAAAGGTTTGGCTTGATGGCGAAAGCGAGAGTAGGGTAGGTATGTTGAATATTGGCACTCGTCCTACTTTCGGAGGCAATGATGTGAGCATTGAAGTAAACATCTTTGGTTTTGCTGGCGATATATATGGTCAGAATATCAGAGTAGAATTCTGTAAGCGCATACGTAGCGAACATAAGTTTGATAATATTGATCAGTTGGTAGCGCAACTAAAGAAGGATAAAGAAGAAATCTCAAAACTATTTTGATTATGAATATAATGAAGAATAATAATGTCAAGGCAGCAGTAGATATAGTGCTCTACTTGATAGTTTTTGTGTTGCTGCAAGTGATATTCCTAAATGGAGCAGATCTCATGGGCAAACATTATGGTATAGATTCTGCTATTACAATGGCTGCAGGAACAGCCTTGAGTGGATTGATTACCATTGTAATTTTCCTTTGGAGACGATGGTCGCCATATTCAAGAGAATATATTGCCACACGCCCTTGGACAGCCTTGGTGTGGGTAGTTTTGCTTTCTTTGGGCACTATAATTCCTTCGCAATGGATGATAGAAGTATTAGATGTAGACATGCCAAAAGAAACACTTGAACTTATGACCAAGCTCTTAGGCACTCCTTGGGGATACCTCGCGGTAGGCGTATTGGCTCCTGTAGCCGAAGAAATGGTGTTTAGAGGAGCAATATTACGTCGTCTGCTCGAAGTGATGGGAGAAGGCAGAAAATGGTTTGCTATTATCATCTCAGCCTTACTCTTTGGGGCTTTGCATGCCAATGGACCACAGTTTATCCATGCTGCGCTTATAGGAGTGCTTCTTGGTTGGATGTATAGCCGTACAAACAGCATAGTGCCAGGAATGCTATTCCATTGGATAAACAACACTATTGCCTTTGTGGCATACAACATGATACACCAGGCTGCCGACGGCAAGCTGATAGAAATATTCCAAGGCAATCAGCGTAGCGTGTATATGGCTCTTGGCTTCTCGCTATGCATATTCCTGCCCAGTCTCTTCCAGCTTGCTCAGCGATTAAAAAAGTAAGCTACGAATAATTTTACGGAGAGTTTAAGAAACAAGTACACGTATATGTATAAAAATGAAGGAATCATCTACTCAGTATATCGAGATAGATGATTCCTTCTTCGTTAATATGTTATGAAATTTGAGAGAAAACGAAACTTCACAGCCTCGTGAATGTTGTTTTACTAAACATGATTTAATTATAGAGAAAGCATAGAAATATAGTCTACTTTAAGATGTTTGACACCTGGCTTGACTGTGGGTCTGCGATGCTACGCTTCATGGAGTCAACCACAGCGCTATCGCCCATTGCCATAGATGTGCCCTGCTTTATGCTGTCGTAGCCATCGTAATAGCTGATAGCGTTGCCATTATTGTTGTTGGCAAATGGCACTTGCAAAGCGTTGCCGAGTGTTAGTATTATTGCCACTGCAGCTGCCGCCTTTACAAGAGGGCGAAGCCTTTGTGTCATGCTGATGACCTTGGCCTTTACAGGAGTGCTCTCTTCTGTCATAGCCAATATCTTGGCATCGAAGTCCTCACCTAATACATCCTGTTTAGTTTCGGAAAGTTCGTAGGTGAACAAGTCCTTATATCTAAGCAACTCTACAGGCACGTCCTTTTGGCTGAAGAATGCTTTCAGGATGTCTTCTTCCTCAATGGAAGTCTCGCATCGCCAATAGCGTTCGAGTAGTTGGTTGATGTATTTATAGTCCATAGTCGTCTAATTCTTTAAAACGTTGTTTGATGGTTTGTCTGCCTCTGAAGATATTGATCTTTACCTGATCTTCGCTTATTAGCATTATCTCCGCCACTTCCTTATATGATTTACCTTCAAAGTCGCGAAGCTGTATGCATGTGCGTTGCTTCTCAGGCAGTTCGTCTACGATTCTTCTTACCAGTTGTATTCTGTCTTTCTGGTTCATTTCCTCGTAAGGATTGTTTAGAGCAGAAGGTCTATCTTGCTGATTGTCGTCGAGCGAATCGTGTTGGTTTCCCATTTTCTTTATCTTATCTAAGGCTAAGTTTCTGCATATTGTCATACAGAACGCCTCCATCGATTCTATCTCATCCCAACGTTCGCGTCGGTTCCAGACTTTTATCAGCGTATCCTGAACCACATCCTCAGCTTCTGCATTATTGCATGTAATGCGGAGAGCAAGCCGATAGAGATTGTTCTTCATCGGCAGAATGTCGTTACGGAAACTGACCTTTTTCATCTTGTTCTCTGTTTAATTGACGATTGGTTATGAGGATAGTTACAGTAAGAACTGTATTTTAACGTTTATTTAGTATTTCTCTACTTTTTATCTATGTTCTATACCTTAATATAATATATATAGCGTTGCAGAAATGATACATTATAACTGAGGTATATTCACGTGGCGTATGTTGTTAGCCTCGCAGTATGGTGCCGTGCTTACCGTCGATGGCAGAAGCGAGGGTTATCACCACTTGCTTTACTCCATGTTCGATGGCGTTGAACGAGTTTTCGAGCTTAGGAATCATACCTCCAGCAACTGTTCCGTCGGCTACAAGAGCCTTAAACTCTTCAGGAGTGATGGAAGGGATTACGCTATCGTCGTCGTCAGGATTTGATAGTACACCCTTTTTCTCGAAACAGAACATCAGGGTTACGTCGTAATATGGTGCCAAAGCTTTTGCTGTTTCCGAAGCTATGGTGTCGGCATTGGTATTTAGTATGTTGCCATTGCCATCGTGAGTCAATGGAGCCATTACAGGCACTATGCCAGCCTCTACGAGGGTGTGAAGCATATTGCCGTTGGCATGGTCTACGTCGCCAACATATCCAAAGTCTATACCATCTTTCAATGGACGCTTATGCGAACGTATCATGTCGATGTCGGCACCTGTTAGTCCAAGGGCGTTTACGCCTACAGCCTGTAGCTTTGCCACGAGGTTTTTGTTTACCAATCCGCCGTATACCATAGTTACTACATTCAGCATTTCGCGGTCGGTGATGCGTCTGCCATTCATCATCTTGGTTTCTATACCCAGCTGTGCTGCAATCTTTGTTGCACTTCGACCTCCTCCATGCACAAGGACTTTGTTGCCCTCGATGGCAGCAAAGTCCTTAAGCAGTTGCATCAGCTGCGCTTCGTCTTCTACTACCGCACCGCCTACTTTTACAACAGTAATCTTTTCCATTGTCGTTATTCTTTTAGCTATATCCCCATCTGCTTATGCTGCAGAGAGGGATATAATGCTTTTATTATTCCAAATATGTATATCCGTAGAGACCTGAGCGGTAGGTGTCAAGGAATTCTTTGCCTTCTTCAAGACTAATCTTTCCTTCCTTCACACTCTTTGTTACCCATGTCTCGAGCTGGCGAACCAACTTCTTAGGGTTGTACTGCACATAGTCGAGCACCTCTTCTACGGTTTCGCCATCTATTATCTGGTCAATATGATACTTGCCATCCTTAACAGAAATATGTACGGCGTTGGTATCACCAAACAGGTTGTGCATATCGCCAAGAATCTCTTGGTATGCTCCTACGAGGAATATGCCGAGATAATACGACTCGTTCTTTTTCAAGCTGTGGATAGGCAACACATGAGATGTATGACCCTCAGCCACAAAGTTTGCAATCTTGCCATCAGAGTCGCAAGTGATATCCTGCAATGTAGCGTTGCGAGTAGGACGCTCGTTCAATCTCTGTATAGGCACGATAGGGAACAACTGGTCGATAGCCCAAGAGTCTGGTAGACTTTGGAATAGCGAGAAGTTGCAGAAATATTTATCTGCCAACAGCTTGTCGAGATTCTTCAGTTCCTCTGGCACATGCTTGATGTTCTTTGCCAACACGTTTATCTCGTGAGCCACGCTCCAATACATACGTTCTATCTCTGCTCTTGTCTTCAAGTCTACGATGCCATGACTAAAGAGCTCAAGAGCCTCTTCGCGTATCTGCTCAGCATCGTGCCAATCCTCGAGCATAGAACGAGAGCTAAGGTTGTCCCAAATGTCGTAGAGGTCTTTCACCAGCTTATGGTCATCAGGCTTAGCCTCAAACTCCTCTGGCATCTCTGGCAAGCTTGCAGTCTCCAATACGTCAATCACCAATACCGAGTGGTGAGCCGTTAGCGAACGTCCACTTTCTGTGATGAGGTTTGGATGAGGAAGCTCATTCTTATCCGCAGCCTCTACGAAGGTGTAGATACAGTCGTTGACATATTCCTGGATGCTATAGTTGACAGAGCTTTCGCTATTTGACGAGCGAGTGCCATCATAGTCAACGCCAAGACCACCACCACAGTCAACAAACTCCACCTTATATCCCATCTTATGAAGATTGATATAGAATTGTGAAGCCTCACGAAGAGCTGTCTGTATACGACGAATCTTTGTTATCTGCGAACCAATATGGAAATGGATTAGCTTCAAGCAGTCGTGCCATCCCTTCTTCTCCATGATGTCGAGTGCCTGCAGCAGTTCAGCGCTGGTAAGACCAAACTTAGAAGCATCGCCGCCACTCTCTTCCCATTTGCCGGAGCCACATGATGCAAGCTTTATTCTGATACCGAGGTTAGGCTTCACGTTGAGCTTCTTTGCTACAGTAGCAATTGTCTCAAGCTCGTTCAGCTTCTCAACCACGATGAAGATACGTTTGCCCATCTTCTGAGCCAACAGCGCCAACTCTATATATGCCTGGTCTTTATAGCCATTACATATTATCAGCGAGTCGCTTTGGCATTGCACAGCCAATACTGCATGAAGCTCAGGTTTTGAACCAGCTTCAAGTCCGAGGTTAAACTTTCTGCCGTGCGAGATTATCTCCTCTACCACAGGCTGTATCTGGTTAACCTTGATAGGATAAATTATGAAGTTCTCACCCTTGTAGCCATATTCCTTCTTTGCCACGTCAAAACAGCTGGCAGTCTTTTCGATACGGTTGTCGAGGATGTCTGGAAAACGCAATAGCACAGGCGATGTGACATCGCGCAATGCCAGTTCGTCCATAACCTCGCGGAGGTCAATCTGTGTCTTGTCCTTACAAGGAGTGACATATACATTTCCCTTGTCGTTGACTCCAAAATACGAAACGCCCCAACCATTAATGTTGTAAAGCTCTCGTGAGTCTTCGATAGTCCATTTCTTCATTCTTCTTTTATTCGATGTTTAGCAGTTCTTTTACTTTTTCTACTGAAATCTTTATCTTCTCATAGTTGTCCATGAGGTCTACGTTGAGAGTGTATTTAGCCTTTTCATAGAAAGGCTTGCGCTGTTCCAACTGTTCGTGGATAAACTCGCGAACCTCGTCAGGAGTCTTGTTCAAGAGCAAAGGGCGTACGGTCTTTCCCATCTTCAGATGTCCGTATAGCACCTCTGGCGAAGCCTTTAGATAGATGGTGTCGCCCTGCTGATTGATGTAGTCTATATTGTCGAAGAAGCATGGAGTGCCTCCGCCACAACTAATGATAACATCCTCAAACTCTGCCACCTCGTGAAGCATATTGCGCTCAATCTCTCGAAAGCCCTCTTCGCCAACGCTGTCGAAGAGTTGCTTTACCGTTTTGTGCATTCTGCTCTCTATATACCAGTCGAGATCGTAGAAAGGCAATCCAAGCTCCTTGCTTAGTGCCTTGCCTACGGTAGTCTTTCCCGACCCCATATATCCTATGAAGATAATCCTCGTCATGATAGTTTTCGTTTATTTCTTTCTTGCCTTTGGTTCTGGTGCAGCGTTTATCACCTCCATACATTGTTCGTAGGTAAGATCTGCTGCATTCTCGTGCATAGCCTTTGGCAAACGATAGTTCTTGCCGTCGTAGGCGAGATAAGGACCATAGCGTCCGTTCAGCACTTCCAACTTAGTATCCTCGTTGAAAGCTTTGATATGGCGTTGTTGCTCCTGCTTGCGCTTGTCCATGATAATGGTTATAGCGCTTGTGAGAGATATTGTCATTGGGTCTTCGCCCTTTGGCAGCGAAGCATATTTCTTGTTGTGCAATACGTAAGGTCCAAATCTTCCTGCTCCGATAACCACAGGCGAACCTTCGAAGTCGCCCAATGTGCGTGGAAGCTTGAATAGTTCAAGAGCCTCTTCGAGTGTGATAGTCTCGATACTCTTATCTGCAGGCATCTGAGCAAACTGTGGTTTGTCGTCGTCCTCTGCCGAGCCAATCTGTACAGCAGGTCCGAAGCGGCATATCTTCACATATACAGGCTTGCCAGTCTTAGGGTCGTTGCCAAGCATACGTTCGCCAGCCTTATGCTCTGATCTTTCGTTCATTACCTTGTCTACCACAGGCTCAAAGTCTTTGTCGAAAGTCTTCATCATCTGTAGCCATTCCTCTTTGCCTTCGGCTATTTGGTCGAACTGCTCCTCCACACGTGCGGTGAAGTTGTAGTCCATAATCTCTGGGAAGTTCTTCATCAAGAAGTCGTTAACCACCATACCGATATCTGTTGGCAACAGCTTACCCTTGTCAGAGCCAGCCATCTCGGTCTTGGTCTTCGAAGTCTTAACGCCATTCTTCAAAGTGTCTATCACGTATGTGCGTTCCTCTCCATTCTTGTCACCCTTCTGCACATATTCACGCTGCTGGATGGTAGAGATTGTTGGAGCATAGGTAGAAGGACGACCGATGCCCAATTCCTCAAGCTTGTGTACAAGACTTGCTTCAGTATATCTGGTAGGACCCTGGCTGAATCTTTCTGTAGATGTTATCTCCTCCTGCTGTAGCTCGTCGCCTTCGTTGATAACTGGCAACAAATCTGATTCTTCTGCATTCTGGTTGTCGTCGTCGGTAGACTCTGTGTAAACCTTCAAGAATCCGTCGAATGTAACAACCTCGCCATTAGCAACAAACTTATACGAAGAGTTGTTTACGTCGATAGTGATAGTTGTCTTCTCCAACTGTGCATCAGCCATCTGCGAAGCTATGGTGCGCTTCCATATCAAGTTGTATAGGCGGCGCTCCTGTACAGTTCCCTCTATGGTCTGCTGATCCATAACAGTAGGGCGGATAGCCTCGTGAGCTTCCTGAGCACCCTTAGAACTTGTGTGGTAGTTGCGTCTTTTTGAGAAGTTGTCGCCATAAAGCTCCTTCACCAAAGCTTCGCTACCGTTGAGTGCCAACTGCGATAAGTTCACACTATCGGTACGCATGTATGTGATGCGTCCGTTCTCATATAGATGCTGAGCCACCATCATGGTCTGGCTAACAGTAAAGCCCAACTTGCGGGCTGCCTCCTGCTGAAGTGTAGATGTTGTGAAAGGAGGAGCAGGCATACGCTTCAAAGGCTTCTTCTGTATAGAAGCCACGGTGAAGTGAGCATCCTTGCATTGATTCAAGAATTCCACAGCCTCTTCGTGAGTCTTGAATCGAGTGTCGAGTTCTGCCTTTAGCTCGCTCTTTGTGCCATCGGCTCCAGTAACCTGGAATATGGCATTCACTCTGTAGTATGGCTCACTCTTGAAAGCCTGCATCTCGCGCTCACGCTCTACGATGAGTCTTACAGCTACACTCTGCACACGTCCGGCAGAGAGTGATGGTTTAACCTTGCGCCACAATACTGGCGAGAGCTTAAAACCTACTATACGGTCGAGCACACGGCGAGCCTGCTGTGCATTCACAAGGTTCATGTCGAGAAGGCGTGGAGTCTCTATAGCATTAAGAATAGCCGACTTAGTAATTTCATGGAACACGATACGCTTTGTCTTCTCCTCGTCCAATCCTAATACTTCGCAAAGGTGCCAGCTGATGGCTTCTCCTTCACGGTCCTCATCGGATGCCAACCAAATCTGCTTTGCCTTCTTTGCATTGCTCTTTAGTTCTGCAACGAGTTTCTTCTTCTCCTCAGGAATCTCATAGTGAGGCATCATGGTCTTTTCATCGATGCTCAACTCTCGTTTCTTGAGGTCACGAATATGTCCGTAGCTCGACATCACCTTGAAGTCGGAGCCTAAAAACTTCTCTATTGTCTTAGCCTTTGCCGGGCTCTCTACAATCACTAGATTTTCTTGCATACTACGAAATGTATAAATTATGGGGCACAAAAGTAATTAAAACTTTTCTTATACCTTATTATATATCTATATTTTTATTTTTTTTAAGGATTTGTGATGCAAAGATGATACAAAAAACATAAAAACCTGTTTTTATTTGGTAATTTCGATAATATTCGCTATCTTTACGGCAATTTTATGAATTAAAATATGTTATTTTTGGCACTCAAACAGCAGTTTTGTTTAATGTGGCTTCCGTTCTTACTCCTAAGACGAGAAGAATTGTAAACCGTCAACGGAAGTCTCAACTCGACATTTACCTTTATTATTGTGCCTATTGACGGAGACGCAATTAACAAATTATCAATTGAAACATGAAGAAAATTACTTATTCGTTTCTTAGCCTATTGATGCTATTGTTGGCTATGCCTGCTGGGTTGTTGGCAAGAACTACCGTGACTTTCGATTTCGCAGCTAATCCGTGGAATTTACCTCTTGGTTCTGGATCAGGTGATGAAGCTGCTAAAGGAAATATCGTAGCTCCTATAGTAAAAGATGGAGTAACAGCAACTTTTGCTCAAGGAACTAATGCTCAAACTGCTCCTCGTATGTGGACAGGACCACAATTAAGGATGTATACTGGTAATACCATTACCTTTACAGCTCCTGCTGGAAAGGTAATTGAAAAAATTGAATTTACAGGAACTCTTAGTTTGGTTGTAGCTGAAGGAACTTATGATAGTTCTTCTAAAACTTGGGGCAACCAAAGACACAGGTAAATTCTGTTACCTTTGATGGTGGAAATAAACCAGGTGATGAGAGTAAGTCCTTTACAACCAAAATTTCTAAGGCAGTCCTCACTATCGCAGATCCAGGCGAAGAGGCTGAGGTAGTAGTATTGCCAGAGATTGCAGACTTCGCATCTCTCAAGGCTTGTGAGAAAGATAAGGCTGTGAAGCTTACAATTACTAATGGTAAGGTGGTTTATGCTGGAAGCAAAGACTTGATCGTTGAAGACGCTACAGGTGCTGTTGATCTCTACGACTGGGGACTTACAGCTACTGCAGGTCAGGTAATCAATGGTACTATAGAGGCTAAGTATAGTGAATTTATGGGTATGCCACAGGCTGCAAAGACTGCTGATACCGATGTTGCAGCTCTTACCATTACCGATGGCGATGCTGTAGCTCCTGTAGCAATGACTTTTGTTGATGCAATGAAGGCTACTTCTTATTTGAAGTATGTCACACTTACCGATTTTACTATCGAAGAGGCTGATGGTAAGACCTACCTCGTAAGTGGTGAAAACAAGATTCAACTTTACAACAAGTTCAATGTTGAATATACTCTTCCTGAAAATATTCAGAGCATTAGCGGTATCATCATTCCTTTCGTAGCAAAGGGTTCTACTGATGTTATTGTAGAAATTGCTCCTACAAGCGCTGAGGATATCGTTGCTAAGCCAGAAGGTCCTGCTTATCCAGAGGCTGGCACATATTATATCAAGAATGTTGCTACAGGCAAGTTTATGGCTGCTGGTAGCTCTTGGGGCTCACACGCTATTGTTGACGACCATGGCTTTGATGTAAAACTTGCAACATTGGAAGAGGGTAAGTATACTATCGACACTCAGATTTCTAATGGCGGTGTCAAGAACTTCTTGAATGGAGAATTTACCGATGGTGCTTCATTCACATGGACATTCGTAGCTACAACTGCTACTGATGGTACACCTGCATTCTATATCAATAATGGTGAGAAGAACCTCTCGGCTCAGGAAGGTAATCAGGATGTTGTTCTTCAGACAACTGATAATGACTATGCTAAGTGGGTGTTCGTTACAGAAGCTGAGCGTATTGCTGCCCTCGCTAATGCTACTGCAGAGGCTGGTATGGATGCTACATGGCTTATCAAGGGTCACAACATCGGACGCAACGATACACGTAACAATACATGGCAGGGAAGCGTGAAGCCTGGTGGCGACGTCACCAATATGAACGCAGAGAAGTATAATACCGACTTCGATGTTTACCAAACTATTAAGGTTCCTAATGGAAAGTATGTTTTGGAACTTCAAGGTTTCTATCGTAATGGTGAAATAAAAATTTCTGCACCAGCTCACCTTAATGGTAGCGAAAATCTTTATGCAAAAGCTTACGCAAATACAGTAGAGACATCATTACCTTCTGTCTATGCAGATGCAGGCAAGGTAGATGCTGGTTCTTCTGTAGAAGGTATCGAAGGCAAGTTCCCAAATAGTCAGGCTGATGCAAGTAAATTCTTCTCGGCTGGTGCCTATAATTTGGCTCTTGATCCAGTGGTTGTTTCTGACGGAACATTAAAAATTGGTGTTAAGAAGGTTGAGAAGGTGGCTGCCGACTGGGCTTGCTTCGACAATTTCCGTCTCACATACTATGGAGAGGTTAACGATGTTGCTGTATTCAAAGAGGCTTACGAGGCAGCTCTCGTAGCTGCAAAGGCTGCAGTTTCTGATGATACTTATGCAGAAGTTGTTGGCGACGAGCGTACTGCTTTGACCGCAGCTATTGATGCTAACAGCACAGTTGCAGAGGAAACTAAGGAGGCCTATATTGCTGCAACAACAGCTCTCAATGAGGCTACCAATACATTCAAAGGTGCTAAGGACGCTTATGTAGCATTGGCAACAGCCAAAGCTCAGTATAAGGATTTCTATGTTGCTGCTTATAAGTATGCAAGCGAAGAGAAGGCTTCTGCACTTGCAGATGCTCTTGTAGCTACAGCCAAGAATGCAGAGGAAGCTACAGCTAAGGCTTCTGCTCTTGTTGCTGCTGTTCGTTCTATCGTTGAGTCTAATGCTTTGGCAGAAGGCGTAGAGGGTGCTACCAACTATACCGAGTCTATCAAGAACCCTAACGCTGAGGCCTTGGAGGGTTGGACAACAGCTCTTGGTGAAATCAACAAGGGTGCTATTAATATTAAGACAGCAGAACCATTCACCGATGCAGAAGGAAACTCTACTCACTCTTACTTCGATGGTGGTAGCTGGAATGACAATGCTTGGGATGTAACATTCTCTCAAGACGTAACTTTGCCTAAGGGTAAGTACTTGCTCACAGCAACATCACGTGCATCGGCAGATCTTACTTCATTTGCACTCTTTGCAGGTGAGGCTCGTGCTGAAATGAAGCATGTTGGTGCTTCAGGCGAACTCTTCGATCGTGGTTGGAACGATAACTCTGTAGAGTTTGAGGTTACCGAGGATGATGCTGTCGTAAACCTTGGTGTACAGGGTGTAACCGATAAGCAACATCAGTGGATGTCATTCACACGCTTCCGTCTTGTTAAGGTAGGCGAAGTTGCTCCTGCTTACACCGAAGTTAACAGCATCGCTGAATTGCGTGCTATTAAGGTTGAGAGCGAATTGGATGAAGTACCAGTTAAGTTTAACCTCCACGATGCTAAGATTACTGCTTTGCACAAGAGTAGTTACGGAGGTATGGAAATGATAGACTTCGCTATTTTGGAAGATGCTACAGGTGCTATTGATATAAGCGATCTTATGATGGAGGCAACTGCTGAAGGTTTGTTAGAAGGCAACTTTGAGGAAGGCTCAGTTCTCAATGGTACCCTTTATGCAACATACAACTGGCCTAACTCTCTTTGTGTATCAGAGGATACAGAAAAATCACAAATAACACCTACTCCTTCAACAGTAGTACCTACCGAGGCAACTCTTGCTGAAGTTATTAAGCCAGAGAACGATTTACGCTTGTTTAAAGTCAAAGATGTAACTATTAAGAATGTGGGTACAGAGGAAGCTCCAGACTTTGATATCTGTCAGGGTGAACAGTCAATACAGCTTCGTGATGCTTTCGCATTATGGTTCTCTGATGGAAGCAATATGCCAGAAAAGCTTCAGAGCGTTACAGGTATTTTGTATGCAGAGTACGAATCATTAGATCAGGAAACTCCTAAGTATTTCTTTACTCCTTTATCTTATGAGGCTGCTCCTGCAGCACCTATCGAGGTTAACAGCATTGCAGAGTTGAACAAGCTTGGTGAAGAGAACGAAGGTGCAACTATTAAGTTGAAGCTTACAGATGCTCAGATTACTGTAGCTGACGCTTCAATGTCTTCTGCAATCATCGAAGATAAGACTGGCGCATTTAATGCTCAGTACTTCTTTGCTGAGGCTGTTGGAACGGAAATGTTGAAAGACGAATTCAAACAGGGTGTAGTTCTCAATGGCTATCTCTATGCAAAATATAGCTATGGTTCTATCGAGGTATGTGAAAACACAGCTAATTCAGATATTACTACTACAGAGGCTCCTGTTGTTCCTACCGAGGCTGACTTCGCTGAGGTATTGAAGGCAGAGAACAACTTCCGTCTCTATGAGTTCAAGAATATTACTGTTAACAAGAATGTGTCTGATAAATTCCAGCTTGTTAAGGGTGATACTAAGGCTGAAATCGCTGACAGAACTCACTCACTCGACGAGTCTATGATGGCTAATTTAGAGAGCGTAGTTGGCTACTTCCGCATAGCAGGTGATGAAGCTGAATTCACACTTCTCTCTTACAAGACAGCTACTCCTGATGGTATCTCTGCTCTTGAAGTTGCTGCTAAGAATGCTGCCGTTTACAACTTGAACGGAGCTAAGGTTCTTGGTGCAGGTGAGTCTGTTAAGGGCTTGGCTAAGGGTATCTACGTAGTAGGTGGCAAGAAGATCGTTGTTAAGTAAACAGACATCTATGATAAGGCATCCTGCCTTATTAGATAAATAACAAAAGAAACGGCATTCGCACATTGCGAATGCCGTTTCTTTTTTATGTTAGCTCTTTTATTTGCGCTCTTATATATACACTTTTTCGTATGCAAATACTTGCGCAGAACAATGCTCTCAGTACCGATTTTGATACCAGTAAGGTGGTACTGGAGTTTCACCTATCTGGTACTGGAGTTTCACATAGGTGGTATTGCAGTAACACTAATATGGTACAGACGATGCAACTAAGAGGCTTTATTTGCTTATCTTATAGCTCTTTTTGTTGCCCTTATTTCCGCTTAGACTAACAACGTAAATGCCATGACCGAGAGAGCTGTAGGCTGCAGATAATGATGAGGCTCCGTTGCCTGAACTTATTGTTCTGCCATACATGTCGGTTATTATCCATGAGGTGAAGGCTGTAGCCTCGGCTTTAGGACTATCTATTCCTGTTGCTGCATCCCAAAGGTCAAGTTCCTCGGTGTTGAGCACATAGCAGTCAGACTGATTTGTAGGATTATAGTTTGCTACGAAAGCCACTACATTCATCTTTGTCATATCCCAAGCTTCATCAAGAGTGGTGTTGTAGTTGCACTTATATCCATTTTCGATATCTATCTTGTCGCCCCAAGTTGGAGTCAAAGATACTCGTGGCGAATGACGATGATAGAAACCACCCTTAGCGCCAGTTTGTCGCTTTGTAAAGATGCTGTCTTCGGTGAGGAATACATATAGGCGAACGCTGTCAGGAGTAGCCAATGGCAATAGTTGTTTGCCCTCTACCTGTATGCTTACGTTTCTTGTCGAAGTGTTTAGCTCCTTAGTGATGTTTACTGTTGCAAGCGCCGGAGTCTGCTTAGCCATTTTGTATGCCTCCAAAACGTTTTCTGCTGAGGTTTCAAGGATAGGAGTTTCGTACTTGAATATCTCAGGCAATGTTTTGCGGAAGTCGCTACGGTCTACGAGCATAGCAGGCGCAAAAGTGCGATAAGAAGGATAGAACCATTCATATTCTGAGCTTGTAGGAATGGTGTATTTATCAGTCATGAAGCCTGCATGATGACCAATCTCTATGATATCGGTCAAGTCTTTTATAGCATTGTTGATAGCCAAGTGGGCAGCAGGACAGCTAGAGCAATTCTCGGTAGAGAATGTTTCCAACAACACCTTGCGGTCTTGATAAGAGTTGCGGCACTTAGTTAGCACGCTCTCCGACCAGTTGTCGGTAGCCACAGCATCAGCCTCGTCGTTCACGCTCTTTATGCAGAGGCGGAGGTTGTAGTCGCCAGTTGCAGGAACTTTCATCTGCGACAATTCAAACGACCCCTCGCGGCGTGATGATGTTTGCAGACCTTCTACGCGCTCAGAGCATAGCTCCTTGTCGCCATCGTATAGAGCAAAGGTAAGGCTGTGTACAGGAGCAACACCAAGGTTTTGGTATTTTCCGAAGTAGTTGATTACTTGTCCTGGTTTTACGTAGCTTGGCATATTTGTTACGCCCAATCTTACATTTTGCCGAGGCTTATTGTCGCCAGCTATCGTGGCAAGCAATGAAGCACTATAGTTGTCTTCGTATAATGTCCATTTACCATTTTTACCCTTGATATATTCAGGATTCTTCACCAGCTGAGTGCCGTAGCATATATATCGGCTCTCTTTGATGGTGTAGCCAATATATAGGGCAGAACCATCTATGGTGTAAGGCTTAGCAAGCTTGAATGTATTCCATTTAGCCTTTTTGGCATCAACGGTCTCCTTGTAGAAAGGTTCGCCGTTGAGGTCGTGGCTCAGGAAAATGGTTATAGCTCCGTTTGCTGTTGTGTCTGGAAAAGCAATCAGAATGTTGATGAGCTGACAACCCTTGTATGCCGACATATAGTCAGCATCGAAGAATATAGCAGAGCCTACGTCGGTAGCGCCCTTTACAGATTCCAAACCAGCCGACGATTTCTTATTGTTGCCTATGATAAGGTCGGTATTTGCTGTATCGGCATACGCATTAATACCAAAAAGAACCATGAGCGCAGCGCCCATGATTCTCTTTTTGTTATTTGATATAAAGCTCATAATAGAGTTTTTTGTTATACTATTTGTAATAGCTTACTTTGCAACCTTGAAAGTCTTTTCGCCCTTAGCGGTTTCAACCTTCACGATGTATGTGCCAGCAGCCTTGCCTGCGAGGTTTGCAGGTGTGCCTTGAGCAACGGTAGCTACGAGAGTACCATTTGCTGCATAAACCTTAGCTGAAGTATATTCGCCATTGATATAAACGAGGTTGCCACCAGCGTAGCTGATGCTAACGTGGTTGCGAATGTTCTCGATGTTCTTAACGGCATTAACGTCTGATTCGTATTTGATAACAGGGTAGTTCCATGTAACGCCAGAATCATCACCAGCCAAACCACCACCAGCAATTACCTTACCATCATTGCTGCAGCACATTGCAGGGGATAAATCTGTTTTGGCGATTTGCTTGCCGCCACCACCGCAAGTAAATATCTCGTCTACATAAACGAGCTTGTCGTCGTTGGTGAATATGAATGGTTTAACCATTTCTGCAGCATCAACATAGTAGCCATACATGTTGCCCTCGCCATCGATAGAGTGAATTGTACCTCCATTAAAGTTTGTTTCTTCCTGGTCTTCACTTTCCTCTTCGTCGCCAGTGTATCCTTCACCACAGTTGAAGAGCTGTACAAGTTCGCCATCACGAATGAAAGCAGGATTGAAACCACCGCTACCAGCAACATTCAAACCAACGATAGTCTTGCCATCGTCGCTGATGTCGCGAACAAAGAATTGGGTGAAAGTTGCCGAGTCTGCCTGCTCAACGAGCTTGCCATCTACATAAAGCTTGTTGTGGCCTGCTTTTCCGAGGGTGTTGAACACAGTATTTATAACATAGCTATCTCCCTTCTTTTCCCAAAGAATAGGGCAGTAGCGTATAATGTCATAAACCATTCCTTCAAGGATAGTCTTTTCGCCAACCTTAATACTTGCATGACCTGCGATATACTTGCCATCGCCAGTTATGGCGCGAGCCTCCTGTGAGAAGTCCTCGGTTTTAGCTTGCGTTAAAGAGTAGTCTGCTGGTACAGGAAGTTGATGCCAATCGCCAGTTATAGTACGCCATCCAGGATAAGCAACGGTTGGCTTCTCCTCGTTCTCGCGCTGCTCGAAGCTACCAACGATGATACCATCGTTAGAAACGTCGCATGCAGAGATGCGGTTGCATGTTGTGCCGAGTGGAGTAAGCTCTGTAGGGTCAGAGAGCTGCCATAGAAAAGCACCTCCCAGACTGAAACAAATCTGTGCGTCGTCGTAGCCTACTGCATATTTACCATTTGATGATACATGCTGGAAATAGCCAGCGGCATTCACTTGATCACCATACTCAGGGTCTGCGATAGGGAAATCTTTGAAATCCTGCACTAAATAATCCTGTGCATTAACTGTTTGTGGGGCATAAAACGCAAGTGCGGTAGCACAAGCGTAGGTAAGTAAAAGTTTGTTCATATTATAGCCTTTTAAATTAATAATTATCGTTAATCGTGCTGCAAAAGTACGGAATTATTCTTGTAAGTCCAAAGTTTTTGCCAACAATTGTTGACATATTACTATTAAAAATGGCTCGTATTGTGATAAAAATGTAATAAATATGTGCAGTAATGGAAAAAATAGTCTAATTTTGCAAGCGCTTAGCAGACATAACGATAGTCGGGGAGCATATATTTAAAGGAAATATTATAGTTAAGATACAATATGGTATTAAATTATATTTGGATAGCTTTTTTCGTGATAGCATTCGTCTTTGCTATCATAGGACTTGCCATGGGAGATACCACCATCTTCCAAAAGATAGTAGACTCTACCTTCGATTCTTCAAAGAATGCCTTTGAGATATCGCTCGGACTCACCGGAGTGCTTGCCCTTTGGCTTGGTATTATGAAGATAGGCGAGAAGGCTGGGGTAGTGAATGTGTTGGCTCGGGCGCTAAGTCCTGTATTCACCAAGCTGTTTCCAGATATTCCTAAGAATCATCCCGTGATGGGAAGCATATTTATGAATATTGCATCAAATATGCTTGGCTTAGATAATGCTGCAACTCCTACAGGATTGAAGGCTATGGCACAGATGCAGGAGCTGAATCAAAAGAAGGATACGGCAACAAATCCGATGATAATGTTCTTGGTGCTCAACACCTCAGGACTAACTATCATCCCTACCACCATCCTTGCTTTCCGTGCGTCGTATGGTGCAGCACAGCCTACCGACGTATTCATCCCAATATTGTTGGCTACACTTGTGGCAACCCTTGCCGGCATCATCGTTACCTCGCTTTGGCAGCGTATAAACATTCTGCAGCCTGTGTTGCTCTTCACCATCTTTGGCATGTGTGCCTTTGTGGGCATCATAATCTGGGGCTTTGGTCAGATGGATAAAGACACGATGAATACTGTGACTACGGTGGCATCGAATATGATACTCCTTGGCATCATTCTCTGCTTTATCTTGGCAGGCTTTTTCAAAAAGGTGAATGTATATGATGCTTTTATAGAAGGAGCAAAAGAAGGTTTCACTACTGCTGTAAAGATAATCCCTTATCTTGTTGCTATCCTTGTTGGCATCGGAGTGTTTCGTGCTTCGGGAGCTATGGATATGGTTATTCGTGGCATTTCATGGTCGGTAGAACAATGTGGTTTTAACTCCGACTTCGTAGGTGCTCTGCCTACTGCTATCATGAAGCCGCTATCGGGAAGTGGAGCACGAGGTATGATGCTCGAGGCAATGAAGAATTATGGTCCAGACTCCTTTGTTGGTCGCTTGAGTTGCATCTTCCAAGGTTCTACCGATACCACCTTCTATATCCTTGCAGTATACTTCGGTAGCGTTAGCATCAGAAACACTCGTCATGCTGTTGCTTGTGGTCTGCTCGCTGACCTTGCAGGAGTGTTTGCAGCAATAGCGGTTGCATACATGTTCTTTTAAAAGGTAAAAAGGTAAAAAAGTTAATAAAATATGGCAAGTCTGAAATCATTAGCAAAAGATACTGCTATTTATGGTATGAGCAGTATTATTGGCAGATTCTTGAACTATCTGCTGGTGCCACTATACACGGCAAAGATTAGTGCCGCAAGTGGTGGCTATGGTGTTATCACCAACATGTATGCCTATACGGCATTAATCCTCGTTATATTGACTTACGGTATGGAGACCACCTTTTTCCGCTTCGTCAATAAAGAAGAGGAAAACTCGGAGAAAGTATACCATACCGTGTTGTGTATGGTTGGAACAACATCATTGCTGTTCATCGCTTTGGTGTTCCTCTTTATTTCCCCTTTAAGCAATATGATGGGCTATGCCGATCATCCTGCTTATGTATGGACAATGTTTGTCACCGTGGCGATAGATGCGTTCCAATGTATACCGTTTGCATACCTTAGATTTAAGAAGCGTCCACTGAAGTTTGCTGCTTTCAAGTTGCTCTTCATCGGTATGAATATCTTGCTCAACATCGTTTACTATGTCTTTATGGATGGTCACGACGTGGGCTATGCCTTCTATATCAACCTTGTTTGTACAGCTTCTATCACATTCTGTTTCTATAAAGAGATTATCGAAGGCTTCCGTGGCGAAAAGGCTTCGTGGGCAGAAACAAAGGTGCTCATCAAGAAGATGCTTGGCTATAGCTGGCCTATCCTTGTGCTTGGTATAGCTGGAATATTGAACCAGACTGCCGACAAGATTCTATTCCCATATATATATAAAGGTGCAAATGCCCACGAACAACTCGGTATCTATGGTGCAGCATCAAAGATTGCCATGATAATGGCGATGATAACTCAGGCTTTCCGCTTTGCCTACGAACCTTTCGTTTTTGGCAATGCTAAAGAGAAAGACAATAGAAAGATGTATGCTTCGGCAATGAAATACTTTGTTATCTTCACCCTCTTGGCTTTCCTTGTGGTGGTAGGATATATGGATTTGCTTCGCCATATCATCGGTCGCGACTATTGGGAAGGCTTGAATGTAGTGCCTATTGTGATGGCTGCCGAGATAATGATGGGAGTATATTTCAATCTTAGCTTTTGGTATAAGCTCATTGATAAAACCATCTGGGGAGCTTACTTCTCGGGCATCGGCTGCTTGGTGCTTATAGCCATCAATGTTATCTTTGTGCCTATCTATGGCTATATTGCTTGTGCTTGGGCTGGCTTTGCAGGCTATGGTACAGCTATGGTGTTGTCTTATATCGTGGGTCAGAAGAAATATCCTATCGACTATCCTGTTAAGGATATTATGATATATGTGGTTCTTGCCATAGTGCTCTTTGCTGGCATGACCCAGGTAAACAAATATCTGTCTCCAATAATGGCTCTCGCTGCTAATACCGTTCTTATCCTCATCTTCACAGCCTATCTCGTGAAGAAGGATTTCCCTTTGAGCAGTCTGCCTGTAGTTGGTAAGTATTTTAGAAAGTGAGAGAGCGACTATCCAGCAGACTTTGTCTGAACGATATTGCCGAGCTAAGCGCAGTAGTGGCAGGCAACGAGAATAATCATCGAAAGGAAGAGCTTTATCAGCTCTCTTTCGATGATAACAATCGTGTGGCAAACAACGCCTTTTGGATATTTACTCATTTCGATGATTTCAATAACCAATGGCTCTATCAGAAGCATGATGATTTGATAGATAGAGTTATTGTTGAGAATAATGGAACCAATCGCCGTCTGATGCTCTCCCTCCTTCTTCGTCAACCATTCGAAGAAGAATCTCTTCGCTCCGATTTCATCGACTTCTGTGAGTCAAAGATAACAGCTTGTTCGCAGCCTTATGCCATTAGAGCATATTGCATGAAACTTGCCTATGAGCAAATGAAGTATTATCCAGAATTGCTCGCTGAGCTAAAGGCTACATTGGATATGCTGTCGCAAGAACATTTGTCGCCCGCCTTGCAGTCAGCTAAGAATCAGGTGATGAAGAAAATAAAGAAAAGCCTTGGTGGTAAATAGTTTTAAGCCGTAAAAAGCCTTATATATTAGTCCTGAAAGTTATCGTAATTACACTTTTTAGTTCGACTTTTTGTAGTTTGCCACACTTTTAAGGACGACTTTTGGCAAAATCTTAAATAAAAAAGGTATCTTTGCAACATCGTATTAAGCAAACAACGTCTATGAGTAAAGAAAAAGCCAACAACGACTTTGCAGCCTTCGACGAGTATCTTCGACAAGGTGAGCCTTCGCAGAAGGAGAGTGCTGAGAACTGGAAGACGGCTATCGGATTGCAGGCTGTAGATGGGCTGCAACCATCAGCGTATCTCATAGATGTGGCTAAACGAAATATTGAAGGAGAAATTTCATCATCCAATATCTCCGTTCGTTAGGCTATGAGGTGAACAACGATATGTTTGCCCAGCATTCCTGGTACTTCCGCAATGCTTTGGTTCGTGCCAACTATCGCAACATTCAAAAAGGTATAGAATACTCTCCTGTCTACCTGGTTCGTTTCTTCAGGAACTTACTTCTTAAAGATGGTTGGGTTCTAAAAAATAGGTACTTGCATATCCGACCGACAGATGATTGGAAAGAGCAGCCAAGAATAGGTACCCCACAAGTACCCCGCAAGCTATCCTCAAGTACCCCACAAGTACCCCACAAGTTCAGTCAACATGTGGAGACTCTTATTCTATCCTTTAACGATGAATATATGACATCTGCGGAAATTATGGGTGCAATCGGACTAAAGGATAGAAAAAGTTTTAGTGAACTATATTTAAACGCTGCCCTCTCAGAAAAAGCTATTGAAAGGAAATACCCAAACACCCCAAGACATCCTCGTCAGCAATATAGAATGACGGAACTGGCGAAGACTTGGAAAGAATGGTATGAGAAAAAGAATAAATAACATCATAATAAAAACAGAAAAACAAGTAATGAAGAAAAAAGCAACAGTCCTTATCGCTTCGATGATGGCATTCTGCGGACTCAACACCGCACATGCTGACGAGGGTATGTGGACAATCTACAACTTGCCTAATGCTGTTTACAACATTATGCAGCAAGAAGGTTTCAAGATGACTTATGATCAGCTCTACAATGGCGAGAACGCCTTGAAGAACGCAGTAGTTAACTTCTCTGGTTATTGCTCTGGCGTTGTGGTATCGCCAGACGGTCTTGTGTTTACCAACCACCATTGTGGTTTCGAAGCTATTCGCTCACATTCTACCGTAGAGCACGACTATATGCTCAACGGTTTCTATGCTAAGAGCTTCGAAGAGGAATTGCCTAACGAGGATATGTTCGTTAGCTTTATGATTGATCAGAAGGATGTTACCGATCGCCTTACTGCACTTGGCATCGACAACATGAACTCTAACGATCAGGCTAACCTCATCGACTCTTTGCAGAATGCTCTTACCGATTCTATTAAGAAGGTAGACTCTACTCTCCATATCGATATCGATGCTTTCTATGAGGGTAACAAGTATTATGCTACCACATATCAGGACTTCACCGACCTCCGCTTGGTGTTCACCGTGCCTAAGTCAATGGGTAAGTTTGGTGGCGAGACTGACAACTGGATGTGGCCACGTCAGACTTGCGACTTCTCAGTATTCCGTATCTATGCCGACCCTAAGACCAATGGTCCTGCTGCATATAGCAAGGACAATGTGCCTTACCATCCAAAGCGTTGGGCTCAGGTTAGCATGCAGGGATATAAGGAAGGCGACTACGCTATGACCATCGGCTATCCTGGTTCTACAAGCCGCTACCTATCAAGCTTTGGTATCCACGAGATGCGCGATGCTCAGAATGCTCCTCGTGCTCAGGTGCGTGGTGTAAAGCAAGATGTGATGATTCGCCATATGCGTGCCAACGAGGCTGTACGTATCAAGTATGATTCTAAGTATGCTCAGAGCTCTAACTATTGGAAGAACTCGCTTGGTATGAACAAGTGTATCGACTCTATCGGCATCATCAATTTGAAGCGCGACTACGAGAAGCGTATCAAAGCTTATCAGGATTCTACAGGCTATCTGAAGGGACAGCTCGACTTCGATAAGATGAAGCAACTCTATGACAAGCGCTTCGAATATATGAAGGTTTGGACAAACTATAGCGAGGCTTTCCGTCGTACCAACGAGTTTACTACTCGTGCTATGGCTCTCGACAGAATGGAAGTTAAGGGACCAAAGAACAAGAAGTCGAAGCAGTATATAGAGTTTGCTGACAATAGCGAGGAATGGGATGAGGCTCTCGACAAGGAGGTGCTCGCAGTATTGATGAAGAACTATCGTGAGCATGTAGATAGCAAATATCTTCCTAAGTTCTATGCTACCATCGACAGTAAGTTTGGTGGCGACTATGCTAAGTATGTAGACTATCTTTATGCTAACTCATTCCTCATGAAGAGTGCCAAACCTATCTACATCAACCGCAAGTCATATCTCAAAGACCCAGGTGTGCAGCTTGGTCTCGACCTCTTGGAGGTGCTCGGCGTATTGCGTGAAAACATCAATAGCGTAAGCGACGATATCAACAAACAGGAGAAATATCTCTGTGCTGCTAAGCTTCGCATGGAAGAAGACCTTCCTCACTATTCAGACGCTAACTTCACCATGCGTTTGAGCTATGGTCAGATAGGTGGCTTCGACCTTGGTGGCAAGCCTTCAGGCTATTATACTACTGCCGAGAGCATTGTTGAGAAGATGGATAAGGGCAATAAGATTATCGACTATCAGGCAGAGCCTATCATGCACAAGCTCTTTAGCTCTAACAACTTTGGAAAGTATGTAGACCAAACAACAGGTAAGTTCCAGCTCTGCTTCCTCACCAACAATGATATCACAGGCGGTAACTCTGGTTCACCTATGTTTGATGGTAATGGCAACCTCATCGGACTTGCCTTCGATGGCAACTGGGATAGCCTTTCTTCAGACATCAACTTCGATAGCCACTTGGCTCGTTGTATCGGCGTTGATATCCGCTATGTGCTCTATATGATGGACTCTTGGGGACATGCAGACCGTTTGCTCAAGGAGATAAATGCAAAATAATTCTTAAAAGCCCCTAATATGATAGAAGGGAAGCAAAGATAGGAAGTAAGTCCTAATCTTTGCTTCCCTTCTTGCTTTTGCAGGTTAGCAATTCAGATGTTATATCATAAAAATATGAGATAGAACAAAAAAATATTGGCAAATTGCCACTTATTACAAATATTTTAGTTACTTTTGCACTCAAACCACTATTTAACCCAAATCGGTCATTAGGATTTCTCTGTGTCGTACGGCAAAGAGAAATCCTTT
>OIXA01001663.1_pt1 | contig 27464 bp, 17 predicted proteins | sample 1587721 | NCBI WGS metagenome assembly OIXA01 (sample SAMEA3888900, study PRJEB22519) | human gut metagenome | biome: human gut; feature: human-associated habitat; material: faeces | place: Denmark | collected 2013
CAGACTTTTTCTTAAAAGTCAAGGCCGCGTTCCACGGACTTCCGAGATGAACCAATTAAAGAGGGCTTTTGAAGAGCTTCCTTAAGCGGCCATTTTTACTGGAAGCGGCACATCCTAACGCATGAGGGGGGATAATGCTTGTACTGCGACCAAGGATTTTCCGTAGGAACATCAGGTCAGCCGCGTGGAGTCATCGACAACCGTACTAGTGACTTCCTACACAATTCAACCTTTATAAATACTAGAGACCGAACATGGCGAACGATGAAATGACGACTTTGTCGGTAGCAGAAACCGACAACGACCCTCAGAAGAATGCACAGGCGCTGGAGCGGTTGCTCCAGTCGATGTTTGACGCATCCAACCAAATCGTCAGGGATGCAGGCACTCGCTTTGAGACCTTGATCCGAGACTGGTTCATGAACGAGCCTACCTACAAGGATCATTTTTCCGAAGTTCAGACCTGGAAGGATTGGGCAAACCAGCATCCGAACTTGACCTTCAACGCCAAGGACACCGGCATTGATCTGGTGGGTACGTTAGCGGACGGTTCCTATGCCGCCATTCAGTGCAAGTTCTATCAGGCCGACGCCCATGTTCCCAAGGCCGGGATTGATTCCTTCCTCGCGAATTCCAATCGCAAGGAGTTTACCGAGCGCTACATCGTCGCGACGAACGAAAGTTGGACGGGCAACGCTCAAGCTCAGCTTGCTGTTGCCAATCCTCCCGTGACGCTCATCAAGCGTTCCGACTTGGCCGCTTCGATGGTCGATTGGAGTGCATATGGTCAGGGTAAGGTTACGACCCGTGCGAAGAGGACGCCGCGTCCCTACCAGAAGGAAGCCATCCGCAACGTCGTTCAGGGCTTCGAGAAGGCTGATCGAGGCAAGCTCATCATGGCTTGCGGCACGGGCAAGACCTACACGTCGCTCAAGATCGCCGAAGAAATGGCCGGTCCGGGCAAGATCGTGATGTTCCTGGTTCCTTCTCTTTCCCTGCTGTCTCAGACCCTGACCGACTGGAAGCAGCAGTGCATCTACCCGATTAACGCCTTTGCCGTCTGTTCGGACGCCTCGACCGGCAAGACCGACGCCGAGGACATTGATTCTCTCACCACGGGCTCCGAACTCTGCTGGCCTGCGACGACGAATGCGTCCTCCCTTGCCGAAAAAATCAAGACGGCAGACAAGGAAGGCATGACAGTCATCTTCTCGACCTACCATTCCATGGAAGTCGTCTCCGACGCGCAGAAGAACCACGAACTCGCCGACATTGATCTCGTCATCTGCGACGAAGCGCACAGGACTTCGGGCGGCTTCTTCAAGACGGAAGAGGAAAAGCCCTTCACGCGCATTCACAACGCCGATTTCATCCATGCCAAGAAGCGGCTTTATATGACGGCTACCCCGAAGGTTTACGGGCCGAAAGTCAAGGAACAGCAGGCCGGCGGTGACATCGAGCTTTACTCGATGGATGACGAGACCGTTTACGGCAAGACATTCCATGAGATCTCCTTCACGCAGGCGGTTCAGCAGTACAACTGCCTCGTCGACTACAAGGTGATCGTCCTCACGGTCAACGAGGAACTCGTGAAGGATTCCTACCGCTATGCCGACGTTGAGGCAGGCGGCATTACGGTATCGAACGCTGCCAAGGTCGTCGGCTGCTGGCGTGCTTTAAGCAAGCTCGACCTTCGAAAGGATGTTTCCATTGGAGACGACTGTCAGCCGATGCGCCGAGCCGTAGGCTTCGCGCAGGTCATTCGTCCGAGCGAGAGGTACGACCGTACCTCCTCGATGGCGTTTGCCGAATACTTCGACAAGATCATCGAGGACTACAAGACCGCAGAAGTCGCCAAGCGCAAGAAGGAAAATCCCGAGTTCGACGAAGCGAAGTTCCTTGAGACGCACCGCCTGCGTTGCGAAAGCAAACACATCGACGGTTCGATGAACGCTATGGAGAAGGACGAACTCCTGACCTGGCTTCGTACTGAACCCGCTGAAAACGTCTGCAAGCTTCTCTTCAACGTCCGCTGTCTGTCCGAAGGTGTGGACGTGCCCGCACTGGACGCCGTGCTGTTCCTGTCCCCTCGCAAGTCGATGGTCGACGTGGTGCAGACGGTCGGGCGCGTCATGCGCAAGGCGCCCGGCAAGAAGCGCGGCTATGTCATCATTCCCATTGTGACGCCTGCCGGTGTTCCCCCCAACATGGTTTTGGACAACAACAAGGACTTCGACACGGTTTGGCAGGTGCTTCGCGCCCTCAAATCCATTGACTCGAACTTCGGCTCGCTTGTTGACGGTCAGCTTGGCAAGATCGACGAATCCAAGATGGAAGTCATTTGCCTTTCGGAGAAACAATTGAAGCGTCGTGACGAGGATCGCCAAAAAAAGAAGAAAAAGGAAACGCCTCAGGATAAACCGACCAGCCTTACCAATAAAAAGCGACTGCGGGATGAAGAAGATAAGAGGCGCATGAAAGAAGCCCAAGCGGCTTTTGACTTCGGACGCAACGAAATCCTCGAAGACCAACTCAAGGCGCGCATCGTCAAGAAGGTCGGCAATCGCCGTGAATGGGAGGATTGGGCCGAGGACGTGGGGCAGATTTGTCAGGAGCAGATCAAGCACATCAACAAGGTGCTTGCCGAAAGCGAACCCTCCAAGAAGGCGTTTGAAGGCTTCAAGTCCGAACTCAAGAACACGCTCAACGGCGAACTCACCGATGATGAAGTGGTCGAGATGCTTGGCCAGCACGTCGTGACGAAGCCGATTCTGGACGCTTTCTTCGGCGATTATCCCTTCTCTGCGATGAATCCGATCGCCAAGGCCATGACTGAGATGGTCGAAAAGCTCGACAACGAAGGCATGAAGAAGGCGACGAAGTTGCTTAACGGCTTCTACAAGGCTGTCCAGATTCGTATGAAGAACGTCAAGACGGCAGCCGAACGCCAGACGGTCATCAAGGAGCTTTTCGAGAAGTTCTTCAAGTACGCCTTCCCGAAGCAGCAGGAGAAGTTGGGCATCGTCTACACGCCTGTGGAGATCGTGGACTTCATCAATTAGTCCGTTGCGGATGTGATGAAGAAGGAGTTCCACGCGGACATTGCCGATGAGGGCGTGCATATCCTCGATCCCTTCACGGGCACGGGCACCTTCATGGCTCGCCTAATCGAATCCGGACTCATCCCGCAAGACAAACTCAAGGCGAAGTTCGAGAACGAGCTTCACGCCAACGAGATTATGCCTTTGGCGTACTACGTCGCGTCCATGAATCTTGAGTCGGTTTTCTACGAGCGTTGCCCGATTGACGACCCGTCGAAGTATGAGCCGAACAAGGTTCTCATCTGGACGGACACGTTTGCGGATCACACGAAGGCGGATCTTTTCAAGACCTCTTTGGCAGAGAACAACCAGCGTCTCAAGACCGTTCTTGAGTCGGACATTCGCGTGATTATCGGCAACCCGCCGTACTCGGTTGGTCAGGAAAGTCAAAATGATGACAACCAGAACGAACATTATGAGGTACTGGATGCTCGATTGGCCGAGACGTACGTTGCCCAAACGAATTCCACTCTCAAGGGAAAACTCTATGACTCGTACATTCGTGCGTACCGTTGGGCTTCCGACCGCATTGGCGAGAAGGGTGTCATCGGATTCGTGACGAATGCAGGGTGGCTTGAATCCAACTCTGCAGACGGCATGCGCAAGTGCATGGCCGAAGAATTCAGCTCGATCTACATCTGGCATCTGAAGGGGAATCAGCGCACCGTCGGTGAGCAGTCTAGAAAGGAAGGCGGCAAGGTCTTTGGACAAGGCAGCCGCGCCCCCGTCGCCATTGTGATTCTCGTCAAGAACCCTGAGCATAAGGGCAAGTGCAAGATTCACTTCGCCGCAGTGGGCGACTATCTGACACGTGAGGAAAAGCTCAAGCAGACGGCGGATGCCAAGGGCATCTACGGCCTCAAGTTCGAGGACATCGTGCCCGACTCTCACGGTGACTGGATGAACCAGCGTGAGGACTCCTTCCGTACATTCATGCGCATGGATGGCAAGAAGACTAACGAAGTGGCAATGTTTAAAAACTTCTCTTTAGGGGTGTGTACAAACAGGGATGTTTGGGCTGTTAATTCTTCGAAACAAAAGTTGAGTCACAACATGAAGAAGACGATCAACTTTTACAACCAAGAAGTGCGACGGTCCCTAAACAACGCGCAATTTGAGATTGATGCCGACATGACGTCCATATCTTGGATTCACCCTCAAAGGGTCGGGATTTCCAAGGGAATCGTTTCGGAAGCATTTAGCGAACAGTTCATGTTCAACGAGAGTTACAGGCCATTCTTCAAGCAGTCGCTGTATTTCGATAAGTTCTGGGTGAACCGTGTTTATCAAATGCCTCAGCTTTATCCCACCAATACCACGAGGAACCTTGCTATCTGCGTGAATCAGAGCTCGAATGGTTCGGGTCAGATCGCCCTGATGAGCAACTGCATCGCCGACCTGCACTTCAACGGTGACTCTCAGTGCTTCCCGCGCTACGTTTTCGAGAAGACCGCCGCCAAGGCCACTGAGAACGCTTCCCTCTTCGAGGACCCCTCTACAGAGAATGAAGTCGCCGGTTATGAGCGCAAGGATGCGATTACGTCTGAAGCCCTGAAGCACTTCCAAGATGCCTACCCCAGTGAGGACATCACGACGGATGCGATCTTCTACTACATCTACGGCATCCTGCATTCGGAGGAATACCGCACTCGCTACGCCAACAACCTCATGAAGGAGCTTCCGCGCATCCCGCGTGTGGCCACTTACGAGGCCTTCAAGAAGTTCGAGGAGGCGGGCCGCAAGCTGGCGGATCTGCACGTGAACTTCGAGCAGGTCGAAGAGTATAAGACGGTCAAGGTCAACATCGACAAGCGTGAAGGGTGGTCCTACTACGTCACGCAGATGAAGTACGGCAAGATTCCGGGCAAGACGGGCAATGCCGCCAAGGACAAGACGAAGCTCGTCTACAACGACTTCATCACGATCGAGGGCATCCCGCTTAAGGCTCAGGAGTACGTGGTTAACAAGCGTTCCGCTCTTGACTGGATTGTTGAGCGTGCCTGCGTGAAAGTGGACAAGGACAGCGGCATTGTCAACGACTTCAACGATTTCGCCGCCGAGAAGGGAGATCCCCGATATCCGCTGTCGCTCTTCCTCAAGGTCCTGACGGTTAGTCTTGAAACGATGAAGATCGTGAAGGGACTTCCCAAGCTTGAGATCCATCCCTTGGATAGTCAAGCGTAAGGCTGGAAAGCAGTCAAGTAACTCGTTCTTAACTGACTCGCATAGCATGCCTCTGGTTGAGACTAACCAGAGGCATGTGTTTATTTACGCTTAACCTAATTGAGAATTCCACACACGAGATCGGCTCAACGTGTAGTCGATAACCACAAAAGGGGGTGTTGCAAAAGTCAGGCTCTCCTGAACTTTGCAACACCCCCTTTGATCTTTGGGACATCCGGACGAAGCTTTTTTTCTACCGCCTCATCCCAGTTTCTCGTTAGAAGCGGTGAACCATGCCGGCCACAACTTCGTAGGCCTTGAGATCGTCCGTATCGGCACGGGCATGGATCTTGCCAAGTTCAGCTTCGGTATAGGCGCCGCCTGCATAGACGCTGGTACGCTTGGAGAGGTCATAGACATAACCGACAGCCAGCGAGGTTTCGGTGTAGTCGTTCTTGCCGTTGACCACGCATTCGGCATAGCGATAGCCAAGATCGGCCTTGAACGTACCGCCGAAGGCAGGAACGTCGGTACCGAGCGTCACAGCATGGCCGTCAACATAACCCGTGGCCATGTTGAAGTCGGAGAAGGAACCACCGAGGCCCTTGAGCGTGGTATTGTCCGAGGCCTTGATGCGCATGTGATGGTCGTATTCACCGGTAGCGTAGACCTTGGCGACGCCGAAGTCATACGTTGCACCGACGAGGAAGTTGTAGCCGTCCTTCTTTTCGCGCCAGTCGATGGCCGTGCCCGTGCCGCGCGGCAGGTTGGACCACTTGTTGGTCTGTGCAATGCCGATGAGCTCGAGGTTGCCGATGCCGTAGGTCAGGGCGATCGAAATCTGGCGGTCGGCGGTGGACTTGCCTTCCTGGGCCTCGACATTCCCACCGTGGGATTCCTTCGTGTCAGGCTGGAAGGAGTACTGGGCGTAGAACTTGAGACCAGCGAGTTCGGGAGAGGCGTAGGTCACCGTGTTGTCGAGACGGCCCCAGTCGGAGACATGGAAGTTCTTGCCGCCGATATGGGAGCCCCAACCGCCGGAGAAGACGCTGAAGCGGTTCATCAGGCCGTAGGTGCCGTTGGCGCTCATCAGTGTACCGACGCGACCGAAGGAAAGAGTACCGTAATCGGACGTAACGAAAAGATTGGCTTCACGGCCGAAGAGACGGCCGCCGTTGTCGAGCGCGCCGTCGTCGGCAGTAAAGCCGCTTTCGAGAACGAAGCCAACCTTGACGCCGTTGCCGAGATCTTCACCGCCCTTGAGGCCGAAGCGGGAGCCAGAGTTCATGCCGGACTTCATGGAAAAGGAGTGACTTTCGAACTTTTCGGAGCCCTGATCAACGTTTTCATACTGGAAGCCGTAGTCGACGAGGCCGTAAACCTGAACGTCGGCCGCCATCGCAGAAGCGGCAAGTGCAGACGCGGCAGCTACCGCGAGCAGACGAATCTTGAACATTTTTGTTTCTCCTAATGGATTTGGGTTCCCGATTGGGGTCTATGTTCGGGAACATGTGCAGATTCTATCGATCCGGCGCCTCTTTTTTATGTCACCGTAGATACCCTAATGCAGTCTCGGCAAGCGCCTGAAAGAGAAGGCAAAACAGGTCATCTAGTCCTGAAAGGATCTTTTTTGAGAAGACGGCCAGGACTGAATTTCGAGCCAAAAAATTGATGGCAGGCAAACTGCCGGGAAGTCCTTACAAAAGATTTGTGTCATAAATACAACATCTAAACAACTGTTCAAGAGGCGTTTCCGGCTCTCGTACACTCTTCTGGCTGATCGGATTTGGGAAGAGCGGCACTGGACCGGTCCCCCATCGCGTCATTGTGCGCGAATCCCGGAGCGATGCCCGTCGAGAATGGGACGTCCGCTTCATCCAGACGAATATTCCCGACATGAACGACGGCACCTGTGCCGACCTCTGGAAGAAGAGCTCAGAGGAGCTCTACAACCTGCTTTACTGCCAACGTGGGTTGGCTGAACAGTACAACCAGGAATTCAAGGTGCAGCCGTTCGGCAAGCGTGTCAGCTCCACGCGCCAGACGACGAATTCCTATCGAATGCTTCTGGCAGCGTTATGTCAGGCTACATTCCGATTCCTGAGAACAAAGTTCTTCCGCAAGGGTACGCAGTGGCACACCGCTACGCTGACGAAGTTCCGCCGAGAATGCATTCAGGTGCCTGCGATTGCCATCAAGAACACCAGACGCTACCTGACGCTCGCCTTTGACCGAGCCGCTCTGAGCAGCTCCTGCCTGACTCGCATGCTCTGCCTCGAAAGATAGCTTTTTCCAGAGCGACCCCGACTCGTTGTCATTCGGGGGTTGGGGGAATTACGTCCAAAAATCGAAAAATTAACGAAAACCGCCAAATTCCTCTGCAGATTTTGGCGGTTTAATCGTTTGGACAATTGAACGAGGCTTTCTGAAAGTCTCGTTCAAAATTCGGGCTAGATTTATGGGACGTGGAGAAAAGTATCAATCGAAAATATCAATGCTTTTTTCGTAAAGCCTCTGCCTTTCCTTGTGCCATCTCTGGAAGTAATTTCCGTATCCTATGTATGATTGCGACCCAAACAGGGAAATGGTCAGAACTGAATCTTCCTTGCTCATTGATATAGATGGACAATTATATTTTTTGCAAGATTCGCTTTTTGGCTCAAAACTAATATAATTACTTAATGGAGGTATTGAAGGTAATCTGTGGGCGATATATTTATCAGATAGCTTCTTCGACAACCTATCATAGAGCGATTGATCCCAATCACAATAAATAATTATAGTATCTATGAGATTATAGTCGCCAAACGTTACTTCAGATTTAATCTCACCAGGAAGCCCCCAAAAGGAGCCGTTCAGTTCATAGATAGCTGAATACCAAAAAAGAAAAGGTGATTTTTCATTGAAATCTGGTGGCGTTATATCGCTTCTCTTGTAACTGAAGAAGGCCTTTTCACCCATACGCTTAATAAAATCCTTTTCCGTCGTGCGCCCCGGCGTCATTCCGGAGATTGACACCCACGTGTTAACGGGATCTTCTTTATGTGCTTGCAAAGTTGTAAATTCAAAGAAGCAATTCTTGAAATTAATGATTAATTTGCTACCATCCGTGTTAGCAGTAAGTATGTATTCTTTTGTGTGAAGTGTCGGGCAGAAAGGGGAATCGACACGAATTTGATCTTCTTTTAAAGCGACCGATTCTAAGATATTCTTTGCCGTAACAAACAAGTCGGGGTCATCGAAAGAAAGGATGATTTCATCGAGGAATCCTTCGTTCGAGAATTTTGCTCCTTTCAAAGTTTTGCTGTAACAAGGTTGTAAAATCCTGCCTTTGCTATCTTTCTTGCATGATTTCCATTCATCTTTCAATGCAAGTATTAGTTTCGGCAGGCTCGGTTCCCAATATTCTCCCATATCCGACCAGTTCGTTTCGGCATAAGCAGAGAATGACAAAATCGACAGTAACGGTGCAAATAGTATGGTCTTGTAGTTCATAACATTGAGAATTCAGTTGCGGATTTGAAAATCCTGATCTTGGTGTCTGCGCTCATGCAAAAGTCGCACCTTCAGCGATCAGTCTCATATCTCGCATTGTATCATTCGATGGCTTTGCGCTTCCCTTGGCAAAAGAAAAAGTTAAGCTCCCTATGGGGTAAGACGCTCAACGTGGGGAATGGAAGAGAAGGAAGCTCTTCAAAAGTACCCTGAACAATTGTTTGCACAGTAATTTAGCTTGTGTAATAGCCAAAATGGCTCGGAGCGCAAAATTAAATAGGGCTTTTGAAGAGCTTCCTGTAGTCTTCGTGATTAGGGTTTATACCAGTCAATTTGGTGCATTAAGACTACAACTTTACACATTCACCTTCAGCACATGCACTCGCCAATCCCCCGCCTTGTGCCTCCATCAAAAAAGGGGAGCTCCGAGCGAGCTCCCCTCTTTCAACATTGCATTCAAACCGAATTACTGCTCGAAGTGCAACTCGACGCGCCGGTTTTGTTGACGACCTTCCTCAGTGCCGTTGTCGTACTTGAACGACTCGCCGCTACCCTCTGCGGCCAGTTTGTCCAATGCAATGCCCTTCTCCGCCAGATAGGCCTTGACAGCTTCGGCACGGCGCAGGGAGAGCCTCAGGTTGTAGGCATCGGTTCCCATGCTGTCCGTCCATCCCACCACGGTCACGCGATCCTCTCCATGGTTGGCTTTGATGACTGTCAGGGCCTTGTCCAGAGCGGCCTTGCCTTCCGGACGGAGCGTCGACTTGTCAAAATCGAAGTACACGTCATGAAGTTCGATGACCGGCACCTTGGCGCAGTCCTTGTAGAAGGCCTCTTCATAGAACTGATGGCGCAACTCATCATTGCTCATGAGCCCTTCAAGATCCTCTGTCTTCACGCAACCCGGGAGGCGGGCGAGCGCTTCAACAGCAGCCTTCTCTTCGGGCGTATAGGCCGCAGAGACCACGTGCACGCATGACGTCGGATTGGCCTTGAGGAAGGCTTGAATTGCTTCGGCGGGCTTATGCTTTCCTTCGGTCTGCACATCGAAGTCGCCGTCTGTGACAATGATCAGAGATTGAGTCCCGGATGCCGGCGTTGAAAGGAAGTCAAAACCTCGCTGTCCCAGCCACGTCGGACGACCGAATGCCTCCAGATCCTCAACAAGCTTTTCATCAACGAGCTTGAGCATCGTTTCCTTGTCCCGCTGCCCACCCGCAGCCATGACCGTGAAGGGCGCCAGCGAATAGAGCCCCGACGTCATGTCCGTCTTTTCCAGGGCGTAACCCGCTGCATCCTTCACAAAGGCTTTGGCGAGCGAGACGCGCCGAAGCTTGTCGAGCGCATCATTGGCCGGCGGCACCGGACGCACGCGGGCCTGAAACTTGCCCTCTTCGATCAGTTGATCGTAGGCCTTGCCGGCCTCGTCCTTCATCTCTCCGACAGTGCGCTGCATGGAACCCGACACATCCACCATGAAGGTGAAGCCGTCTGCCGCCTTGCCGCACTCTTCAATGCGAACCGTCTCGGCGGCCTGAACGGCCGTCACCGTCAGGCTCAAGCAAGCGAGCGTCGCCAAGACCGTTTTCTTGATTTCAAACATCTTCAACCTCCTCTCAAAACGCGTACTTGAAGCCGACGCTCACGTCATAGTCTTCGCTGAAGTCGTTGCCCTTTTCACGTTCGAACTTCGCGTAGAGGCGCCAGTCGCGGGCAAGCTGCCAATCGGCATTGACGCCGTAGTAGAAGCGCGTGCCGTCGATGTCACGAGCACTGACCTTGAGGCTGTCACCGTCCACACCGGTGTAGGTGATGTCCTGATCGCCGCCGATGAATTCATGCTTCACGCCGCCGATCAAGGCAATTTGGAAGTAGCGCTTGTCCAAGTCGTTGATTGAACCGTAGTTAAACTTCTTGCCAAGCACCACACCGGCACGCCCCGTCAGGTAGTCCGCATCACCCTGATCTACCTTGAGACCGGTGGAGGTGGTGTAGTCCGCACCCTTCGCACGGAAGTAGCTCAACTGAAGTTGCGGTTCGAGAAACCAGTGATTGAACCACTGACGATCATCAACGTTTTCACCAAACGAAAACATATGACCCACTTCAACGCTGGCACCGAAACCCCAGGTACCGTAATCGGCCTTGGACTTGTCCATGCCGGTATTGTCAAAACCGTCGAGTTCCTGTTCATAGCGGCCTGCCTGCAGCACGAAGTCGGCATAGGAGCCCTTGTCGTGCATCCACGTGGCATACAGCTTCCCGGAGTATTCCTGAAGCGTACCCGTTGTATAGCCGACACCAAGCCCCTTCTGATCGGCGTCGCTGTAGCGGAACGCGCCGCCCAAGAGCCAAGCGCTTTCTTCGTCTGCCTTCACGAGATGGTCAAGACCGACGTTCACGCCATAGATTTCCTGCTTGAAGCCGCGCAGGCTGGAGCCGCCGAGGCGGTTCTGCTTGGCAAACGCCTTGGCCCAAAGGCCATCCTGCGCGCCGTAACGCACTTCGCCGATGCGGGTGCGCAAATCTTCAAGATCGGCGTCGTAGGCAAGAGCCATGGACGCAGAGTTGGCCACCGTGATGTTGTCGTGGATTTCAGGAGGCGTATCCGGATCCACCGGTTGATCGGGATCGGGGATTTCCTGATCGTGGCGGACCAGATACCAATGCCCTTCGCCGTTGTTCGGCTTGCCGGCACTCGTGTTGTCCAACGATTCACGGTCATTGTCAAGTTTGTCTTCCTCTCCTGTCGGCACAAAGCGCACCTGCCACATCGAAACCATGCCACGGCCCGTGAAAGTATCTTGCCCGTTCGGCCCCGTCAGGGTCATGGAACCGGAGGCTTGCTCGATGAGCCAATTGTCGCTGTGGAGCTTGTCGGGGGATATCCCCGTGAGCCCGTTGACAAAGTTGACCGCCAGATTGTGCGTGCCCGAAGTCGATCCTTGAACGACGATTTGATCGAGATTCAGGTTGTCTGCTGTTCCTTCATCGCCCAGATTCATGTCCATCCAGATGGTGCCGCCGGTGCCCGAGAGGCCCTGATCCGTACCTGTGCCGGTAATCGTGAGATGCTGGCGATGGGACGCCTCTTCCCAGTCCGTTAACTGGTTTCGCGAGGCATAAGCCATGTTCAGAACGCCACCGTTGAGCGTTAAATTCGTGATGGAGCTTTCATTGTCAAGAACCTTGTTCCCGGACTTGTTCAGTGTCGACACAACGTTCCACGCCGCACTGTTCTCAAGGCTAATGTCAATGGTGCCCAGATATTTTTCATTCTGGCTGTTGTTAGTGGCCCATCCCGTGATGTACGACTGCTCGTTTGCCAGTTTGAGATCTATCGATCCCTTGCACTCTGCATTTAGGTTGCCATTGATTTTAAAGACATCGTCTGTTCCGCCGTGAGCCACAATGGTTGGATTGCGGACAGGGGTTTGGGAAGCCACCCCTTCAGCATTGAGGGCGATGATATTGTTCTGTCCAGGCTTCACGTCATCCGGCAACGTAATGACCACACCTCCATCAATGGTTACTTCGCCACCTTTCTCCATTTGGAGCGTTGGGGAAGTGTATGTCATGCCGGAATGTACGCCGACAAATTTATAAATACCAGGATTCGAAGTTTTGTTTGTGTTTAGATTAATATCTACCGCACCGTTGACAACAATCGAACTTTTCCCATAAGAAGCAATCCCGTAGGCCGTTGTTTTCGCATTAGTGTTCAGAGTAACCGAAACTGGGCCTTCCAACTTAACTTCGGAGCCGTTTTCGGTGTAGTTATAAAAATACGACAAGTACGACGAATAATAATCTGCACTTATTCCGTGAAGCGTATTTAATTTCTTTCCATCAGTGACCGTTGAGTCTATAACCAATTCACCTTTCGAACTGAATTTTGCATCTCTATCCAGAATCACTCCGCCCTGAATGATAGAGGCCTGACCGGCATGGTTCGTGACAGTTGTGATTGTAGTTTTTTGACTGTCAATTTCAACGGAGGCATTGTTGGATACCAATATGCCGGCGGAAGATCTCAAATAAGGACCAACATTATGAGATCCCGTTTGCTCAATGTAGATTTTATTTTCAGATCCATGTAATTCCAGATGACCGCCGCCATGGACATTGGCGTCACCGAGCTCATCGCCGACATTAATGCCTATAGCCACGCCCAAAGATTTGGCAGTAATGTCAACATTCCCTTCAACTACTACAGTCGGGTGCTTTGAAACAGATTCATCTTCCCCCGGATTTATGGAATGCAAGCCACCCAAATACAGACCTTTTGCGCGTGAAAATTGCGGATCCTTGCTTTCGGCATATATCGTGACATTATTAAATTTTGCCGAAATAGCCTTATGATTCTTACCCTGAGAAAAAGCAATACCTTGAACATTTCCAGCTTGGCGGTTGTCTTCAGCAATGCCAACCAAATGAATATTTGTATTACCTAAAACTTCAAGCGTATTATCTTTAGATTCGCTATAAAAGTTCAATCCAATAATGTCTGCCACCTTATTATCACTTTTAGCCGTGATATTGGTCCAACTTCCCCATTTGGTGACAATCAAGCCTAGTCCATCATTCTCTTCATTTCCCTCAATGCTTAGACTTGGCGGATTGGTTGAGTTATCAACGAAGACAGTATTCGCACTTGCTATTGCTTCTGACACGCCCAATGCCAGAAACACGGAAAATACTATCTTTTTAATTTTATGATTGCTTGAATTTAGCCTACAAACCGATAGGGGTAGGGGGGGGTGATGGTGATAGCCATAAAATCTCCTTGTGCTGTCCTATAATACTTCTTTATGAGCCACGCAGGCTTAGGAATTGCCTCAAGCATAAAGAAAGCGACAAGCTTGTCAACTTGTCGTTTGTTGAAGTACAGGCTAATTTTACGCCTATATCGGTGTAAAAAGATACGGACTCTACAGCCTTCTCACTATGCGCTGAGTCCCCTCCACTACTAACTCAGAAACCTCCGGATGCCGAACGGCGTTTTGATTTTCTGTAAGGAGTGAAGGAAGTTCTTCAAAGAGCCGATCTTTATTTGTCTACCGTTCCCCTTTGAATCCCCAACAGGATCCTGAACTCCCTGCTCAATTTCACCTCGTGCAGCACGGACTCATCCCGGCACCAGGCCACATCTTCCTTTCCAAGGCGCCACGGCGCCTTCCTGAGATAGTCAGCGCCGAGGAGCGCAGTCGCACGTGGGATGCTCATCAAGTCAACGAGGCCGAGCTCATAGTCCTTCCAATGGATTGGCTTTCCAAGAAGCAATCCGGGCGTGTAATGCCTACGGCAATGGGGTTGGGTATGGCCAACCTCACGATGGACTGCGAAACCCTCAAAGAGCACCGTTGCGCGGGCTCGTGCAGTGGTTGGTGCCAGTTCCTTCATGGCCTTGTAGCGCGCCAATACGCCCTCCGGGAAGTCCACAGTCAGGCTTGTCGGATTCGGCCATGCAACGCCTTGTCGTTCACGCTCAGCGTTGTAGTCCTCTTGCCAACGCCCCAACTCGGATTGGACGTACGCCGGCAAAATTCTCGTCACGCGCCACTTTGACAAGGGGGTGCGAGCAGGACTTTTCCCCTTGGTGATGGCGTCTTCAAGTCTGACGAAACGCTTTCCTCTCTCTTCGAGGAATTGCGCACGGAAAGCATCTGGATCAGTCGCAAACATCGAGAGGGGCACAAGCACGCTCATGACTTCCGATTCAACATTCTCGTGAATCCAGTCGGCGGCATCTTCGTAGGAAAAGAGGTAACTGGCTCGCTTCTGGACATCCGTCAGACGCGACAGTTGTTCTGCACAGGCAACACGTGCTTCGTCCGACAGGAAAAGACGTGTCATGTTGCGTCCCGCACCCTCCCTGAATGCGCCGTAGCTTTGCCAGGGGCCGATTTCGATGATTTCATGCATCGTGTGATGGTACTTCGGCAGATACGCAGCAACGTCCCCTGGACAATCCGTGAGAATGATGTGCTTGGCTTCAAGGGCAGCGCGCTTACGCGTGACGCTTTCGGCTACTGCTTGAGCACCAGGCTTGATTTCGTTGAAGTCTTCGGTCATGGCGTACTACCGGCGATGGATTTGGGCAGGAATTGTTGAGCGGTTTAGATATTTTATGGCGGTTGTTCTCTTTGCTCGTCCCCTGTCTTGGCGAAAAACGCCAAAGCTCGTCGGAAAGCCCTCATCTCAACGCAAAACGACTTCCCGATCCGTGATCTTGTCCGCATCCGACTCGAACCTGACGCGTCCCGACATGACGGCGGCAGCTGCTTGTGCGCGCTCGATCTCGCCCGAATTCTCCAGAATGTCCCGCGCAACTTCCGTTGCCAGAGAAAGCTCCTCGAACATCTCGTCATTGAACGGAATCTTCGGCTTCTCGGCGACGTAGCTTCCGATGGCCGCAAGACCGTTGTAGAGGCATTGGCGAAGTTCCTTCGCACGTTCCATCTGGGCGGCCAGAACCCAAGCAATCTGCATGATCCGACCATACAGGGCAAGGTCGCCCTTCTCGACGGTTCGGTTGGCAACTTGGAGAAGAAAGACGCGATCCTCTTCGCGGGCATCTTTGCCATGGTCTACGTCGGAGGAGAGGCTGTTGAGGTACGCTGGAACGGCTACGGCGCGAGGACGGTACTTCTTCTTGGGACGGGGTTTCTTGGACATTTCTTGTTGTTCTAGAGGAGTTTTTCCCATTCGAGGCCGCTGTGCGGATAGGCCCAGGATTGGTAGCTATTGACGAGCGCATTGCTTGCCCAGCCGGCTGGAATTTCGTTGGGTTTCATGAAGAAACCGTACCTGCCAGAAGGCGCCTTCTGATCCCCAAGCACGAAAAAGGCATGGGGTTCGCCGTCGGCAATCACCTCAAGCGCGTTGCGGTCTTCGTCGAAGCCTTGATCCTTCAAAAACCGGATGAAGGCGGACTTCGGCCCCAAACGTCGCGGCGGCATGGCCCATTGCTCGAAGTGAACAGGATTCGCGCCGACGGGCGCAAACCAGAGGCCATTGTCCTGCCATTGCACAGCGCCCTTCATTTTGGCTGCGGCCTGATCTTCAAACTCGATGAAGAGCCACAAGGGCATTGTGAGATGGTCGTCGGGGATCAAGAGCGCTTCAGGCGTGAAGTCCACCTCAACGTCGTGCGGCAACCATTGCGCAAAGCGCACGGAAGGCGACCGGCGGTCGATGTACCACGCCTTTTTGCCAGCGTCGTAGACCGCGCCTCGATACTGCACCTGTTCCTTGTCGGCGAGAGGAACCTTGAGATAGATCCGGCCTGCGGGTGCCGTCCGGCGCAGGCGGTTGTGCTCCTCTTCGAGCACCTTCCTCAGAAATTCGAGCCGTTCGGGATTGCGCCATTTGTCGAGCGCCGTCCCGACGAGGTTGTGGAGATCGTCGGGAACGTACCAAGATCGAGCGCCTTCGTCATATTCAGCGCCGAACTCGCGCACGACCTTGCCGAACTTCGGGCCGACGTAGATGTACTCCCGCTCAGGCAGGTATTCGGCAGCCGCCAGACCGGATCGGTACTGAATTTCCTCGTGCACCTCGTAGAAGTCTTCGGAAAAGAGGACGGGCACTTGTCGGCGCGCGCTGTAGACCGCAACGGCATACCAGCCTTCGAGCTCGCGCAGCATCAGGTAGCGCCCTTCCCACGAGGGTTCGATGACAGCAACCGTGCGCATCAATCCTCCTTTCCCTGCTTGGGGGCGGCTTTGAGGCCAATGCCTCTTGGGCGTCGCAGACCCTTTGCGGCCTTGGGCTTTGTCGGCGTGGCTTCGAGCTTGGAAGGAGCCTTTTCATTCTCCTCTGCCTTCTTGGAAGTCTTGCGCTTGACCATTTTCACGCTCGTGATCTGCTTCACAGAGCCTTCCGTGGGTTCCAGGTCGGTAATGTCTTCAACCTTGCTCTTGGGCTTTTCAGCCTTGTCGGCATCGAGCACTTCCTGCGCCTCGGGAGCCGGCTTCTTGGGCGGTTCAATCTCAGGTTGATCAACCCGCATCGGCATCGAGCGAGCCACGTGCGTGGGTGACGGCGACAGACGAATGCCCTGCGTCGTCAAGCTCACGCGCAATTCGGGGTAGACCTCAAGCACGCTCTTCATGGCCTGCGTGAAACGCGGCCTGAAGTCGCGCACGCGGTCGTAGGTGCCGAACTGCACCATGAGGGCACTCCAAGAGATGGTCTTGGGCTTGCGAAGGAAGGACGCTTGATACGTGCACCAAGCGTAGATGTCCATGGCGAGGGGACTTGACTGGAGCGCGATCATGGCGCGCAGGTCAATGGGAACAGGACTCTCGCAGATCTCGTCGAAGAAGTAGTCGGAAAGCTTCACGTAGTAGCCGCCCAGCATGGGCTCCGCCAGACGCTTGCGACGATGCGCCACGATCTCCCAAACCACCGACTCCTCGATGATGAGGGACATGCGATCCTTCTTGATGTGCACGATCTCGTCGCCGGCCTGCACCTCTCGATTCCATTCAATCGAGATGAGCGCATTGCGAAGGGCATCGAGCTGGTTACGCATGAGAATGGTCGAACCGCCCCTTGTGTTGAGCCCCAGCGTGTCCATGAGCGAATAGACCGAGTTAGGAAGCTCGATGAAGGGGGAATGCGTGCGCATGGCCGTCGAAGTCATGTACGCAAGCAGAATGCGCGGGAATGCGCCCGAAGGGAGACCGATCTCAGGCGCAATGGTCTTAAGCTTGAGCGTAAGCGCATTGTTCCTGCGCTCGTAGGTCGTCAAAAAGTTTCCGTCGTCACCTCGCTTCTGACGATAGGGCATGGCCGCATAGATCGCAGCCCTCGGCATGAAAAAGAGAGAATCGGCCTCCGCCGCGTCAATCTCGTTGATCTGGTGAATGAGCTCTTGCTTGAGATTCGTTTTGGTGGTGGCAATCGCCTTCTGAAAGGAGCCTTTCGCCTTCTCCTGCTGATCGGGCGAGACATCCTCATCGTCAAAGAGCGAATCCTGCCCAAGGGGCTTAGGCAGCGTCAGACCGCGTTTCATTTCGCACCCATCGTTCGCGCACTGCGACGCAATTGTGGTTTAACCGACGTGGATTCACCCTCGCCCGCAGCCTCGATGCGCTCGGACGCGGGCAAGCTCTTGAGACGGGCAAATTCGGCCTTGTCGGCCATGACCCGCTGGCTGATTGCCATCGCAACATAGCCCTTTGCCGTCATGCCGAAGGCTTCGGACATTTCCTTCACCATGTCGAAGATTTCCTGCGACAGAGCCGTTTCGAATCGTCTAGTTGCCATTTGCAATTTTCTGCATTGAACCGAAAAATCGGTGAATTACCGGAAGATATGGCAGTGTAGGCGATCTTTGACTGTCCGGCAATCATTTTTCTCGAATCCGAGGGAAAACCTCAAGACGGACAGGCCAGGGACAGGTCGTCGACCTTCGAGCGGTAGCCTCAAACAAGCCGCAAAATGGAGATAGTCCCTACTCTCGCAGGCGTTTTAACCGATTTCGCATGTCCGAAGGCCCTCAGAACCCCCATTTCGGCCTGTTTTCGGCCCTCAAAGGCCCGGTTGTCCAGAGGCGGGCCCAAAAGCCGAAAATCGACCAAAATCGACGGTTTTTCTCTTCTTTGAGGATCCCTCAGCCTCGCAATACCCCGTAGGACGCTCACAATCGCTTCATATCGCGTTTCTGAGAGATGGATAAGGCGTGGGTAGCGGGAGGAGTTGCGTGTCGCTCAAAACGCGTTCTAGCGCGTCCGCTCTATGGCAAGAAAAGTTATCCACAGGGCGATGTGAATAACTTTTGAGAAAGGTTCACCTTAGTCGCGCTTTTACCCCGAGAAAGGTTCACATTAGTCGCGCTTTACCCCCGAGAAAGGTTCACTTAAGTCGCGCCCCCTAACTATATAACAAGTATGTACATAACAAGTATGTATTAACAGGTAAGTACGCGCATGCGCGCGTGACGCGAACCAAGGCATTGATAAATAAGGGAATTTTCTTCGCGTCCGAAACACGCTTTCCCAAGCAGAAAAGGGGAAATCAGTTAAGACGCTACTGCCACAGGCGAAGATAGTGAATTGAGGGGGCTTCGAAAGCACCCACAAAACGCCCTTCGACCAGCCTGCTGCGACCAGACCGCGAGGGCTGCCGAGAAAACCAGCGGCTACCATGCGACCTCATTCAAACCTTGCCCCAGTTTGGCAAAAATTGCCGAAGTGGCGCAAAACTTACAAGTCAAAAATGGGATTTTGGTCGATTCCCAAAAATAACCACAACTGACGAAACTTTGCCCTTCCCTGTGCAGGAGGAAAATACAAGCTTTAGTAGACAAAAACTAAGGCCCGGCACCTGACAAGAACTTTTACATCCGCTGTTACAACTGATTTTGCACCCAAAATGCCTCTAAAAATCGCGGCCGGCGCCCTCAGTTGCGGCGTGACGAAATCGGGTCAAAACGTACCGTATGCCAGTGAGCCTCCGGCCCTCCGAAAAAAGGTTCACCTTAGTCGCGCTTCTCCCTTTCCGAATGCCATGAATCGCCTACTGCCACAGGGAAAGAGCGGTGAATGTCAAGACGAATACCAAAAGGTTCACACAAGTCGCACAATCTCACGGAAAAAGCCCGTAAACGACTGTGAGAGTAGGCGTTAACGGATTCATGCCACTTCAGAACGAGCACGCAACAAACCGAACGCCCTACTCTTGCAGTCGATCTCGTGAATCAACACCACAAAATCCGCAAAGGCTGGAAAGGTTCATATTAGTCGCGCCCGAACTCTCTGTTTTGCCCGATTTGCACAAATTTTGAGCACGATTGAGAAGCTCACCCGCCTTTCCTCTCCGCTTCGTCCTTTCAAATGCCTGCAAACGCTACTGCCACAGGCGAAAACGTGAAAATCATTCGCGAAATCTTCGAATCCTGTTGGTTGGGAGCAATAATTCTATTGATAGAGAAAGTCTATTGCTCATTTCCCTACTCCCACAGGCAACTACAGGCGATACCCACCGTATCGGAGAGCTCCGGATGCGCCGTCGAGAAAGGTTCACCTTAGTCGCGCTTTCGGCCCCAAATCGCCTCAAGTCGCCTCTGCGAGTAGCCTCTTAACTGAATGCGGAATCTTCGGAACCTCAAAACCCGCATCCGGGCGGTGTTGCATCGGCGCACACTGGGGCTGGTCCGGGCAGCCAAAACCATGGTTTTTTCCCTGCCGAGGGCTCTCCCTTCGCATCCTTCTGCATTCGAGTCGGTCGTTTTTGCCGAACAGGTGAGAGGGCGGTGTGCACTCGCGCCTACCCTAGGCGGTACTTTCTCCAACATGCAGTTAATCCGATGTCGAGAACCGTTTTCCAACGCAGCGGGCTTTGCCTGACACTGCTCGCCCTATTGTCCATGCCAGTCGAGGCAACGACTGTGACGGACAGCCGGCAGATCACAACCACCGGTCAAACCTCCTTCTACGGCAACAATGCAGAAGGCTGGTATTGGTACCAAGATCCTAAGGAAGAAGAGCCCCAAGAAGAACCTCTTCCGCCTCCTCCGCCGCCCAAGGCGCCGGAACCCGAACCTGAGCCCGTTTTGAAGGCGGAGGCGCCGCCCGCACCTTTCACCGCAGCTTGGGTACGCGAAATGCTCCCCAAGTACAAGGACATTGCCTGGGACAACCCGACGCCTGAGAACGTCAAGGCGTACTTTCTTCTCCAACGCTTTGCCATCGACCGCTCTTCGAAGTTCGCGGATGTCGCCAAGACCGTCACGATGGGCAATCCCCTCCTCGATGAGAATTACCGGCGTCCCCTTGCTAGCTTTGCAACGCTCGCTGTTGATCAGAACGCCGCAAAAGAGCGTTCCGCGATCCTCAAAAAGATCTCCGAAAAGGCAGGTCTGTTCTTTTTCTTCAAGGGGGGATGCTCCTACTGTGAAGCACAAGCGCCTCTGATCGGACGCATCATGGACGAAGGCTTCGACGTACTTGCCATATCCATGGATGGAGGCGAGCCGTCAACCTTCAAGTTCCCCCATGTTCGTCAGAATGCAGGCCAGGCCGAATATCTGGGCGTAACCGCTGTTCCCGCGATCTTCCTCGTGACGCCGGACGGTACCTTTGAACAGCTTGGCCAAGGTGTAGTTGCCCTGCCGGAACTCCAACAACGCATTCTCATTGCTTCGAAACGACGCGGTTGGATTACTGAAGAAGAGTTCGCCGAACAAAGGCCGCTGATGAATCCGAATCAGCAGCGAGACCTCTCCGTCGAATTGCCGCAGTTGCTGAAAGCTTCTACAGAAAACCCTGCGCTCCTCTGGGGCTCTCAAGAATCGTCCGACAAAGTTGCCTCTCTCACGAAAGATCAGACGCAATCCGTTGTGGACAAGGACGGCTTCATCGCCCCGGACAAACTCGTGGGGCTTTTCGGAGCAGACGCCGAAACAAGCGGCGTTCTGGATCCGATGCTTCTCATGATAAATCCCATCATTACAGGCCAGCCGCCTGTCACGACGAACGCCCTGCCAATTCAAACTTCTAATTCGGTCGAACAATAATCATGCGAAAAACTCTCATTGCACAAGCTCTGGCCGTCATCATGTCCGTGACGCCACTGGTAGCCACCTCAGGCGCGCTTCAGTCTCAAATGGACAGCGTCTTTGATTCCATGATCAACGTTACGCGTCCTGGCGTCTTTGAAGGTCAGCGTCGAGGCGTCGTGAGTGCCGGCTCGGTCTATGTACGCAACAAGATCGTGGATACCAATGTTGTGACCTTTGTTCCGCCGTCATGGAAGGGCGGATGCGGCGGCATTGACTTCTTCGGCGGGTCTTTCTCATTCATTGACGCCGACCAATTCATTCAGCTCATGCGAGCCGTTGCGTCGAACGTTGCCGGCTATGCTTTCCAGCTTGCTCTGGACAACACCTGCACGCAGTGCATGACGTACATCAATGACTTGAAGCGCATCATTCAAGCCTTGAACCAATATGCCGGCAACAGCTGTCAGCTGGCTCAAGGCATTGTCAACGACTTGGCACCTGCTAAGTGGGAAAAGAGTCGTAGTGATGCATCGATCAAAGGAGTGGCTCAAGGTTTGTTCCCCGACATTTTCGCTGCCAACAGCGAAAAGGATGGCAAATCAGCCATGAGTACAGCGGCTTCGGATCCCAATATCTCTAAGGAAGTCTTCGGCAACGTTGTGTGGCAGACGCTTCAAAAGCAGAATGTGGCTGCTTGGTTTACCACTTCCTTCTCCAACAAGTATGAAGGCTATGAACTGCTGATGTCCATGACCGGCAGCTACATCATCGACAAGCCGGTGGATAAGGAAGTCGGCAACGGCGTCAAGAGCGATTCAACCCCAATGAAACCTTTGACGCGAATTGTGCATCTGAGGGATTTGATCGACGGCGGGGCCAATGTCGAGGTGTACAAGTGTGATGACTCCGGCAGCGACTCTCAGTGCTTGAAGCCTGGCATTGTCAAAACGAAGGTCGACAGCCTTCGTTTGAAGATTTACAACATGCTTGTTGGCACTGATGGCAAGACCGGCATCATTCAATCGTTTGCTGACGGTAAGACCAAAGTCAATGAACAAAGTCGCGCACTCTTATCTTCAATACCGGTGCCCGCCGGCGTCATGTTGCGCAACTTCGCTCTTCGTAACAAGGGCATGGCCGAAGAGTTTGCCATTGAACTCTCATATGCAATTGCCGCCTCCATGGCCTATGACATGGCCAAAGACATGATGTATTCGGTTCGAGCCGCTGTGTCGACCTCGGATAAGCCGCAAACAAAGGAAGTGACGGACATGATCGACCAAAACATCATGATTCTCACTCAAGAATACGAAGCTTATTGCAAGAATCATCCCAATATGGCGAGTGTGACTCGGTACTACCATGACCTGAACGCGATCATGCACAATCCCGCACTGACCGCAGGTCAATCGCAGTCGACGCCGAAGTAAGGAGCTCCCATGTTCACGATTTATTCGATTGGGGATTCCGCATTCCTGGCTCAAATCCTCAATGCGCTGGCCATGATCTGCGGCACGGGGGACTTCAAGACGCTCGTCGGCGTCGGCGCTCTCCTCGGCTTGTTGGTCATGGGCTTTCAGTGCTTGACGTCCGGCACTCGACAGTTCAATCTGCATCAGGTGCTCATCGGCATGATTTGCTACATGTGCTTCTTCGGCCCCGGCGTCACGGTGCAGGTCGAAGATGCCTATACCGATGAAGTTCGCGTCGTCGACAATGTGCCGCTCGGTGCAGCCGCCGCCGGCACGATTATCTCGAATATTGGCTATGGCGTTACGGCTCTTTTCGAGCAGGGCTATGGCACTGCTGACCGCATGACCGAACATGCCTTCCTGGAACCTCTGAAGGTGCTCACCGGCGTGCGATCCGCTGCCCGCGATGTCAGCATCATCGAAGCTGCCGGCAAAGCCATTGGCAATGCAGACCTTGCTCAAGACATCGACAACTACCTGCGCGAGTGCACGATGGTGAAGATCACCCTCGGACAAGCTACGCCGGACGCCATCTATCGTGGCGGCACCAATGAGTTGTTCTACGATTCTTCTGTTTACGGCACGCATCTGAGTACCGCTGGCGATGTCACTTGTGCCGAAGCAACCGCTTTCATTCGTCAGTCGCTTGGTGCACTTGGAGAGCCTGATGCAGCCGCAGCGCTCAACCGACTGCTCAACATCAAGGAAGCTGGTCAAACCGCACAGCATCTCGATAAGGTCGACTCTGCTCTTCAAATGCTCGATGCTGCCGGCAATAACGGTACGCAGTATCTCCAGCTTGCCGTGCTACAGCCTCTCTACGATAAGGCCGCAGCGGGCTTTTACAAGGACATGGGCGACACGGCTTCTGCCGTCATGGTCAACCAAGCCATTGAGCAGCGCAATCAGCAATGGGCGGCGGAAGGCACCATGTTTGTCTCCACCATGCGTCCCTTGATGGCCTTCTTTGAAGGCTTCATCTACGCCATCACGCCGTTGATGGGCTTCCTTCTGGTGGTGGGCGCTTTCGGCTTGAACATGCTTGGCAAGTATTTCCAAGTTGTCATCTGGATTCAGCTCTGGATGCCGGTCTTGTCGATCATCAATCTGTACATCTCCATGGCCGCCCGCAACGAGTTCTCGGCGCTGGTCACGTCTCCCATTTCGTTCTATACCCTCAATTCGGGTAGCCAGGCGCTTCAGACGTGGCTTGGCGTCGGCGGCATGTTGACGGCGGCCACTCCCATGATCGCCCTTTTCCTTGTCACAGGGTCAACTTACGCATTTACGGCCTTGGCAGGGCGTATGGGCGGTGCCGACCATGTGAACGAACGCATTGGGTCGCCGGATATGATCAAGCCGGGTGGCTACCTGCAGCAGGCCGATCATTTCAAGTCCGACCAAGTTACGGGTACCAGTGCAGTTGGCTTCACAGAACCCACTTACTCCTTGAGCACCGGAATCAGCAACGCGGTGTCCCAGCTTAACTCCAAGATTTTGAACCAGTCCGACGCGGCTGTTAAGATGGCGGCCTCGAATAATGCATCCGGCATGGTTGATCAAACGACTCGCAGTGTGAATCAATCCGTCGGTCAATCGCTAGAGGCCAGTAATTCGCAGCTCTTCAACTCGATCAAAAGCGAGTTGATTTCTCAAGGTGCAATTTCGGGCACAAACGCCGATGAAACGCGTCAAGCGGTGGGAGCTGTTGCAACTCAGCTCGCCGCCAATGTCGGCGTCAACGGCGGGGCGAATATGAGTCGTTCTCTGAACCAGTCGACTCCGAAAGATGGTCGTCCCCAGACAGAAGATTGGTTCCCGAATGGGCCTTGGAGCGATCAGGGGGCAGGTAAAGCTGCACCGGGGGCAGCAGGCAATGGTGCGCAGCCCAACGGTGCACAGCCCGGTACGACCCCAGCGAGCGGTCAAAATCAGACCCTGTCCAATTTAATGGATAACGTCTTGCGAAACTCCAAGGGCATTGAAGGCGGTATTACAGGGGGAATTACCGGCAATATCTCCGGCTCTGGCAATCGTTCGGTAACGACGCAGAGCGGCGACAATCGCATTCGCAATGTCGCACAATCTGTGTCGGCCAACCTCAGCAAGGGCGACACGGCATCTCTCGTCGATGCGGCTCGCTACGGTGTACAGCACACGGCAGCAAATCAATCGTCTGAATCGACATCGCATACGGATTCGAGCGGCTTGAGCTCTACGCTCACGAGTGTGCGTCAAGCGATGGACAGCTACAGCGATCTCAAAACATTGCAGAACAATGCGTCGAGTACCGAGACTAGAACTTTGGCCGAATGGGTGAATATTATCAATGCCAACCCGCAAACTCGTGCGTTGTTCCAAAGCGTTTCTAGTCAAATTTCTGGTGAAGCTGCAATCAAACGCAATATCATGGAAGCCGAATTTAGGCGGCAAGAAAAACCTGCAGATGTTGCGCACGCAATGGCCAATTTCCAAGTTATTGGTCAATTTGAAAGCTTGGGCGGCGAGGCCATGAAGGCGCAGATTGCGGCACCTTCTTCTGGCGTCAGCGCAAATGAACGACTGGTCGCTCCTGTCCAAAAGGATTTTCTCCAACAGGGACCGGAAACGATTTCTCATGACGGCGTCAAGTCTCAGGTTAAGGGAGTTACGTTCAATTACGCCCAGCACGCGGCGAATATGCAAGCCCCTGCCGATCAGGTTGTAGGCGGCGAAGCTATGGTGAAGAGCGCGCATGAGAACTTCGAGAAGGCTACTGTTAATGAAGCAAATGCTAATCGTGAAGAAATGCGCGCCAAGCTGGTTGAGAATGCCATGCAAAAGCTCTTTGCCCCATCCAACGACTCCTTGGCTCAAGAATTTATGGGGATGTTCAGTAAGAACCTGCCCAAGGGTTCGTATTCCGACCAAATCAAGGATTTGGAACGACAAGGCTTTACTCATCGTCAGGCCAACGCGATGTTGGAACTTCGTCATAGCGAAGATTTGCGCGATGACCACGGCAATCTGACGAGAAATGGCCAAGCACTCCATGATGAAATCCATGCTCAATTGGGCGGGGACAAGGCCGACCTGAAGACGGTCGATGCCGTCTTCAATCAAATGGTCAAGCATCTGGATGCCGCAGCCGACGCCGATGCGCCGTCGAAGGCGGTCTCTGTGTTGGCGTACAACGATGCCATGCAGGGAGTAGGCTCTCTTGCCTATGGAGATTCTCAACCGACTTCGCCGACAGGGGCTTATTTCGATTTTGGTACAGTTCCAGCGAAGTCAGAGCCATCCGCTCAACCTAAACCCAAGCAGGAGAAAGCTGAGCCGGTGAAGACTCCAACCGAAATCGTCGAAGACGTTAAGGCCAAAGACGATCAGCTAAAGAAGAATGATCATTTTGACAACGTTTACAGGCGGTTCACGGATGAACCGGACAAATAATTAAGGATCGTTGAAAGCAAAACGGCGCTCGATTGAGCGCCGTTTTGCTTGGGAATTATGCGAGAAGATTCAAAACCAACAAAATGATGATGGCGATAAATGCGTACTTGAAAAACTTTGCAATGGCCATCCAGGGATCTGGCCCCGGGGCTGTCCGTGCTGGTGCAGGTGTTGGCGGCGGAGGAGGCGGCATATGCAGTTGCGCACGCAATTCGTCTGCCGTCATTGTGCCTTTGAAATGCTTGCGTCCGCATACGGCAGGAGTTCCGTATGCCATGTAGCGCGTAAGCCCACCAGGGCTGAACCAATCAACATGAACGTTGAGCAACGCATTTGCGCCTAGCAATTTGGCTTGGTATTGCAGTTCGCGCCTTGCTTCGAAACTGTTGGCATGCTTGATCACCAGTTCACGCCCACCGTCGCACAGAACAGTGACGTTTTCTGGAATTTCGTCCCCTCGATTGACGATCAAAAATTTCTTGAGAGGGAAAAACTTTGCTTCGCTCATGACCTATACCTCATAGTGATTAAATTGAACCCAAAACGATGTCGAGCGGTTTGTTGATGGTTGACGAAAAAATTCGGCATGCCGAACTTTTCTTGGAAGCAGATTACCAAAAATCTAAGGAATTTCAAGCGGCTCTAGCAATATGCAAGGGTTTTCACTAATGCCGATCGATCCGAAATGATCGCCTCGATTCGAGGCGAATTGAGGAAAGCCCTTTGCAAGAAAAAGGAGATGCGTTCCGGCGAGAACGGCTAGAATTCCAAACTGCGGAGTGAGCGTTGCAAGCTCGCCTGCCTCCACGTTGGATTGGGTCAGAAAGAATTGGCGGCGATGGCCGTCATGGCCGCGTGCAATTGTGCCGCGGCCAATATGCGAAAAGCCCAACCGCGCCAACGGTATGGGCTTTTTGCTCTTTTGGGAGGTAAGGCGATGAACGGTAAGAAAGTCTCGCCAAACTCCGCAGAGATAGTAGCACAACTCGACGCCAGTCGAAAAGGGGTCAAGGCGCAAATTTGCCTTCGATTCCGATTCGCTTCGGCTGTCTTGACGCTACTCATTTCAGCGGTAATCAAGCTACTCGGTTGATCTGAGCGCGACTGATGTCGCACAGCTTGAGGAGGGCGTCCCGCCTGGGGCGTCCTCTGCCGCCTTTTCCGAGGGACGCCTGTCTGGGCCTGCTCTGGCAAAATATCGGTAGCAGGGAAGTTGCGAACCATCCCTTCCGCCCCACAACTCCGGTCAGGCCCACGAAATTCTCGATGTCGAGCCTTCGGCGTCGGAAT
>OIXA01001667.1_pt1 | contig 27436 bp, 20 predicted proteins | sample 1587721 | NCBI WGS metagenome assembly OIXA01 (sample SAMEA3888900, study PRJEB22519) | human gut metagenome | biome: human gut; feature: human-associated habitat; material: faeces | place: Denmark | collected 2013
CCACAGACCTTATTCGTGCTATTCGAGATATTCGTGTTCCCTTAAACACTCAAGCAGCAGAGCCCACAGACCTTATTCGTGCTATTCGAGATATTCGTGTTCCCTTAACCACTCAAGCTGCAGAGCCCACAGACCTTATTCGTGCTATTCGAGATATTCGTGTTCCCTTAAACACTCAAGCTGCAGAGCCGAGTTAGGCTCCCATCCGTGTCCTTCGTGCTATCCGTGTGCGATCACTCACGCAAAGCCCTGCTCTTCGTTTTTACTTAAATTCTTTAAGGATTTTCTCCGCTATTTCCTTCATTTCGTCAGCCTCAAGCTTCAGATGCTCCTTACGGAAGTCAACATCAGCCTCGCTCTGCATAGGAATGAGGTGAATATGAGCATGCGGAACCTCCAAGCCCAGCACCACCTGCGCCACCTTCTTACAAGGGAAAGCAGCCTTGATAGCCTTAGCCACACGCTTTGCGAACACCTGGAACTCAGCGATGTCCTCATCCTCCATATCAAAGATATAGTCCACCTCCTTCTTAGGAATCACCAATGTATGTCCTTTAGCCAAAGGACTGATGTCGAGGAAAGCATAAAACTTTTCATTCTCGGCACACTTGTAGCTTGGTATTTCGCCAGCCACGATTTTTGAGAAAATAGTCATAATAGTATATCTTTTAAGAATCCACTATATATTTTACGCAATCGAAATCTTGTCGATGCGCAGTTTGATGGTACCACGAGGAATCTTTATCTCCACCTCGTCGCCCACCTTTTTGTTGAGCAATCCCTGTGCGATAGGAGTATGAATAGAAATTTTGCCTTCGCGGAGGTTAGCCTCGCTCTCGCTCACGATAGTGTACGACATCTTCGACTGGTTAGCGAGATTTGTCATCTCCACCTTCGACATAATCTGTACAGCATCAGTGCTCAGACGTGATAAGTCAACGATCTTAGCCTCCGCAATAGCGAGTTTCATCTTGTTGATTTTATCTTCGAGATGAGCCTGAGCCTCTCTGGCTGCATCATATTCTGCATTTTCACTCAGGTCACCCTTGTCGCGAGCCTCTGCTATAGCTGCAGAAGCCTTAGGGCGCTCCACAGATTCGAGCTGCTGTAGCTCTGCTACGAGCTTGTCGTAGCCTTCTTGTGACATGTAAGCCATAATTAAAAATGTTTTTTTACTTAGGTTATATATATATTAATAATGTGTAATCTTCCTTATCTCCTTTCATCCTCATCGAGTGGTGTAAAAAAAACGAGAATTCCGACATCACGTCAATGTCGGAATTCCGTCTCCTGTTATACTCGTATGAATCTTCTGCGAAGATAGCGCAAGCGAGCGCAATGAGAGTTTACTCTCAAATTGCCGAGCGCAGATTTATCTTCTGCAAAGATAGGCAATTAAATTGATACTGCCAAACTTTCCTTCATTTAAAAACTTTTTCCTCGTTTTTTCCTCCTTTTTACACTTCTAAAACTTCGTGTAGATTCGCCCTATTACTTCCCGTTGGCCAGTGGGGCTACGACAAATCTCGTGTTCGCTGCAGAATCCCACAGGCCTTATTCGTGCTATTCGAGATATTCGTGTTCGTTTAAGTCTCCAGCAACAGAGACCTCGGTCTCTTATTCGTGTCATTCGAGATATTCGTGTTCGTTTAAGTCTACAGCAACAGAGACCTCGGTCTCTTATTCGTGTCATTCGAGATATTACTTCCCGTTGGTCAGTGGGTCTACGACAAATCTCGTGTTCCCTTAACCACTCAAGCAACAGAGACAACAGACCTATTCGAGTGCGATTCGCCCTATTACTTCTCGTTGACCTGTGGGTCTACGACAAATCTCGTGTTCGTCTCCCTTACACGAACTTTTCGCCTCTCTTTATTTGCACTTCATTCACAAACTTCCTTACCAGTGCCGACGAGTCCTCCTTCTTGCATATCAACAGCACGTTGTCCTCCTCAGCCACGATATAGCCATCAAGACCATTTATCACAGCCAACTTACCCTTAGGCAACTTCACCACATTACCCTTAGCATCATCCAACACCACATCACTGTCAATGATCACGTTATCGTCCTTACTCTTCTGCATAGCCTCATAAATGCTATGCCATGTGCCGAGATCAGCCCAACCGAAGTCGCACCTCATCATACACACATTCTCCGACTTCTCCAATATAGCCTCATCAATAGAGAGGTTAGGATACGAAGGAAAATTCTCCATTATATACCTTCTCTCAGCCTCAAGACTATTCACATCCTCAGTCTTGTCGAAGTTGCGCAACACTGGAGGCAAAAACTTCACGAAACATTCACGCAGATAGTTCACGTTGCCCAAGAACAGACCAGTATTCCAATAAAACTCGCCACTCTCCATAAACATCTTAGCGAAGTTTCTATCAGGCTTCTCTGTAAACGACTTCACCTTATAGAAGTTATTCTCTACCCCATCGCCAAGCTGGATATAACCATACCCAGGCTCAGGACGCGTAGGCTTCACACCCATCGTAAGCAACCTCTTGTTACCCTCAACAAACTTCAATCCCTCCAACACATTACGTTTGAAAGCCTCCTCATTAAACACAATCTGATCAGAAGGCGTAGCAATCAAACAACCATTAGGATTAAGGAGAGAAATTCTGTGGTTAGCCCACGACAAACTTGGCGCCGTGTTACGATAAATAGGTTCAGCCAAAATCTGATCCTCACTAAGCTCAGGCAGCTGTTCACGCACCAAGTCACGATAATTTAAATATGTAGAAACATAAATATTCTCCTTAGGCACAATATCGAGAAACCTCTCATACGTCTGCTGCAACTGAGTTTTTCCAGTACCGAAGAAGTCCAAAAACTGTTTTGGCTTGCTTTCACGACTGCAAGGCCAGAGTCTTCTGCCCTTACCACCAGCAAGTATCACGCAATAATAATTCTTATTATCTGTAGCCATAGTCGGTTAAGTTTAGTTTTTCAAGTTTCACTCATCAATCTTAATACCCCACATTTCTGTGGCATAAGGCTATTATCAACCTTAAATTCACTAATTAGAGCCCATAAAGTCCCTAATTTCGCATACGAAAGTACACATTTATCACGAAACAGCCAAGACTTTTGTATTTTTTTAGCTGAAAACTTTGTTTATTCAGAAAAAATATATACCTTTGCACTCGCAATTAAGCCCAGATGGCGGAATCGGTAGACGCGCTGGTCTCAAACACCAGTGGGGCAACCCGTGCCGGTTCGACCCCGGCTCTGGGTACTGTTGAAAATGCTAACATTGTGTATATCACTTTGTTAGCATTTTTCTTTTTTCAAAATTCCCCACTTTTTCCCCACTTATTTGAAAATAAATGCTTTTTTACCACTCCACCCCACATTTTTTTTGTTGGTTGTGGGTGTGTTCATTTGTTTTTTTTGTGCTGGTGCTGGTGCCGTGTTCAATTTGTTCAAGTGTTCAGTGTTTTTTGTGTGTGAACACCTTGAACACCTTGAACATCTTGAACACCTTGAACATCTTGAACAAAAAAAGGCGTTGCCAGCCATCACGACCAGCAACGCCAATGTTATCAAAATTTAATATTGCCATATAGGCGATACAAAGATAACAAATAATTCCGATTGGTGGAACGCCCTCCACCGTTTTATATCTTCGTGCAGTTCACGAATGAAATGTGTTCGTATATTGTTAGCTTTATCAGGTCTAAAATGCTATTGCAAAGTTCGGTGGTCTTTTCCAGCGTGTCGCTCATTGTTTCCTCGACTGCTGGCGCTGAATAAATCCTCTCCATCACTTCGTAGCATTTGGAGTAAATGGCGTTAACCTCTTTGTAGGCTTCTACTAATTGAGCAGTTTCCTTGCTCACTTGGTACTCTTTCATAATGTGGTAAATTAAAAAAAATCCCCTTGGTTAGGTGTCCTCGGTCTTATAGAACCGTGTGGGCGTTTCCGCTTCCACCACCATGCAAAGGGATTGTAAGTTATTTTCAACCGCTTGGCGGTCGCTATAAGTTTAGGGACTGCAAATATATGCAAATAATCGCACTTCGCAAAATAAAATTGACCGCTTTTGTCGCTGGCGTGTCGCTCCGCTACCCGAAGCCCCCAACTTAACCGCCCCCATCTTCCGAACTTATCACGGCTTCGATAAACCGCTTAATAAGTACACGAACCAAACCGCTTTTATTCACTTTCCGCTCTCCGCATATCCTATTAAGTTCGTGGCTCTCGTACTCGTTCAGACGAACGCTTATTCTTGTACTCTTCACAATCCCATCGCTTATAACTCTGCGTTTTTGCTTTGCTTTCATATCAGTAAAATATAAATGTTGTTATTTCGCCCTTTGTTTCGCCCTTTGCGTGGGCGTGGTCGGGGGTTTTTACTTTTCATTTTAAATCCATTTTGTGTACGCTCGACTTGCTGTGGGATTTACACACCTCCTCAAAACAATTTTACCCCCTACCCTCTTTTGTCTCCGCCCTTTGTTCCGCCCTTTGTTCCGCCCTTTCCGATGGCGTGGACTATCGCCAGCCCCTCACCCTTGGAGGCTACCAGCCCCAGCACCTTGCAACGCTTCAATAACTGGGCGCTCGCTTTGGTGTATGTGTGGAAATGCCCACACATGCAAGTGGTGAAAACTGATGGCGTTGTGTCCGTGCCGTGGAAATCGGCAAACCATTCGCAAAACTCTTTCAAATCTTTGTTTGTGATTTCCTCTTTCATAATTCGCTCAGTCCTAAATCAATGTTCACGATACCGTCCCATGTGTGGTAACGCTCCAAAATCAAATCGCCTATATCGTCCCCCTCGCTGGTCGCTTCCCTCTCCATAATGTCAGCGATACGCAATGAGGCGAACACGTTCCGCATCTGTTGCCCTTTATCTCTCCACTCTGTGAACTTCCCATTGTCAGGGAATAGAACAACATCACGCCCCCTCAACGGCTGGCATATCTTGGCGGTGAGGTTTCCACACCCACCGCACGCCAGCGTTATGCAGTCGGCAAATATACCGCTTGCGATTGTAGCGGTTTTCTCGCTCTCCACAATTGCAACCGCCATGTTTGGGTGTCGCTTCAACATGTGTTCACCGAACAGGCATTGCGACAAATTGAAGCCCGATAGTTTCATGGCTGAGTGAACCCATGTAATACGGTTTGACGGCTTCTTTACTCGCTTCCCATTGTTAGGGTTATACTGCATTATCTTTCCGCCATGCACACGCCCGAAGCGGTCTATTTGCCAAAACACCGTAGAGTTTTCCCAATGCTTTGATGTGCCGATGTAATAGTCTGCAACCATCTTGCTAACCAGTTCCACACCGAACACGCCATTAAGAAAAGTTATCAGGTTGTTAGCGTGGTTTTGCGTGGCTTCCACCGACCTTTTGAAAATATCGCCATGCGTAGTGATAAAATCCTTATCGTTGAAAAAGGTGGGTGCTGGTGCTGGCGTTGGCTGGTATGTGGGGCGTTTTCTTTTCACTAACTCCACGATGTCATCGCCACGCTCTTTAAAAAAAACTCTTGGTGGTAGGTGGTATGTGCATTTGTCGGCACGGTCGCACTTCCCGACCGTCTTATCAATGATGTTGCCGTTTCCGTCAAGATATGGAACGAATGTTTTACGGTGGCATTGTGGGCAAATCATTTTGCCACCCATTGCCCTTTGTTCCGCTGGGGTGGCTAATCGTGTGCCGTTGTTAGTATGTGTCATAATAACTCTATTTTTTCAAGTATGTGTTTACGCTACCTAAACTAATCCCCAACTCGCTTGCGATTTCTCTTTGCTTTTTGCCTTGCTGGCTCAATTCTTTTGCACGCTCTTTTAGTTTGTCTCTCTCCGAGTCGGTGATTTGGCGTAAATGCTCGCTTTCGCACCCATACGAAACAAAACGGAATTGTAAAAAGTTATCAGGTTTGCAAATCTCGCACACGATAACATTACCGCTATCATAGGCAAATGAAACATTGCGTTGCTTTATTTCCTTGATGTATCTAAAAGATTTACTTTTCGTGCTTTCACCGATGGCAAAGCACCCATCGCAAAAGTTTATAAGCATTTTACTACCTTGCAAATCATTTCTTGTTATTGGCATTGATGGGTTTCTTTTTGGCGTATGCGCCAGCACCAAAATAGACAATTTGTATTTGCGCCCAAAGGACTTTAACCACTTCATTAAAGGTAGTGCGTCTTTTGCCTTTTCTGTCTCTCGGCTTAAAAAAGTGAGATTATCAACAATAACCACCTTTGCATCGTATTGCATAACTGACAGCTCAAGCGACTGTTTTAACTGTTCCTCAAAATCCGCTCCCTCCGAATATTCCGCATCTGCGTTGATGTTCACACGCAAAAGGTTTTCAGAAAATGAATGATGTGAGCCATCACTCCCCATGTAGCGGATTTCAAATTGTTTGTCGCTCAACTCAAAATCACAATACAAAACCTTTAACGGCTTGGTGCTTGTTTCCAAACCGATGATTTTTTCTCCCTTGCTGATGCCGTCCGCTATCTGCACCGCTAAAATTGATTTGCCCAAATTGGTATCAGCGAACAAAATGCAAATTTCATGCTCAAACCACAGTTGCCCAAACAGTTTTTTAGGCGTGGGACGGCTTTTCGCTTCCTCAATAACTTGATTAGCTGGCTTTACTGTGAACACCCCAACGCTGGGGCTTTTCGCTGGATTGTCAGTAAATGAGAAATCGGGTTGTTGTAGGTTGTAGGGTTGTAGGTCGCTTCCCTCCGCCTCAATGCTCTCCGCCTCGGAGTGTTCCACCGTCTCAACTGCTGGCGTTGCCGTGTCGTTTTGTGATGGCATGGCAATAGGTTGCGTCGCCCTTTCACTTTCGCTCATCATCTCCGCCCTCAACTCTGAACACACCTCATCAAATGAAGCTTTATCGCCACCGTGGCAATATTCTTGTTTGATAACTTCGCCCATTATGCACCCCCTTTCGCCACGGTGTTGCCACCCTTTAAAAGTTTTTGAATGTCGCTCATTCGGTAGCGTCTCTTTCCTCCCACGTTGAGCGGAACAAGGTAGCCACTCTTGTGCCACCTCCACAGCGTTGCTGATGATACGCCCAAAATCTCCATGACCTTATCACGGCTGGGGTATGTCTCGGCTTGCTGGTCGCTTATGGTCTGCTCCAGCTCGCTTTTCACGTTCCCTATCAGAATATTTAACCCCTCCACAAGGTCATGCACTTTTATTGATACCGTCAACTCGGGGCATTGCTTCGCCAGTTCAATAATACTTTTGTTCATTTTTATATTTTTTTAACGTTGCTCGGCTCTCCGCACGCATTGAACCGCTTGCGCACTTCGTTGCCGATGGTCGGTGGCTGGTGGCGGTTTACACCTACCACACGACTTTGCAAAGGTAGTGCCGTTTTGTTGTGGTTTTTGTTGTGGGTGTTGTGGTAAATGAAAAACCTATCAAAGCGTTATGCTCCAATAGGTTACATGCGTTTTTGTTGCAAACGTGTTGTGGGGTTTTGTTGTGGGGTTATGGCTTTTGTTGTGGTTTTTGTATCATGTCTATTATTTTCATTTCAAATTGTTTCCTTTTATTCTTCAAATTAAATTTGCCCATGTGTTCACTAGTTTGCCCAACACTCGCACAGATAGAGCAAAACCAATCCTTTTCAAAGTGGTTTTTTAGCTTGTGTAAAACGCATTTCATTTTTGACTTGGTGCAATTCCCCCAAAGTTCATTTATATTGGCGTGGGTGATGCAGTCAGTAAACAGGCTTTCGCTGATATTCTTTATAACCCCCTCATCAATCAGAAAAGAATATAAAGCCCCTATATCAAAACGAATTGTCGGGCTAAAACTACGCATGTGCAAGAAATCGGGCGTGGAGGTGTCGTGGCGTTCCTCCGCCTCGGTGTATACCTCCGCCAGCTGGTGGGCTTCGCCAACTGCTGGCGGTGCTGGTGTCGGAGTGGCTGGCGTGCCAGCGTCCCCCACATGTAGTAGCAACCACTGTTCCAGCTCACGCCTGATATTTGCGTCCTTACACTCCGCCATCATGTAGCGCACTCGCTCACCGATGGCGGAGTGGTCGCTCCCCGATATGTCAGCAATGGCGCAACCTGTTACGAAATCTTCCACGCTCATGCCTCCGTAGTCGCCAGCACAAAAGCAATGCAAGTTTTGAACCGCCCTAATATCTGCCTCGCTTAACAATTCTTGACCGAACAGCCAGCGCAAAACATCCTCTCTTGTGTTAAGAAATTCGTTGCAGAACTTCAACACATCGCCCACGGCTTTATCGATGTGCTTCATATCTGCTATATTTCTAATTATCACATTGCGCAAACACTCAACGAGCGTGTAGGCACTTTCCAGCGTGTCGGTTATGTCGGTGGTGTGTACGTTGTATTGCTCCGCCATTTCGATGATGCTTTGGGCATCAATGCCCCCACGCTCTTTAATCCGATATATTATGTTGTGCATACATAAAATATCGCCACCATTTATTAATCGGTCGGGTTTGAAAGTGTCTAAATATTGGGAGCAGGCTCCGCCTAATTCCTCTATATCATGTTTATATATTCTCATGATTGAAATATTTAATTCTTGGTTGATAATGTTTAATTGTTTGGCTTGTTCAATGCGTTCAACTTGTTCAACTTGTTCAATGCGTTTACCGTGTTCAACGTGTTCACACACTGAACACCTGAACACCTGAACACTCGTTGTTATTCTTCTTCCAGTAGGTTTACAGTCTCTTGGCTTGTTTCCTCATCTATTTCACGGTATCGGGCAAAAGCCTTTGACCCCTCTTTGTGTCCTGATAACTTGCCTATCAAATTAGGGTCTTTCACTTTCTTGTAAAGGTTCCCCACAAAACTACGTCTTGCCATGTGGCTACTCGCTATATCGCAAATGGGGCGTTGTTCTTCCTCCCTTGTGGTGGGGTTTATCACCGTCACAATTCGTGTTAAGCCCGATAGCCTGAACATGGTTTTTATATCTTTGTTGTATTGCTGTTGGCTTGTGAATGGGAAAAGCCCTTTGCCCTGATAGAATTTGTACCGCTTCATGATTTCCCTTGAAATGGAGTTGAACGGCACACGCACCGTTACGGCTCGACCCTCCTTTGTCTTGCGTGGAATGTACTCGATGGCACCGCCCACGATATTGCTTTTGGTCATTGCCCACAAATCGCTAACACGGCACCCGATGAGGCATTGAAACACGAATATATCACGCTGGCGTGCAAGGTCGGGCATGTCGCTAAAATCAAAGTTATATAGGTGGTTTCTTTCCTCGATGCTGATATAGTATGGCGTGCCGTAAACACACGCTTTGATTTTGTGGTGTTTGAATGGGTTGTGTGTGGTGATGTCGTTTTCATTCGCCCAAAGGAAAAATGAACGTAACCGCAACATGAAATCGTTTATTGTGTTTTGCCCCCTCGGTTTCGGTGTTCTGCTTTCGGGAATGGCTTCCAACACTTTCCGATATGCTGGTTTGTCTATCAAAGTGTGTTCTTTCGATAGGAACACTTCAAAACCTCGAAGCGTGTCGGGGGTGATGCTCTCGAATGTCAGCGATAAACCTTTATATAGTTCGTACCGCCTCAACGTTCGCCAAATAACCATGTTTTGCCGTTTGCGGTGGTCGCTAAACTTGTGCGTGTCGATGTAGTGTTGGAACACATCAAAAAACGACTGTTCCGCCTCTTGTTCCTGTTCCTCCGCTTTCGGGAAATTGTAGCCGTCAACGATTGACCTTAACCAATCTTTCGCCACGTTGCTTTTGTCAACACTTTGGAACGACTGTTGCACCAGCGAAACCATTTCGTTGAGGCGGTCGCTCTTGCTCTGCAAATCTGCTTTTAGTTGCTTGCGTTCTTCTGTGAGTAAACGCCAATTTGGTGTTTCAATAGTTTGGTTTTCGTTGTTCCAATAGTCGGGACTAACAAAGATATTTGTTTTCGTGTATTGGTCTATTTTCCCATGACGAAAACGCATCAAAATTTCGTGCTGTGAATTTTCCTTGTTGGTTTTTGCTGATAGTCTTAATGTGATGGTTGCCATGCTTGGAATATTAAAAATTAATAACATCGCAAATTTATATATTTTTCCCCACTTTTTCCCCACTTTTTCCCCACTTTTTCCCCACTTATTTGAAAACAAATGAAAACCAATTAAAAAAAATGTATTATCTTTGTGGTCGTAAATGAGTGATTAACATATCATTAAGTGTCTAAATCCTTGATTTTCTGAAAAGTCGTAAAATCCTGATTTTTCGCCTTTTAGGTCTCGGCTCTGGGTACAGTAAAACGGTTGATAACTCGATGAGTTTCAGCCGTTTTTTTTATGTGGAAAATGCTGAGATATGGGACTGTTTCTTTAATTTAGAGTGAGTTTTTGAGACTGTTATGGTGAAGAAAAAGAAACTTAGTAGAAATGCGATTATTGGTTACCCGGCTGGTATTATCACTGGTGTGACCTATGGTTTGAATCCTCTGTTTGGCAAGCCTTTGATGGACAATGGGGCTTCGATCGACACGATTCTCTTTTACCGTTACTTTTTTGCAGTGGTGCTGTTGGGCGGATTTTTGTTGCTCACGAAGCAGAGTTTTAAAGTCACGGCTAAGCAGGCGGGCGTGTTGCTGGTGCTTGGCGTGCTCTATACGATGAGCAGCACCACGCTGTTTGAGGCTTACAAATACATTGCTTCGGGCTTGGCTACCACGCTGGTGTTTCTTTATCCTGTGTTGGTGGCTATCATCATGGTGTTTTTGCGTGTGGTGCCGTCGTGGCAGGTGTGGCTCTCGATTATTGCCACGTTTATCGGTGTGATTATCATGACCATGGGCGATGCAGGGCAGAGTGCCGTCGATCCCATGGGCGTGCTGCTCTCGATTGTTTCAGCTTCGGTGTATGCGCTCTTTATCGTGATTATCAACCGCAGCAAGACCATTAGCTCGATATCAAACTCGCTGCTCACATTCTATGCGCTGTTCACTGGCGTGCTGATATTCCTCGGCAAGATGCTGTTTCACCACACGGGTATGACTGAAGGCATTGAGGGCGTGGCGGCGTGGAGCAACCTTGTGGGGCTGGCGTTGCTGCCAACGGTGGTATCGACTGCCACACTGGCTTTGGCAACCCGAAACATTGGCGCTACGAAGGCCTCGGTGCTTGGCGTGTTTGAGCCCATCACGGCGATTTTGGTGGGCGCCATCGTATTTGGTGAAGCCCTCACCGCCAACATTGTGGTGGGCATCCTCATCTCGGTAGTGGCCATCACCTTTATGATCTCCGCCACCAAGCGATAGTGGCGAAAATGCTATAGCATTTTCGCTATTGGCATAGGGGTATGAAATAGGAAAAGCAGCTGATCTTCGCGATTAGCTGCTTTTGCTTGTGATTAGGATTGATTACTAACTATAAACCCGAATCGGTCATTAGCCTAATGGCCGATTTGGGTTGAATCCATTTGTGAAACTTAATCGATTTGCGATAGTTGTGGTCGATTAGAGTTGTTGTATTTATCGTTTATTGCAGGGTGAACGACAGTTTTTGAACGTCGCGGCTGTTTGGACCAACCATAACGTCGAACTCGCCTGGCTCGCAGATGTAGTTCAATTCGTTGTCGTAGAATTTGAGTTTGTCGGCAGTGATGGTGAAGTTCACCACTTGGCTTTCACCCTTTTTGAGGAAGATGCGCTTGAAGTCTTTCAGTTCCGACACAGGACGGGCGATTTTGCCCACCAAGTCGCGAATGTAGAGTTGAACCACTTCTGCACCGTCGTAGTTGCCGGTGTTGCTCACTTCCACCGATACGGTGAGGCTGCCATCTTGATTCATAGTGGTGCCGCTGATAGTGGGAGCACCGTACTGGAATGTGGTGTACGACTTGCCGTAGCCGAATGGATAGAGAGGAGCATTGTCGATGTCGAGGTAATTGCTGGTGAACTTAGTGAACCAAGTCTTGTTTGGGCGGCCAGTGTTGAGGTGGCTGTAGTAGATAGGAATTTGACCTACGCTCTTAGGCATCGTCACGCTGAGGTGACCGCTTGGAGCCACGTCGCCAAACACCACGTCGCAGATGGCGTCGCCAGTTTCGCTACCGCCAAACCATACGTTGAGAATGGTGCTGAAGTTTTCCTTTTCCCAGTTCATCACAGTGGCACGGCCAGAGAAGTTGAGCAGCACGATAGGCTTGCCAGTGGCTTTGAGAGCGGTGAGCAAGTCTTTTTGTGCGTCGAGGATTTCGAGGTTGGTGCGGCAGCTGCTTTCGCCAGTCATTTCGCTTGGTTCGCCAATGCAAGCCACCACCACATCGGCCTCTTGTGCAATCTTCACTGCTTCGGCACGCATCACGTCGGCATCGCGGTTGTCGCGCATTTCACGGCCAAACATGGTGCTGTTTTTCTCCATGATAGAATCGTAGCACACATTGCAGCCCTTAGCGTAGAGCACTTCTGCCTTGCCCTTCACGGCTTCGGTCATGGCTTCGCGCACGGTTTTGTACTTGTCCATAGCGGCTGCCACGCTCCATGTGCCAGGCATATTGGCGCGAGTGTCGGCAAGTGGGCCAACGAGCGCAATCTTGCCCTTCTTTGCGAGAGGGAGAATATTCTCGCTGTTTTCAAGAAGCACGAAAGTTTCGGTAGCCAACTTGCGGGCTGCCGCACGGTGCTCGTCGGTGTAGATTTCAGTCTTGGCACGCTTGCTGTCGAAGTAGCGGTATGGGTCGTCGAACAAGCCGAGTTTGTATTTAGCCTCAAGAATGCGGCGGCAGGCAGCGTCGATAGTAGCCATGCTCACCTTGCCTTCGTTGAGCGACTTTTCGATAGTGCCCAAGAAACCGTCAGCCACCATATCCATATCTGTGCCGGCGTTGAGCGCGAGGGCAGACACGGTTTGCAGGTCGCCCATGCCGTGGGCAATCATTTCGCTGATGGCAGTGTAGTCGGTCACCACAAAGCCCTTAAATCCCCACATGTCGCGGAGCACGGTGGTCATCAACCACTTGTTGCCAGTGGCAGGAATGTAGTCAACGGTATTGAACGAAGTCATCACCGAAGCCGCGCCAGCATCCACGGCTGCCTTGTAGGGTGGGAAGTATTCGTTAAACATGCGAGTGTGGCTCATGTCGGCGGTGTTGTAGTCGCGGCCAGCCTCTGGAGCGCCATAGAGGGCGAAGTGCTTCACACACGCCATCATGGTGTTTGGGGCGGTGAGGTCGGTGCCTTGGTAGCCTTCCACCATAGCCTTGGCGATTTGTGAGCCAAGATATGGGTCTTCGCCATCGCCTTCAGCCATACGGCCCCAGCGAGGGTCGCGGCAGATGTCAACCATAGGGCTGAATGTCCAGGAGATACCGTCGGCGGTCGATTCCACTGCGGCAATGTGCGCCGAGTTGCGGATAGCGTCCATATCCCACGACATCGACAATGCCAAAGGAATAGGGAACACGGTCTCATAGCCGTGAACCACGTCCATACCGAAGAACAAAGGAATGCCCAGGCGGCTTTGCTTTACGGCAATCTCTTGCACTTCGCGGATTTTGTCCACACCTTTAAGGTTGAACAAACCGCCCACTTGACCTTTCTTGATTTTTTCAGCCACGTCGCTGCTCTTAGCCGATCCGGTCACGATTTCGCCCGATACGGGGAGGTTGAGCTGGCCGAGTTTCTCTTGAAGGGTCATCTTCGACATCAAATTGTCGATAAACTTGTTCATCTTAGCCTCGTCGGTTTTTGCCGATACGCTGAGCGCGGCAAGAGCCATCACGAGCAATAAAAACTTTTTCATACTGTCGGGTTTTATTTGGTTATTAATGTTATTGTTCTACTGTGAAATCCAATTTTTTCAGTCCTTCCTTCACCTCTGGGCAGTTCATAAACAACTTCCAGAGCAGACCGGTGCGGTAGTTCTCAATCATAGGAGCGATGGTGCACTGGTCGATGGCAAGGTAGCGTGGGAGCGTCCACTTCGCCTTTTCGCTAAAGGCATCGTAGAAGCCGTATTTGCCCCAAATCCAACTACCCTTCTTCCAGAATCCCTTCAGCGCAGCCATCGACTGCTCAGGGGTGTAGGGGAACGACGAGAGAGCGGCGGTGGGGGTGATTACGCCTAAATCGTTGTTGGGCGCGTGTGCCGAGTAGCCGCCTACCGAATAACTTGCGGTCAAGCCCCAGCAGTCGGCGCCATATCCGTCGTAGCCTTTAGGGTTAGCCACGCAATAGTCGTAGTCGCTGAGCACATGGTTGCGCATGGCGGTCCAATAGTCGGCGTAGTGGTCCTTCAAACCCTTAGGGCAAAGACCAATCCAACTGTAGTGCGCCCAGAAGAGCGGTCCGCCAGTTTGCTCTGCGCCATTGTGCTTCAGCAGCAATGGGTGGCCATAGGGGGCAGCGTCGGTGGTGATAGCACCGCTGCGTGCCCACCCCTTGTGGTAGCATGAAGCAGGGACGCTATGGGTGGGCGATGCCGCAGCGAGTATATATACAATCATGCACTCGTTGTAGCCTTCGAGTGGGAAGTTCATCTCCCAGCCGTATTCAGGCGACCAGTGCCAATATATCACGTCTTTTCCGCCGTTGCGATACCAGTCGAAATCCATATCGTGCCAAAGCACGTTGATTTTCTCGGCAAGCGCTTTCTCATCGGCGTTGCCATTCTTGAAATATTCTCTCACGCACAGCAGACTCTGCATCATGAAGCAACTCTCCACCAAGTCGCCGCCGTTGTCCTTCTGTCCGAAAGGCACCACCTTGCCAGTGGGGCCGTTGAGCCAGTGTGGCCATACGCCATGGAAGCGGTCGGCTTTGGTGAGGTAGTCCACAATCTTGGTGAGGCGCGCCACGCCCTCGCTTCTGCCGATAAAGCCGCGGTCGATAGCCACGAGCAATCCAGCCACGCCGAAGCCGCTGCCGCCGGTGGTGACCACGTGCTTATCGTTGCTGGGGTAGATGCCGTCGAGGTGAATGCGTTCGGGTGCCAGACCGGAGGTAGGCTCTGCGCCCTCCCACATATAGTTGAAGTGCACTTTCTGAATGTAGTCGAGGAAAGCGTCGTCGTTGGCAAACGAACTTGGGCGGTTAGGCACAATGGGGTCTTGCCCCGTGTTTGGAGGCTCTGGAACAGGGCTTGCCGTAGAACTGCACGCAGTGAGCAGCATAGCAACGGCAGCCAGTGTATAAATAATTCGGTACATAGTAGTATTTGATTAGTTGTTGTTTATTTTGCTGGGGTGTAGGGAAGGGTAAGTTTGGCGGCAGGAGTGGAGGTGAAGTTACGCTTTACGCTGACGTGCGCCTTTTTGGTGGCTTTGTCAAACTCCACGGTCACGGTTTCGCCTGATATGAAATCTACCCAGTAGGTGTTGATAACTAATTTGTCGCGGTTTTCCCAACTGTAGCGTGCCGCTGTGGTGAAAGGCTTGTTCAACCCTTTGAACACGCTCTTTGGGTGGATAGAGTAGGGTGGCTGCACGGTGCTGCTCGCATAGTGCCACTGGGCAGGAGCGGCGGTGATGGTGCGGCCGTCGAAGGTGTATTGCAAATTGCCGTCGGCACCGAATTGCAGGGCAAAACCGTCGTGCAATGCGATTGAAGGCTTGGTTTTCACCTTCACACCCTTTACGGTGCGCTGCCTGGCAGATGCGGTGAACTTGTCGAGCGCCTTTTGCTGGGCAGCGTCGAACTTTAATGGACCATTGTCGGTAGCCACCTGCTTAATGAAACGGAAAGTGGCGTCGATTTCCTCGTAGCCCTTCATGCTTGCGCCGTTGAGCACCACCACCATATCTTTTTCAGGCACCACGAAGATGTATTGGCCCAAAGCGCCGTCGGCGCAGAACGAGCCGGGAATCTCGCACAGCCACAGTTGGTAGCCGTAGCCCGGATTTTGGATATTCTTCTTTGGATTGTCGGTAAATGGCACTTTGTGACATTGAGTCGCGCGGTCAATCCATTCGCGCGATATGAGTTGCTTGCCGTTCCAGTTGCCTTTTTGCAAAAGGAGTTGGCCAAATTTTGCTTCAGATTCGGCTTGGATACGCATACCCCAGCCGCCGGTGTTCACGCCTCTTGCGCTCTGCTCCCATTCGGCTTCGGTGATGCCGAGAGGAGCGAAAATGCGCTCTTGGAGCAGTTGGAGCACGGTGTGTCCGGTCACTTTTTGTACGATAGCCGAGAGCATGTAGGTACTCATGGAGTCGTAGAGGAATTTTTCGCCCGGCTCGTATTTAAGGTGCTTAGCGAGCCATGTTTTCTCCCACTCGGTGGTGATGGAACGCATGTTCCAGTCGGGAATGATGCCCGACGACATGGTGAGCAGGTCGTGAACGGTCATCATCGCCAAACCATCGCTGATGGTGTCGGGGAGAAATTCGGGGAAAAACGTGGCAACACGGTCGGTCACGCGCAGGCGATTGTCGTCGATGCACAGCCCCACAGCCATACTGCAAAACGTTTTGCTTGCGCTATACAGCGTGTGCGCGTCGATTGCACGGAATGGAGCGGGGTGCAACTCGCTAATCACCTTGCCGTGGCGCATCACCACCACATGGTGAATCTCGGTTTGCTCCAGGCTCATGAGCGAGGTGTAGAGTTGAAGCACAGCCTTGGCTTCTACGCCCTCTTGGGCTGGATTGCTGCGAGAAATAGTGTTGGTTTGCGCAAATGACAGTTGCCAGAGCACTGCCAGTATCACGAAAGAGGATAACCGTTTGAAAATTGCCATCGTTGGTGTCGTTTTTTTGTAGTTGTTTAGTTTCTGTTTTTTTTTTAAAAAATAGGGTGGGTAAATGTTGTGTCGTTCACCAACCCACCCTACTAACGAAAGTTTTTTATATTGCGTATGAAAAAAAACGTCAATATTGGATTTGTGCAATCACAGGATAGTGGTCGGAAAGGTAATGACCTTCGGGTTTGTCCTGAATCACACGGCAGCGCTTCACATCGAAAGCCTTGCTCACGAACACATAGTCGAGAAGTTCCAGTTCCTCAGGCTTGGCTCTGCCATAGTCGTGGTATGAGAATTTTGGTCCATACACGATGGGTGAGAGTTGGTAGATGCTTTTCAGCCCTGCTGCGTTCAAGATGTCGAATGGAGCGGTAGCGTCGGTGCAGTTGAAATCGCCAGAGATGAGCAATGGCAATTTTGGTGCAATCTGCTTAGCCCTTTCAAGCACGAGTTTGATGCCCTCGCGACGCGCTGTCACGCCGTCGTTGTCGAGGTGGGTGTTGAAGTAAGCAATCTTCTTGCCTGTTTTGCGGTCTTTAAGGATTGCCCAAGTGGCAATTCGGGGATATGAAGCGTCCCATCCTTTCACACCGTAAACGTTTGGATTCTCCGATAGAGCAAAATTTCCTGACTCAATCAGCACGAATCGATTTTTTTTGTAGAATATAGGGCAGTGCTCGCCTTCATTTTTACCGTCGTCGCGTCCTGCGCCCACGTGTCCGTAGCTGGATAGGTTGGCATCAAGGTCGGCAAGTTGGTCGGGTCGCACTTCCTGCATTCCAATCAAGTCGGGTGAATAGTATTCAAGCATCTTGATGTTGTCGGCACTGCGGTTGGTCCATTTGTTCACGCCGTCGTCCGCGCTAAGGCGAATGTTGTACGTCATGATACAAATGTCGGTCTTGCTTTTGGCAAGCGCATGGGAAAATCCCAGTATCACGAGAGATACGATGAATAATAATGATTTTGCGAATCTTGTCATGATAGTGCTTAAAAGAAAGAGGGGGCAGGTGGGCATTTGATTTCACCAGCCCCCTCAATAGTTTAGTTATGGTTTAATGCCTTTGCGGCATTATTCCGAAATCATTTAGGGTCCTTTTCCAGGTCAGGAATGTTTTCGAGCTGAGTGGCAGGGAGAGGCCAGAAGGTCTTTTCTGCTGTCCAGCCTTTAGGGCCGAGCACAGCGGCAGCCTTGCCAGTGCGCACGAGGTCGATGTAGCGCACACACCATTCACCGCAGAGTTCCATACGACGTTCGTCGAGGATTTGGTCGAGGGTCACACCGGTGAGGGTAGGCATGTGAGCGCGGGTGCGAACTTCGTTGAATGAAGCGTCGCCACTTTTGCCGTTTCTAACCTTTGCTTCGGCATTGATGAGGAGCACTTCTGAGTAGCGGAGAATGCGCACGTTGTTGTTGCGACCCCAAGAAGTGGTACCTGCTGTCATTTGGTCGTAAGGGAGGTAGCCCTTGCCGTTGTAGTTGTGGCCTTCGTTAGGATTCTTGGTGCAAACGTCGCCGCTTGGAGTAGGCACGCCAGGGATAATGATAGAAGTGGTGTAACGAACGGTTTCGCCACGTTCCTTAGCCCAGTTCACGAAAGAGTCTTCATACTTCATGAAACCCCAGCCACCGAAAGTCTTGCCGGTAGCCTCGTTCTTCATAGCGCAACCAGCGAAGTTGAACCATTGGTCAACGCCAATGTAGTCGCCGCTTGGGTTACCGAAGTCGGTGCATTGGATTTCGAAGAGCGATTCGTCGCAAAGTTTGCCAGGAATCTTAAACAGGTTGTAGTAGTCGCTGTAAAGCGAGAATTTCTTGCTCTCGATGATTTCGTCAGAATACTTTTCAGCCTTGTCCCAGTTGCCTTGCACCAGAGCGGTTTGTGCAGCCACCATGGCAGCGGTGTAGTAAGTCACGGCACCGTTGTGAGGCATTTGGTTAGGACGGCACTTGCTTGTGGCAGCCATTTCGCCCATTGCGGTTTCACATTCGGAGAGAATGTAGTTGAGCACGGTTTCTTGCTTGCTGCGCACGAAGTCGGTCTGGTTGTTGTTTTCGAGAATCACCACTGGACCGAAGTTGTTGGTGAGCTGATAGTAAGCCCATGCACGTATAGTGCGAGCCTCGCCGCAGTATTGTGAATAGTTGGCAAGTTCTTGCGAGTTGCTTGGGTCGATGTGCGCCTTGTAGTTGTCGAGTGCCTCAAGAGCGGCGTTGCTGCTGCGAACGATAGAGTAGAAAGTCACCCACACGTTGTTGAGCGCCCAGAAGCCGTTGTTGTAGTTGTAGTAGCGGCCGAAGTCCACTGCTGCAGCTTGGTCGTCGGTACGTCCCGACCACATGTCGCCATCGCGAGAGAACATCAAAAGTTGGTTAGCCCAGTGAGCGGCATAAGCGCGCACGTTGTTGTAAGTGCCAACCACAGGCTGATACATTTGAGCTGTGTTAGTATAGTCAACAGCTTCTACGTCTTGCTGATTTTCGGGATCGATGTCGATGAAATCAGAACATGACGCCATACCCAGTGAAAAAACAGTGGCTGGGATAAGATATGCTAAGAATTTCTTGAGTTTCATAATGTTTTTACGTTTTTAAGTTTCTGATTAGAAATCAATCTGCACACCGAATGTGTAAGTGGCTGTCAAAGGATAAGTTTGGGTGTCCCAACCTTCAGCGTCTGCCAATTCAGGGGTGAAGCTGTTGGCCTTGAAAGTGGTGAATGGGCGGTCGGCTGTAGCGCTGATGCGAATGCCTGGCAGCGTGTAGTTGCCGAGCTTGATGTTGCGGAAGCTGTAGCCGAGGGTGATGTTCTGGATGCGGAAGTAGTCGCTGCTTTCCACGAAGTAAGAAGCATTGTTACTGTCGCTCACGTTCCAACCCTTAATCAAGGCTGCTGCGCTTGGGTCGGTGTTGCTTGTGCCAGCACCGTGCCAGCGGTTTTCGTATTGAGCGCGGTCGAAGTTGTAGTTAGATGCTGCGTAGCGGAGCGCGCGCTTGCGGTTCCAGAGTTCGCCACCAGCTTGGCCGTAGCAGCTGATGTTGAAGTCGAGAGCCTTCCATTGGAAGCCGAGGTTGAAGCCGTAAGTCACATCAGGAACATAGCTGCCGAGGCATTGCTTGTCACGACCGTCGATTGCGCCGTCGCCGTTCACGTCTTCATACTTGAAGTCGCCAGGCACGAGCTTGTTGACCACTGCGATTGGGTCGGCTGCACATTCTTCAGGAGTTTGGTAGATGCCAATCACCTTGTAGCCGTAGTATGAGTTCATCTTTTCGCCCACCTTTTGCACGGTCTTGCCACCCTTGATGATGTTGAGGTTGTTCAGGAGGCTCTTCACTTCGTTGTGGAGGTAACCAATGTTGAAGCCCACATTATAAGAGAAGTCCTTGCTGAGTTTATCAGCCCAGTTGAGCGACAGGTCAACACCGGTGTTGAGGATAGTAGCGTAGTTGCCGGCGATAGTAGTGTTCTGCATAGGAATGGTTGGTGAAATCACAGCGTTTTCAGTCTTGCGATAATACCAGTCGATGTCGCCAGAGAGGCGGTTGTTGAGGGTTGCGAAGTTCAAGCCCACGTTGGTTTCATTCACCACTTCCCAGCTGAGCCAAGAGAAGTTAGATTCGTAGGTGTAGCCATCGAGCACTGTGTTGCCGAATACGCCACGCACTGGATTGGTGCTTGCGAAACCTGCTGAAGCGGCAATCTTGTCGTTACCGAGCTTACCCCAGCTTGCGCGGACCTTCAAGTAGTCGAGCACGTTTTGGTCAGCCATGAAGTCTTCGTTGCTGATTACCCAAGCGGCACCCACTGATGGGAAATAACCCCACTTTTCGTTGTACTTAGAAGAACCGTCGGCACGGAATGTGGCGGTGAGCATATACTTGTCGGCGTAGTTGTAGCCCAAGCGAGCGAAGTAAGAGAGGCCGCGGTAGAGTGAGCCGTCGTCGCTCACGGTCACGCCTTCCTTGCTACCGAGGTTGAGGTACTTGTAAGCGTCCTTGCCTTCTGGCACGTTTTTAGCGGTGGCAGTGAGGAAGTAGTAGCGTTCGTTACGCATTGAGAAACCAGCCATAGCGTTGAAGTGGTGCTTGTCGAATGTCTGGTTGTAGGTGAGCACGTTGTCCCATACCCACTTCTTATAAGTGCTCTCGCTCTTGGTGAGTGAGGTTTGGTCGTTGTGTTGGTTCACAGAGCCTACGCAGTAGATAGGAGTGAACGCCACGCCCTTGGTGTTGGCATAGTCGTAAGCGTAACTTGTGCGGAAGTTCAAGCGGTCTGGAACGAGTTGGAATTGAGCATAGAAGTTGCTGAGCACTTGGTAAGTGTCGTTCTTGCTGTCGAAGTAGTTGGCAGTAGCCACTGGGTTGTAGAAGTTGTTGGTCACGCCAATCTGTTCAGGAGAAGCATAGCCACCGGTGTAGATTTTAGAGTCGCGAGTGGTGTCGTACACTGGATAGATGCTTGGAGCGTTGAACGCCTGTTGCCATGCGTTGTTGTTAGGCACGCGTTGGTCGCCGTTGCTGAACACACCGTTGAAACCCACCTTCAACCAGTTGGTTGCGTCGAAGTCGAGAGAAGCGCGGAAGTTGAGGCGACGGTAGTAGTTTTCTACGTCCATTACACCGTCTTGAGCCAAGTAGCTCATACCCACAGCGTAGGCAGTCTTTTGAGTACCGCCGGTCACGCTCAGAGAGTGGTTGGTGATCATAGCGGTGCGAAGGAGTTCGCTGTACCAGTCGGTGTCGGCACCGAAGGTGAGGTCATTCATGTTACCGCCCCAGTTCTTGATAGAGTTCTCAAACATGTAGCTGTAAGCGCTCTTGTCGGCTTCGGTAAGCATGGTGGCATACTCGTGTGAGTTACACATTTCGAGCACGTTGGTGGCCTTTTGGAAACCCACATAACCATTGTAGGTCACCTTAGCGTCTTGATTCTTAGCGCCCTTCTTGGTGGTGATGATAACCACACCGTTAGCAGCGCGCACACCATAGATAGCGGCAGCAGAAGCATCCTTCATGATGGTGAGGTCTTGAATGTCGGCGTTGTTGAGGAAGTTGATGTTGTCGTAGAACATACCGTCGACCACATAGAGAGGGGTGGTGTTGCCGAATGAGCCCAAACCACGGATAGTGACGGTAGGACCATCGCCAGGAGTACCTGAGTTCACGATGTTCACACCAGCCACCTTGCCTTGGAGAGCGGTCATTGGTGATGATGATGGGGTGGCGATCAGTTTTTCGCCTTTCACTACTTCGATAGGAGCGGTGAGGTCTTTTGCCTTAGCGGCACCGTAACCAATTACCACTACCTCTTCGAGGTTTTGCACGTCGTCGGCAAGTTCGATTTTCATTTGGCCGTCGGCTGCTTTTACTGTTTTGCTGACCATGCCCACGTATGAGAAGGTTAGCACTGCGTTGTCTGGCGCATTACTGATAGTAAAGTTGCCATCTACGTCGGTCATGGTACCTAAGTTTGTACCGTTTACATGTACAGAGGCACCAATAACGGGCTGATTGACCTTGTCAACCACCGTACCTTTCACTGTGCGTGCCTGTATGCCGAAAGTTGCACACATACACACGAGTAAAAGTGTGAGTAATCTTTTATCCATTACACAATTTTAGATAGTTAGTTTATAAAGTTATTTATCTCAGTTTCTAAGGAACGGTTGCGTTGCTTACACGGAGAAGAAACGACTTTTCGACAGCAAAGGAAATACCAAAATTTTTGCAACACAATTTTTTACATACTTACGTACTACTTTTATGTTTTTTAGCACTACGCTTTTACTACTATGTGGTGGTGTAAGCGATTGTGAATAAAATGAATACGAGGAGTAAAAAAAATTACGATACTTTCGCACTACTTTCAAAAAAAATGAGTTTTTTCGCACCGTGTCACATCTTTTGGCGAAAATTTTGATATGTGATGTTTTATTTTTAACTTTGCTCCGACCATTAATCATAACGCTTGAACGCTCATGGATATCGCTTTGAAAAAAGTTCGACCCTCGCATCTTCTTTTAGTGCTGGCGCTGGCACTCGTGGCGGCATCGTCACAGGCTGCCGCGTTTATGCCTATTTTGCACAATTTCGGAAAGAAAGTTTATGGTGGCGCGCTTCAGAACTGGGACGTGACACAGGGCAAGAATGGCGAGATATATGTGGGCAACTCCGCTGGCGTGCTCCGCTTCGATGGCTACACCTGGAAACTCACCCCTCTGCCCGGCGGTGGCGTGGTGCGCTCGGTGATGGCTGATGGCGACAGGCTTTATGTGGGCAGCTACCGTGAGTTTGGCTATTTCACCGCCGATAAATTCGGCAACTACAAATACACCTCGCTCTATCCCGAAAATTTGCCCGACCAAGACGAGGAGATCTGGAATATCATGAAAGACAAGAACGGCGACATCTATTTCCAGTCGTTTTTCACATGGTTTCGCTACGACGGCAAGAAGGTGGAGCATCACTACGATATGAATATCCACCCTCTCTATTTCTTTGAGGTAGAGGGGAATATATATGCACAACTCCTGAATGACGACTTCTATCAGGTGCAGGGGCGGAAGTTTCGCCGCCTCATCAGTCGCCAGCAGGTGGGTGGCAGCCACATCGTGTCGGCAGTGTCGGCAGGGCGTGGCAGAATGATTTTGAGCACGCAGTGGCAGGGGCTATATAAATATGAGAATGGCACTCTCACCAGCCTCCCCACCGAAGCCGATGCCGCACTCAAGCGCTCTAACGTGAACCGTGCCACCTTCGTGCCACACGATTCCACCATTGTGGTGGGCACCATTCTTGATGGCGTGTATGGCTTCGGGCTGAACGGAAAACTGAAGTGGCACTACAATATGAGTAACCGGCTGGGCAACAACTCGGTGCTCGACGTGAAATGCGACCTCGCCGGCAATGTGTGGGTGGCGCTCGATGCCGGTGTGGCACTCATCAACTCCAGTTCGCCTTTCTCGTTGCTCTCACCGGGCCATTCGGGCAAGGATTTCGGTATGGTGTATGGCGTGTATTCGCTTGCCGATAGGCTGTATTTCGCTACTAATCAAGCCGTTTGGGCTTTGTCAAAAACCACAGGCGAGTTTAGCATCATTCCCGGTACGGAGGGGCAAAACTGGTATGTGGACAATTTCAACAATCAAATCATAGCGGGCAACAACGAGGGTCCGAACCTGATTACAGGGCTTTCGTCGGCTCGGATTGCGCACACCAACCAGAGCAGCACGGCGATGCAGATTTGCAACATAGCCGGGCAGCGTGTGATGCTTGAATCGAGTTACTATAGTCTGCAAGTGTATAAGGAGGTGAACGGAAAATGGGCGTTTTCGCACAGCGTGGCTAATTTCCACGCCCCTGTGGCGCAACTTGAGGTGGACCACTACGGCAATGTGTGGGCTTCGCACATGAGCCACGGCATGTTTCGCATCAATCTCTCTAACGACCTCAAAACCGCCACTTTCAAGCGATATGAACATCTTGGCGGCGAGAAGGTGCTCGACCGCTTCCACGTGTTCAAGATGCGTGGGCGTGTGATATTCTCCTATAACAAGAAACTCTACACCTACGACGACCTCAACGACACCATCGTGCGCTTCAACGATTTGAAGGAAATTGAGAAAAGCGATATCTATTCAGCCGCGAAGGTGGACGAGAACACCTATTGGATTTCCACATCGAAGGACTTCGTGCGTGTGCGATGGAACGGCAAGCGGTATGTGGTGCTCAACAATGTGGCTCCGTCGCTGTTTGGGCTCGACAACAACGACGAGACCAACACCGTGTATGTGGATTGCGGCATGGCATACTTCTGTCTCAATAATGGCGTGGGCAGATTCAATATGGCGCAAGCCCAAGCGCGCAAGCAGCAGAAATACAGTTTGCGTGTGCTCAACGCCCTCACCACCGATAACCGTGGCGTGACCCGTAACCTGCCTATAGCTGGCGGTGGCGACATTGAGTCGAACATCACCATCACGCTCACATACCCTAACTACAGTTTCGAGCCGTTGCGCTTCTGCTACCACCTGAAAGGCGGTGGCATAACGGTTGACAATGAGTTGAACGAGCCTGTAATCACCTACAATTCGCTCTCGTATGGCGACTACCACCTCACCGCCACTGTGAAGAGCGTAGATGGCACCGAGTTGGCTACGGTGGAATACAGTTTCTCCTATCCGCGCCCATGGTATTTGGCGTGGTGGGCAATACTGCTGTATGTGCTGATGTCGGTGGCGGCTATCTACCTATTCGTGCGCAACCGCACAAGGAAAACTGCACGCGACATGCAACGCCAATACGAGGATAAAAAACTCCAGCAAGACATTAAAATGCTTGAGCAAGAAAAGATTATCGCCGAGCAGAAACAGCAGCTCTTGGAAGCCCAACTCAACGATAAGACCAAGGAGGTGGCTTCGATGGCACTTGATGCCATGGCGCGCAACCAGGCGATAGAGAGCATCAAGACCGCTCTGCGCGAAAAGCACCGAAAGGGCAGCATCAGCCAAAGCGATATGCAGTCGATGCTCACCCAACTGGGCGCAAATGCCGACAGCGACAACTTCTGGGAACTGTATCAGAACAATTTCAACCTCATTCACAAGAATTTCTTCAAAAACCTGAAGGAGAAATATCCGTCGCTCACACCCAGCGACTTGCGATTCTGCGCTCTGCTGCGCCTCAACCTCTCCACCAAAGACATCGCCAAGTTCACCCAACTCAGCGTGCGTGGTGTGGAAGGCGCCCGCTACCGCCTCCGCAAAAAATTCAACCTCGACGAAGGCACCTCCCTCATCGACTTCCTCCTCTCCTTCCAATAGCATGGTAGGGACGCGATAATTCGCGTCCGCGTCAAATTGTTAATATTCAACATGTTATTGTGATTATGGGCGGACGTGAAATATCGAAAGCACTGAAAAAGTCGAAAAGAGGGATTTTAGAGCCGTTGGAAACGGCATATTGTGGTTAACTCCATGCAAGCTCGCTTGCGAGCGCAGCTTGGAGACTGGTTCGAATATAGTGGCGAGCGTCGGAGACGGTCGGTCGTGGTAGCATTAATAGTTTTGACCATAACCGACCCTCTACGAGGCTCATACCCTCTTTTGTGCAATCTCCAAGCTGCACTCATTCGCTCCTACGGAGCTTCATTCGCTTGCATGGAGTTAACCATGATTAGCCGTTTCCAACGGCTACAAACCTCCAGAAAATATTCACTTCATTCACTATTTTATAATTTTTCAGTGCTTTCGAAATATCACGTCCCTACCAGACAATCGATGAATCGATATTGTGTCTCCCTGTGGGGCTGTGGTTAGAAGGTTTGGGCTATTTTTAGGCCTTCGGCTATGGTGGACTGGATTTTGGCTTCGGCTTGTTGGGGGGTGTAGTAGTCCATGTTGGCGGCGGCGAGGGTGATGACCTCGCCCAGTCCCCACAGTGCGCTGAGGGCTTTGAAGTAGGGGGTTGCGCCGTCGAGGGTCTCGCCTGTTGCCACATTCATGCCGCGAGTGGTGATGTAGAGCAACTTTTGGCATCGGCAGAGGCCCTCAAAGTAGGTGCCGTTGTCGCGGAAAGTGATGTTGAACAGCGACATGTTTTCGATAAACACCTTGAGGATGGCAGGGTAACTCATATCCCAAAACGGAGCGGCAATCACGATGCGGTCGGCGGCGGCAATGCGCTTGGCTTGCTCCACAATCTGCTCAGGCACATAGCCACTGAAGCGCTCGGCAAGCATTTTTCGCCCCATAGGCTGATAGTCGTCGCCATCGAGCACGATGGTTTCAACCTCATATCTCTTGCCCAACTCTGCCACAATGGGCTTCAAAATCTTTTTTGTGCGTGATTCGCCGTCGCGCATACAGGCGTCGATCACTATAAGTTTTTGTGTCATATTTTATCAAATAATTAAAAGTGCGGTTGAATCAGCCATTTTTGATATAGCCGTACACCGTTCGCAAAGGTACAAAAAAATGGCGGAAGCACGCTGTGGTGCCTCCGCCTGTTGTTATTATTTTTTGGCTTTGTGTGTATGGATTGCTAAGCCGTGCTATAAATATATATGAGTTTTAGAAAGTGCTAAAGTGAGAAGTTTACCACTATGTAGCAGTTGCTGTCGCCGCGTCGCTCGATTCTGTAAAGTACATCATCGGCATACCAGTGTGGAGTTCCTGCATACATCACATATCTGCCTCCTGGTGGGCGGTGCATCACCACGACTTCTCTATCGGGGCAGTGGTGGCGGTGGCGTTTTGCCCATTTTTTGTACTTTTTGTAGCGTTTTTTGCGTTCTTTTTTCGCCCGCTTCTCGCATTTTTCGCAACGATAGTATCCGTGGTGGTGCTTATCGTGGTGGTGTCCGTTGGCTGCACTCATTGGAGCTGCGAGAGCCATCGCCAAAACGGCGCTTAATAATAATCGTCTCATAGTTCTATTGGTGTTGTGCATCCTCAAAGAGGCGCGGGTTAAACATGCGTTAATTTAAATCTTTGCCTTTATGACTACAAAAACACCAAAAAGTTAAATCACCCACCCAAAAATTTAGACAAATCCCCCAATTTTATCTACCAATCCCCCATAAAATCCCCCGATATGTACCCGAAAACGCTAAATCGGGTACTTGTTTTTTGGGGGATCAGTGGGAAAACCATGGGAGAGGGGCACAGAAACAAAAACATAAAAAACAGCCTTTTAGCGATGTCAGTGCTTCGCACCTGTCG
>OIXA01001678.1_pt1 | contig 27338 bp, 20 predicted proteins | sample 1587721 | NCBI WGS metagenome assembly OIXA01 (sample SAMEA3888900, study PRJEB22519) | human gut metagenome | biome: human gut; feature: human-associated habitat; material: faeces | place: Denmark | collected 2013
GCACACGTAGACTGCCCGGGACACGCCGACTATGTGAAGAACATGGTAACTGGTGCCGCTCAGATGGACGGTGCAATCATCGTGGTTGCTGCAACTGACGGTCCTATGCCTCAGACTCGTGAGCACATCCTTTTGGCTCGCCAAGTAAACGTTCCTCGTCTGGTTGTATTCTTGAACAAGTGCGACATGGTAGACGACGAAGAGATGCTTGAGCTCGTTGAGATGGAAATGCGTGATCTTCTTTCGTCATACGATTATGATGGTGACAACACTCCTATCATCCGCGGTTCTGCACTTGGTGCATTGAACGGTGAGGCTAAGTGGGAAGACAAGGTTATGGAGCTTATGGATGCAGTAGACACTTGGATTCCACTTCCTCCACGTGACGTTGATAAACCATTCTTGATGCCTGTTGAGGACGTGTTCTCAATCACTGGTCGTGGTACTGTAGCAACTGGTCGTATCGAGGCTGGTCGCGTTAAGGTTGGCGACGAAGTTCAAATCCTTGGTCTTGGTGCAGACAAGAAGTCAGTTGTAACTGGCGTTGAGATGTTCCGCAAGATTTTGGACGAAGGTGAAGCTGGTGATAACGTAGGTTTGCTTCTCCGTGGTATCGACAAGAACGAAATCAAGCGTGGTATGGTTATCTGCCACCCAGGACAGGTTAAACCTCACGATGAGTTCAAGGCTCAGGTTTATATCTTGAAGAAAGAGGAAGGTGGACGTCACACTCCATTCCACAACCACTATCGCCCACAATTCTACATCCGTACGCTCGACGTAACTGGTGAGATCACTCTTCCAGAAGGTGTAGAAATGGTAATGCCTGGTGACCACGTAACTATCCAAGTTAAGTTGATCACTCCGGTAGCATGCGACAAGGGTCTTCGTTTCGCAATCCGCGAAGGTGGCCGTACAGTAGGTTCTGGTCAGATCACTGAAATCCTTGAATAATACTCAAGCGATAGAAGAATAAAAACAACAGCCGGTCGGCAACGGCCGGCTAATATACAGGACTAGCTCAGTTGGTAGAGCACCGGTCTCCAAAACCGGGTGTCGGGAGTTCGAGCCTCTCGTCCTGTGCTAAGAATTAAGGAAATGAAAGTATTTAATAAACTGTTTGCGGATATCCAGGAGTCTTATAGCGAGCTTGTCTATAAGGTTTCTTGGCCAACGAGGACACAGCTTGTCAACAGCGCAATGATTGTATTGGTAGCTTCCATCATTCTTTCATTGATTATTTGGGGTGTTGACGAGGTGATCAATTTCATAATGGAAACGATTTACGGATTACACAAGTAAGTCATGGCAGGTAAGAAAGAATGGTATGTGCTCCGTGCCATATCAGGCAAGGAGGCAAAGGTAAAAGAATTGCTCGATGCCCAAATCAAGAATACTTCGCTGGGCGACTATGTGTCACAAGTATTGATTCCTACTGAAAAGATTTATTCTACCACAAAGTCTGGAAAGAAGGTCGTCAAAGAGCGCACACTCTATTCAGGCTATGTATTTGTGGAAGCTGAGTTGATCGGTGAGGTAACTCATATCCTTCGCAATACGACCAATGTGATTGACTTTCTCGGCTGCGGAAAGGGTTCGGAGGCAAAGCGTCCGGAACCGTTGCGACCAGGGGAGGTTAACCGTATGCTCGGCATTGCGGACGTGCTTCAGGAAACTAATGAGGCCGACTTGATTGATTACAAGGTCGGTGAGACTGTCAAGGTAAACTATGGCGCTTTCACGGGCATGATTGGAACGGTCGACGAGGTCAACAACGAGAAGAAGAAGCTCAAGGTTATGGTAAGCATCTTCGGACGCAAGACGCCGGTAGAGTTGGAAAATTCGCAAGTAGAGCGGGAATAGTTTTGTTGTTACGAACACGACTATGACTGTGATAATTTAACTTATCAAAAAAACAAAAACAGAAATGGCTAAAGAAATTGCTGGACAGATCAAATTGCAGATTAAAGGTGGTGCGGCAAACCCATCACCCCCAGTAGGACCTGCTTTGGGTTCTAAGGGTATCAACATCATGGAATTTTGTAAGCAATTCAATGCCCGCACCCAGGACAAGGCAGGCAAAGTGCTTCCTGTAGTAATCACTTACTATAGCGACAAGAGCTTTGACTTCGTTGTCAAGACCCCTCCTGTAGCAGTACAGTTGCTTGAGGTTTCAAAGCAGAAGAAGGGATCGAAAGAGCCTAACCGTCAGAAGGTGGCAGAGATTACATGGGAGCAGGTAAAGGCAATTGCTACAGACAAAATGCCGGATTTGAACTGTTTTACTTTAGATTCAGCTATGAAGATGGTCGCTGGTACAGCGAGAAGTATGGGTATCACAGTTAAGGGATCTTTCCCTGAAAACAATTAAAAACTTCAATTGACATGGGTAAACTGACAAAAAATCAAAAGTTGGCTTTAGAGAAGATTGAAGCTGGAAAGATTTACACACTGAAGGAAGCAGCAGAAAAAATAAAGGAAATCACCTTTACGAAATTCGATGCTTCATTTGATATCGATGTACGTCTTGGTGTAGATCCTCGCAAGGCTAACCAAATGGTGCGCGGCGTTGTTTCTCTTCCTCACGGAACAGGCAAGCAGGTACGCGTATTGGTTTTGTGCGCCACAGAGGCAGATCAAGCTGCCGCAAAAGAAGCTGGAGCAGACTACGTAGGTTTGGACGAGTATATTGAGAAAATCAAGGGCGGCTGGACAGACGTAGACGTAATCATCACTCAACCTGCTATTATGGGTAAAATCGGTGCTCTCGGTCGCATCCTCGGTCCTCGTGGCTTGATGCCTAACCCAAAGAGCGGCACAGTTACACCAGACGTAGCAAAGGCAGTGAAAGAGGTAAAACAAGGTAAGATTGACTTTAAAGTAGATAAGAACGGTATCGTACACGCTTCTATCGGTAAGGTTTCCTTCACGGCAGACCAAATGGCAGAAAACGCACGCGAGTTTATCAACACGCTGATTAAGTTGAAGCCGGCCACCGCCAAAGGTACTTATATGAAGAGCATATATCTTTCGAGTACAATGAGCTCAGGTCTGAAGATCGATACAAAATCACTTGATGTGTAACGAATTTTTAAATTAAGAGAATCATGAGAAAGGAAGATAAAGCGATAATAATAGAGAAAATCGGCGAGACTCTCAAGGAGTACAGCTGCTTTTATCTCACCGACACTACCAGCATGGACGCTGAGCAGACAAGTGCGTTCCGTCGCGCTTGCTTCAATGCGGAAGTGAAGATGATGGTTGTTAAGAATACGTTGCTTCACAAGGCTTTAGAGCAATTGGAAGGCGATTATTCAGAATTGTATCCAGCGTTGACTGGAACAACTGCAATGCTGTTCTCAAATGTAGGAAACGCTCCTGCCAAAGCAATCAAGGAGTTCCACAAGAAAGGATCAGAGTTGCCAGTTTTGAAGGCCGCTTATGTGGAAGAAACAGTTTATATGGGTGCTGATCAGCTCGACACATTGTCGAAGATCAAGAGCAAGAACGAGCTCATCGCAGAGGTTGTTGCATTGCTCCAGTCACCGGCCAAGAACGTTGTTTCCGCACTGCAGTCGTCAGGCAACAAGTTGCATGGTATTCTTGAAACACTCTCTAACAAATAATAAACAAAAAAATAACAATAAAAAATTATACAATTATGGCAGATTTGAAAGCATTTGCAGAACAATTAGTTAACCTCTCAGTAAAAGAAGTAAACGAACTTGCTCAGATTTTGAAAGACGAATATGGTATTGAACCTGCTGCTGCAGCTGTAGCTGTTGCTGCTGGCCCTGCTGCCGGCGCTGCTGCTGAGGAAGAGAAATCAGCATTCGATGTAGTATTGAAGAGCGCAGGCGCTTCTAAGCTTCAGGTTGTAAAGGCCGTTAAGGAAGCTTGTGGTCTTGGTTTGAAAGAAGCTAAGGACTTGGTAGACGGTGCACCTAGCACAATCAAGGAAGGTGTTGCTAAAGCTGAGGCTGAGGCTCTTAAGAAACAACTCGAAGAGGCTGGAGCTGAAGTTGAACTTAAATAATATTGCCTGAAATTCAGGTAATTAGGTTAAGAATCCCCTATAAAGTCGATTCTTAACCTTTTTGTGTTATTTTCAATTTCGGGTTCAATTAATATTATTTTTATGTCAGTTTCAACAGTAAAACCACGCGTAAATTTCGCCTCCGTAAAGAATCCGTTGCCCTTCCCCGACTTTTTGGAGATTCAGCTGAAGTCGTTTCACGATTTCTTGCAGCTGGACACTCCGTTAGAGAAGAGAAAGAACGAGGGATTGTACAAGGTTTTTGCGGAAAACTTTCCAATTGCCGACACAAGGAATAACTTTGTGCTCGAATTCTTAGACTATTACATCGACCCGCCGAGATATACGATAGAGGAATGTCTTGAGCGCGGCTTGACATATAGTGTGCCGTTGAAGGCAAAATTAAAATTATACTGTACGGATCCCGACCATGAGGACTTCGACACCGTAATCCAGGATGTTTATCTTGGACCGATTCCGTATATGACGGAAAAGGGCACATTTGTGATCAACGGTGCGGAGCGCGTTGTCGTGTCGCAGCTGCACCGTTCGCCTGGTGTGTTCTTCGGACAGAGCACACACGCCAACGGAACCAAATTGTATTCAGCACGTATCATCCCGTTCCGTGGCTCATGGATAGAGTTTGCCACTGACATCAACAATGTGATGTATGCCTACATCGACCGCAAGAAGAAATTGCCGGTAACAACATTGTTGCGTGCCATCGGTCTTGACAGCGATAAAGACATCATAGAAATCTTTGGTCTTGCTGAAGAAATAAAAGTAAACAAAACGAACCTGAAGAAATGCATTGGCCGCAAGCTTGCCGCCCGTGTGTTGAAAACGTGGGTTGAAGATTTCGTTGACGAAGACACCGGCGAGGTGGTTTCGATTGAGCGAAACGATGTGGTCATCGACCGCGAGACCGTTATCGAGGAGGAGCATATCCAGGAAATCCTTGATTCGGGACTTCAGACCATCCTTCTGCACAAGGAGGATGTAGACATGAGCGACTACTCGATTATCTTCAATACACTCCAGAAAGACTCAAGCAACTCTGAAAAAGAGGCTATCAACTATATCTATCGCCAATTGCGCAACGCGGAGCCACCGGACGATGCGAGCGCGCGTGAGGTGATAACCAACCTTTTCTTCTCCGAGAAGCGTTATGACTTGGGCGATGTGGGCCGTTACCGCATCAACAAGAAATTGTCGCTTACAGTGCCGGAGGAGGTGAAAGTGTTGACTAAGGAAGACATCATCGCCATCATCAAGTATTTGATTGAGCTTATCAATTCGAAGTCGGATGTCGACGATATCGACCACCTTTCGAACCGTCGTGTGCGCACAGTCGGCGAGCAGCTCTACAACCAGTTTGGAGTGGGTCTTGCACGTATGGCGCGTACAATCCGTGAGCGTATGAACGTCCGCGACAACGAGGTGTTTACTCCGATTGACCTGATCAACGCCAAGACAATCTCTTCCGTTATCAATACGTTCTTCGGAACCAACGCATTGTCGCAGTTCATGGACCAGACCAACCCGCTTGCCGAGATTACTCACAAGCGAAGAATGTCGGCTCTCGGTCCTGGCGGTTTGTCGCGTGACCGTGCCGGATTTGAGGTGCGCGACGTGCACTACACCCACTACGGACGTCTTTGCCCGATTGAGACCCCTGAGGGTCCTAACATCGGTTTGATTTCGTCGTTGTGTGTGTTTGCTAAAATCAACAACCTCGGCTTTATCGAGACTCCTTACCGCAAGGTTGAGAACAGCAAGGTGGATCTCGACAACAGCCACGTCACTTATCTGACAGCGGAAATCGAGGAAGGTCAGATCATTGCGCAGGGCAACGCTCCGCTTAACGATGACGGCACTTTCGTAAAAAACAAGGTTAAAGCGCGTCTTGACGCCGACTTCCCTGTGGTAGCACCGGAAGAAGTGCAGCTTATGGACGTGTCGCCGATGCAGATTGCCTCAATCGCCGCATCTTTGATTCCGTTCCTTGAGCACGATGATGCCAACCGTGCGTTGATGGGATCGAACATGATGCGCCAGGCTGTGCCGTTGTTGCGCAGCGAGGCTCCTATTGTCGGCACAGGCATTGAGAAGCAGCTTGCCCACGACTCCCGCACACAGATTATGGCAGAGGGCGCCGGTGTCATCGAGTTTGTTGACGCCAGCGTTATCAGAATCCGCTATGACCGTACTGAGGACGAGGAATTCGTGAATTTCGAGGACTCGGTTAAAGAATATATCATTCCGAAATTCCGCATGACCAACCAGAGCACCACAATCGACTTGCGTCCAATCTGCAAGAAGGGACAGCGCGTCGAGAAGGGAATGATTCTGACAGAGGGTTATGCCACGGAAAACGGCGAGCTCGCACTCGGCCGCAACCTTAAGGTGGCGTTCATGCCATGGAAGGGTTACAACTACGAGGATGCCATCGTGCTCAACGAGCGCATGGTGCGTGAGGATATCCTTACGTCTGTCCACGTCAGCGAGTACTCTCTTGAGGTGCGCGAGACAAAACGAGGAATGGAGGAACTTACGTCAGACATTCCAAACGTCAGCGAGGACGCTACAAAGGATCTCGACGAGCGCGGAATTGTCCGTGTGGGCGCACACGTTGTGCCGGGCGACATCCTTATCGGTAAGATCACACCTAAGGGCGAGAGCGACCCGACGCCGGAGGAAAAACTTCTCCGTGCCATCTTCGGTGACAAGGCCGGCGATGTGAAGGATGCGTCGTTGAAGGCATCTCCTTCGTTGAAGGGTGTGATTGTTAAGACCAACCTTTATGCAAAGGCACAGAAGAAGAAGGGCAAGGCGGCAAACCTTGAGCTTCAGCAGATGGACGAGGAATTCGAACAGCGTCAGGTGGCTTTGAAGGCACGTCTTATCGAGAAACTCATCACGCTTACCGACGGCAAGACTTCGCAAGGCGTGAAGGACTTCCTCGGCACAGAGGTTATTCCTAAGGGCGAGAAGTTTACGGCAGAGTATCTGAAGGGCATCGAAGAATTCGACACCATCAACCTCAGCAAGTGGACAACAGACGCTCACAAGAACGATATGATCCACGACACGATCATCAACTACCTGCGCAAGTCGAAGGAAATCGATGCAGAATTGCGCCGCAAGAAGTTTGACTTCTCTATCGGCGACGAGCTTCCTTCAGGCATCATGCAGCTTGCCAAGGTTTATGTTGCCAAGAAGCGTAAGATCGGTGTCGGTGACAAGATGGCGGGTCGCCACGGTAATAAGGGTATCGTTTCGCGCGTAGTGCGTCAGGAAGATATGCCGTTCCTTGCCGACGGAACTCCAGTGGATATTGTTTTGAACCCGCTTGGTGTGCCGTCACGTATGAACTTGGGACAGATTTTCGAGACCGTTCTCGGATGGGCAGGCCGCGAGCTTGGCGAGAAATTCGCCACTCCGATTTTCGACGGAGCGAGCCTCGACGACCTCAATTCATGGACCGACAAGGCGGGAGTGCCACGCTATGGTAAGACATACCTTTACGACGGCGGCACAGGCGAGCGCTTCGACCAACCGGCAACCGTTGGTGTAATCTACATGCTTAAGCTCGGCCACATGGTTGAAGACAAGATGCATGCCCGCAGCATTGGCCCGTACTCATTGATTACGCAGCAGCCACTCGGCGGTAAGGCACAATTCGGTGGACAGCGTTTCGGAGAGATGGAGGTTTGGGCGCTTGAGGCATTCGGCGCATCCCACATCCTTCAAGAGATCCTGACAATCAAGAGTGACGACGTGGTTGGCCGCAGCAAGGCATACGAGGCAATCGTCAAAGGCGAGCCTATGCCAACTCCGGGCATACCTGAATCCTTGAACGTGCTTCTGCACGAGCTTCGTGGTCTGGGACTTAGCATAAACTTGGAATAAAACGACAAAAGAATATGGCATTCAATAAAGATAATAGAATAAAAAGTAACTTTTCGAAGATTACGATCGGGCTTGCTTCGCCGGAAGAAATCCTTGAGCGGTCATACGGCGAGGTGCTCAAGCCTGAGACGATCAACTATCGAACTTACAAACCTGAACGCGACGGTCTGTTCTGCGAGCGCATTTTTGGTCCGGTAAAGGACTATGAGTGCCACTGCGGAAAGTACAAACGCATCCGTTACAAAGGCATCGTCTGCGACCGTTGCGGTGTGGAAGTTACAGAGAAGAAAGTGCGCCGCGAACGTACAGGCCATATCTCTTTGGTCGTGCCGGTAGCCCATATCTGGTATTTCCGCTCATTGCCTAACAAAATCGGTTATCTTCTCGGCTTGCCGTCGAAGAAGCTTGATTCTGTAATCTACTACGAGCGCTATATCGTAATCCAACCGGGAGCCGCAGCCGAGCTTGAGGGTCATGAGGACCTTGCCCGTCTCGACCTCCTTTCGGAAGACGAATATCTTGAAATCGTGGACAAGTTGCCGCGCGAGAACTCGATGCTCGAGGACTCAGACCCCAACAAGTTCATCTGCAAGATGGGTGCCGACGCAATCTACGATTTGTTGAAGAGCGTAGACCTTGACAGCCTTTCTTACGAGTTGCGCCACCGTGCCGACACCGACACGTCGCAACAGCGCAAGACGGAGGCATTGAAGCGTCTGCAGGTTGTAGAGTCGTTCCGTGCGTCGAAAAACCGCAACAAACCGGAGTGGATGGTGCTGAAAGTGGTGCCTGTCACTCCTCCGGAATTGCGCCCGCTCGTTCCGTTGGACGGCGGCCGTTTCGCCACCAGCGACTTGAACGACCTTTATCGTAGAGTCATTATCCGTAACAACCGCTTGAAACGCCTTATCGAGATCAAGGCGCCAGAGGTGATTCTCCGCAACGAGAAGCGTATGCTTCAGGAGGCAGTCGACTCATTGCTCGACAACTCACGCAAGTCAAGCGTTGTAAAGACCGAGAGCAACCGTCCGTTGAAGTCACTCAGCGACAGCTTGAAGGGTAAGCAGGGACGTTTCCGTCAGAACTTGCTCGGTAAGCGTGTCGACTACTCAGCGCGTTCGGTAATCGTTGTAGGTCCGGAATTGAAGATGCATGAATGCGGTTTGCCAAAAGACATGGCAGCCGAACTTTATAAACCGTTTATCATCCGCAAGCTTATTGAGCGCGGCATTGTGAAGACAGTGAAGAGCGCCAAGAAGATTGTAGACCGCAAGGAGCCGATTGTATGGGATATCCTTGAATACGTGATGAAGGGTCATCCGGTGCTTCTCAACCGTGCCCCGACACTTCACCGTCTTGGTATCCAGGCATTCCAGCCACGCATGATCGAGGGCAAGGCTATCCAGTTGCACCCGTTGGCATGTACGGCGTTCAACGCCGATTTCGACGGTGACCAGATGGCAGTTCACTTGCCTCTCGGCAACGAGGCCGTGCTCGAGGCGCAGTTGCTGATGCTCGGTGCGCACAACATCCTTAACCCGGCCAACGGCGCTCCTATCACCGTGCCGTCGCAGGATATGGTGCTTGGTCTGTACTACATCACCAAGCTCCGCAAGGGCGACAAGGGCGAGGGTCTTGTGTTCTACGGACCGGAAGAGGCTCAGATTGCATACAACGAAGGCAAATGTACGCTTCACGCCATAATCTCTGTTGTTGTCGACGACCTTGACGAAAACGGAAACCTCGTGAAGACAATGGTTAAGGAAACGTCTGTCGGACGTTTGCTCTTCAACCAGAACGTGCCAGAGGAGATGGGCTATGTCAACACATTGATTTCCAAGAAATCGTTGCGCGACATCATCGGTGCCGTCATCAAGCGTTGCGGTGTGGTTCGTTCAGCCAAGTTCCTTGACGACATCAAGAACCTCGGTTACTACATGGCATTCAAGGGCGGCTTGTCGTTCAACTTGGGCGACGTGCTTATCCCTGCCGAGAAGGAAGAATACGTAAAAGAAGGTTACGCGCAGGTTGAAGAAGTGATGAACAACTACAACATGGGATTCATCACCAACAACGAGCGCTACAACCAGATTATTGATATTTGGACGCACGTCAACTCCCGCTTGACAAGCACATTGATGAAGCAGCTTACAGCAGCCAACCAGGGCTTCAACCCAATCTTCATGATGCTTGACTCAGGAGCCCGTGGTTCTAAGGACCAGATTCGTCAGCTCGCCGGTATGCGTGGTCTTATGGCCAAGCCGCAGAAGAGCGGTGCCGAGGGCGGTCAGATTATCGAGAACCCGATTTTGGCGAACTTCAAGGAAGGCCTTTCAGTGTTGGAGTACTTCATCTCTACCCACGGTGCCCGCAAGGGTCTTGCGGATACGGCATTGAAGACCGCCGACGCCGGTTACCTTACCCGTCGTCTTGTCGACGTAGCCCACGACGTGATTATCACCGAGGAGGACTGCGGCACGCTTCGCGGACTTGTCTGCACAGAGCTTAAGAACAACGAAGACGTTGTTGCAACTCTCAGCGAGCGCATTCTCGGACGTGTGTCGGTTCACGATGTGGTAGACCCATTGACAGGCGACATCATCGTGAAGAGCGGCGAGGAAATCAACGATGCAGCAGCAGAGCGCATCGAGAAGTCGCCGATTGAGTCGGTTGAAGTGCGTTCGGTGCTTACATGCGAGTCGAAGAAGGGCGTCTGCGCCAAGTGCTACGGCCGCAACCTGTCGACCAACCGTATGGTTCAGAAGGGCGAGGCTGTCGGCGTAATCGCGGCGCAGTCAATCGGTGAGCCTGGTACGCAGCTGACCCTCCGTACATTCCACGTCGGTGGTGTGGCATCCAATATCGCAGCCGTATCGTCAGTGACATCACGCTACGACGGTGTGCTTGAGATTGAAGAGCTCCGCACGGTTAAGACAGAGGACTGCGACGTAGTTGTAGGCCGTCTGGCAGAAATGCGTATCGTCGACGCCAATACGGGCATGGTGCTGACAAACACCAACATCCCTTATGGTTCGAAACTTTACTTCGGCAACGGAGCAACAGTCAAGAAAGGCGACGTAATCTGCGAATGGGACCCGTTCAACGCCGTTGTTGTCAGCGAGGTTGCCGGTAAGGCACAATTCGTCAACGTGATTGAAGGTGTTACTTACCGCAAGGAAACCGACGAGACATCCGGTTTGCACGAAAAGATTATCATAGAGTCGAAAGACCGCACCAAGGTGCCGGAGGTCAACATCGTTGACGCCAACGGACAGGTGCTGAAAACATATTCATTCCCTGTCAACGCCCACCTTATGATTGAGGACGGCGATGAAATCAAGGCAGGTCAGGTGTTTATGAAGACACCGCGCGCATCTGGTAACGCAGGTGATATCACCGGTGGTCTTCCACGTGTCACTGAGCTCTTCGAGGCACGCAACCCGTCTAACCCAGCTATCGTTTCAGAAATCGACGGCGAGGTTATGTTCGGAAAAATCAAGCGTGGTAACCGCGAAATCAGCGTGACATCGAAGATTGGCGAAGTGAAGAAATATCTCGTGCCGTTGTCGAAGCAAATCCTCGTACAGGAAAACGACTACGTGCGCGCCGGCACACCGCTTTCAGACGGTGCAATCACTCCGTCAGACATTCTTAACATCAAGGGCCCGACAGCCGTTCAGGAATACATCGTCAACGAGGTTCAGGACGTCTATCGCATGCAGGGTGTGAAGATCAACGACAAGCACTTTGAGGTGATTGTGCGTCAGATGATGCGCAAGGTCTGCATCCTTGATCCGGGCGACACCCGCTTCCTTGAGTCGCAGGTTGTCGACAAGCGCGACTTTATGGATGAGAACGACCGCATTTGGGGCAAGAAGGTGGTTACCGACGCCGGTGACTCACAGAATCTCCAGGCTGGTCAAATCATCACAGCGCGCAAACTCCGCGACGAGAACTCCGCTTTGAAGCGCAAGGACTTGAATCTCGTACAGGTGCGCGATGCCGTTCCGGCAACGTCCGACCAGATGCTTCAGGGTATCACCCGCGCGGCATTGCAGACTTCAAGCTTCATGTCGGCGGCTTCCTTCCAGGAAACCACGAAGGTGCTCAACGAGGCAGCAATCAACGGCAAGACCGACAATCTGGAGGGCATGAAGGAGAACGTTATCTGTGGTCACTTGATTCCAGCCGGAACAGGTCTGCGCGACTACAACTCGCTTGTTGTAGGAAGCAAGGAAGACTTTGAATATCTCGACAAGAGTCTCGACGCCCGTCTTGAGGCTGAAGCGGCTGAAGACGCTGCCAAAATCAAGAAGGCTGAAGAGAAAGGCAAATAAAGAAACTGATTGAAAAAACTGACAATAAAGATAGCCCGGCGATTGGTTCGTCGGGCTATCTTTTTAATGAGTGGACAAACAAAAAGCCTCCACGGAAAGTACGCGGAGGCATAGGATTTATATCCTTCGGCATATAGCCTTATTGTGATAAGATGTAGAAATAATCTTATGTTGCAAATTTCTACAGAATAATTGATATTTCCAAATAAATTTCGCTAAATTTACGGAATATTGAAAAAACCGAAACAAAAAACGATATAAAAAGAGTATTTGGAATAGATTTGGGAACCAATTCAATAGGATGGTCAATAGTAGAGCAGTTGGAAAATGGAAAATACAGACATATAAAATCTGGTGTTGACATTTTTAAGGATGGAGTGGATCACGATAAATCAGGAGAGCATCCATGTGTGCAATTACGAACTAATGCGAGAGGATTGCGCCGACATTATTTTCGCCGTCGTTTACATAAAATAGAGTTGCTTAAAATATTGATAGAGGAAAGAATGTGCCCGCCGTTGACAGATGAAGATCTTAAACGGTGGCGGTTTAAGAAAATCTACCCTAAAGAAGACAACTTTATGGAATGGCAGCGCACAAACGACAATTTGGATAAAAATCCGTATCATGATCGATATGTTGCGTTGACACGAAAACTTGATTTGTCGATAGAGAGCGATAGATATATACTTGGCAGGGCATTTTACCACTTGTCGCAGCGCAGAGGATTCTTGAGCAATCGTAAAGATTCAACGAAAGAGCAAGAAGGAGAGGTCAAGGCTGCTATATCTGAATTGTCAGATAAAATTAAAGAGGCAGGATGTAGTTATCTTTGTGAGTATTTCTACAAATTGTATCAGGCTGGGGATAAAATACGAGGGCATTATACGGCTCGCAATGAGCATTATCTGAAGGAATTTCAGGCAATTTGCGACAAGCAGAGCCTCGGGGCTGATTTGTGCAAGCGTTTGAATAATGCAATTTTTTACCAGCGACCTCTGAAGTCTCAGAAAGGAAATATTGGGCGATGTATGTTTGAACTTGGCAAGCAAAGATGTTCGACATCGCATCCAGCTTATGAAGAGTACCGCATGTTGTGTTTTATAAATAATATCCGTTTGCATCGTCAAGGGGAGGATTCTGATTTCCGTGTGCTTACAAAAGAGGAGGTTGACGCGATAATTCCCAAATTTGTATGCAAGTCGCAATTTAAATTTGAAAAATTGGCAAAGGTGTTGGCTCATAAAAAAGAGAATTATGGGTTCAAGTATGATTCTGATGAAAGTACTCTTAAATTTAATTATCGAAAAGAAACAAGCATTGCTGGCAGCCCGGTGACTGCTGGATTGAAAGAAATATTCGGAGAAGAATGGAAATCGGAAATCTGTAGTGTGTATATGAAGTCGGAAGGAAAGACAGAGGACCGGATAATCGATGATGTGTGGCATGTGCTCTATTCTTTTGACAATGATGAAAACATCCGGGATTGGGCAAAAAAGAATCTGCAGCTTGATGATGAACAGGTAGAAAAGTTTGCCAAAATCAAAATCGAACGTGATTATGCATCGTTGAGCCTGAATGCTATCCGAAAGATTCTGCCATATCTGCGACGTGGTTTGCGTTATGATGAGGCTGTGTTCTGTGCAAATATTCCGGCGGCGCTTGGGAATGTAGAAGATGTTGATGAATATAGGAAAATTGAGGATGACGTAGTCGCATGTGTGCGAAATTTCAAAAGCTGTGAAGTGGCAGGTAGAAAAAATACATTGGAAAAAGAAGTGGCAGAATTGTTGGAGGAGAAGTATGGCGTAGACAAACGTCATCTTGGAAAGATTTATCATCCGTCAAAAACAGAAACTTATCCAATTGCACAGCCCGACAATAACGGTCTGCGGTTGCTTGGCTCGCCTCGAACGGCATCCGTGCGCAACCCAATGGCTATGCGGGCGTTGTTTAGATTGCGGGCGTTGACAAACGAGTTGCTTAAAAAGGGAGAAATTAATTCAGAAACGGTTGTCAATATTGAGTTTGCAAGGGGATTGAACGATGCCAATATGCGCAAGGCAATAGAAAATTATCAGCGGGAAATTGCTGATAGGCATCAGAAATATGCCAAGGAAATAAAGGACTGTTATTTAAAAGAAACTGGAAAAAATATTGAGCCTACAGAAAATGAGATTCTGAAATATCAACTTTGGGAGGAACAGAATCATCAGTGTTTATATACAGGCAAGATGATAAGTGTCGCTGATTTTATCGGGGCTAATCCAAAGTTTGATATTGAGCACACTTTGCCACGAGCTGCTGGCGGTGATGACTCACAGGTCAACAAGACACTTTGTGACAGCCGTTTCAACCGAGAAGTGAAGAAGGCACATTTGCCATCGGAATTGGCGAATCATGCAGAAATATTGTTGAAGGCAAAAAATCTGTGGCAAAAGAAAATTTATGAGTTGACCAAGCAGATAGAAGGAACTAAAGGTTATGCCGCCGATAAGAATGCAAAAGACGGTAAAATTCAGCGCAGGCATTTGCTTAAAATGAAGCGTGATTATTACATTGGAAAGTTGCAACGGTTTGAGATGAAAGAGGTTCCTACAGGGTTCTCTAATCGACAGGGTGTTGATATTGGTATTATAGGCAAGTATGCCAGGTTGTATCTGCACACCGTGTTTGACAAGATTTTTGTTGTGAAAGGAGCTACAACTGCGGCTTTCCGAAAGGTTTGGGGCTTGCAGTCGGTGTATGAGAAGAAAGAACGCATAAATCATGTGCATCATTGTGTGGATGCTATTACGATTGCATGTATCGGGAAAAAGCAGTATGATGACTGGAAATGTTATCAGGAGGCGGAAGATATGTATTATCGAGGAGAAACTGGGCGTCCGTCAATGGACAAACCGTGGTCTACATTCACCGAGGATGTAAAGCAGTTGACAGAGGGCTTGATGATTCATCATTATGTGCCCGACAATGCTGGAAAAGCATCGAAAAAGAAGTTGCGCGTCCGTGGTCGCATTCAGCGTAATGCCGAAGGGCGGGCGTTGTATGCTACTGGCGATTGCGCACGTTTGTCATTGCATCAGCAAACTTTCTATGGGGCGATTAAACAGGATGATGAGATACGGTATGTGGTGAGGAAACCGTTGGATTCCCTTGAGAAGAAAGATATAGAAAAGATTGTAGACCCAGAGGTCCGGCAGAAAGTTAAAGAGGCTGTTGACGCCAAAGGTATGAAAGATGCTGTAGCTGACGGAATCTGGATGAATGAAGAAAAAAGGATTCCAATAAAAAAAGTGCGTATATACACATCAATTGCTAATCCTTTGCGATTGAAGCGTCAACGAGATTTGTCGGTGCATGACTACAAACGAGATTATTATGTTGCCAATGATGGTAATTATTGTATGGGAATTTATGAGGGAACCGATGCAAAGGGCAAAAAGAAGAAGACGTTTAAGATAGTCAACAATATGGATGCTGCAAACTATTTTAAGGCAAGACAACGCGGCGAAGATGTGGAATTGTTGCCAATGTCGGATGGTAATGATTTCCCATTGAAATGTGTTCTTAAGACGGGCTCTGTGGTGCTCTTCTATCAAGACACTCCAAAAGAGTTGAAAGAATGCTCAAAGAAAGAGCTTGCGAAAAGATTGTACCGCGTTGTGGGAATGTCGGAGATGAAAATAAAGCAAAAAACTGGAAAAATAGACTGTTATGGAATGCTCTCTTTGACTTTCCACCAAGAGGCCCGGCCGAGCAGTGACCTGAAAGATAAAAATGGGGTGTGGAGAATTGGGGAGGATGTGCGACCCAAAATTAAGTTAACGCATAATCAAACGAATTTCCTTGTAGAAGGAATTGATTTCAGATTGACATTGTCAGGAGATGTGGAATGGCTAAAATAAAAAATTATGTTGAAGCGGGCACTGTTTTTCACTCAGCCGTTTATGCTGAGTCTTCGCAATTGTCAAATGGTGATATACACTCGGGAGATGCCGCAAGAAAAGCGAACCATACCGATAGAAGATATAGGTTATGTAATTCTTGAACATCCGCAGATTAGTGTTTCGTTGCCGTTGCTCAACGCTTTGTCTGATAATAATGTCTCTGTCATATTTTGTGGAGACAATCGTATGCCTAATGCAATGTTGCTTAACCTTGATTCTAACGCAACGCAGGGGGAGAGTTTCCGGAATCAGGTTGAGGTGTCGCCTGCGTTGAAACGCAATCTCTGGCAACAGGTGGTTGTGGCAAAAATTCGCAATCAAGCAGCTTTGTTGACAAAGTTGGGAAAGGATGGCGATTTGTTGCGTCCGTTGTGGCAGAACGTTAAAAGTGGAGATTCTGACAATAGGGAAGGGGTGGCATCAAAAATTTATTGGGCAGAAATGTTTGGGCGTTCGTTTGTGCGTTCGCGAGAGGGAACAGGATTGAACCCATTGCTTAACTATGGCTACACTATTCTTCGTGCTGCTACGGCCAGGGCATTGATGGGTTCCGGTTTGCTCCCTGCGTTTGGTATTTTCCATCGCAATCGTTACAATGCGTTTCCTCTGGCAGACGATATGATGGAGCCGTTCCGACCATATGTCGATGAGGTTGTTTATGAGATGATGGAGGCTGGGATGGTTGAATTGAATAAGGAGGCCAAAGGGAAATTGATAGGATTGCTCTTTGTTGATACTTATTTCCCAAAAGTGACGCGGCCTCTTGATATAGCGTTGACAATGGCGACCGCTTCGTTGGCAAAATGTGTTGCAGGGGATTGTAAGAAATTAAAATTTCCGATAATGAAATGACAGAGTTTAGACTTAATGCTTATCACATTATGTGGCTGTTTGTCTTTTTTGATTTGCCAACCAATACTAAGAAGCAGCGTAAAAATGCGGCTTCTTTCAGGAAAATGCTTGAAAAAGATGGATTCACGATGATGCAATTTTCTGTCTACATACGTCATTGTGCATCTAAAGAAAGCCGTGATGTACATGTGAAAAGGGTTAAGTCATTCATTCCTCCGGAAGGAAAGGTGAGTATACTCTCAGTAACAGATCGCCAATATGGTGACATTCATAACTTTTGGGGAATGGTGGAGGAGGAAAAAGAAAGGCGACCGATTCCTCAACAGTTAGAAATTTTTTGAGTTCTTTGAAATTTGGATGAAAACGTATAATTTTGTTATGTGATTAAGAAGAAACCGTTATTGATGAATCTTTAGCGAGTTTTTTTTTAATTTTCTCATCAAGCTACAGCATTCCGTTGAAAATGAGAATGTGATTTAGGTGATAATGTGCTTGAAAATAGCGTCTTATGCGCCATAGGTTGTGGTTTGATGTAGAAATGGAATAAGGTACAACATATAATAGTAATATATGTTGCGAGGGCAGTTGTGGTTTGATGTAGAAATGGAATAAGATACAACCCTTGCTCCTCGTAAAATTTCGCACTCTCAGTTGTGGTTTGATGTAGAAATGGAATAAGATACAACTGCAAGTCCGTGATATTTGCCGTTATACGAGTTGTGGTTTGATGTAGAAATGGAATAAGATACAACTCACGCGTGTTGCGTTCATCTTGCGCCACAGTTGTGGTTTGATGTAGAAATGGAATAAGATACAACCATTTGTTGTTTTCATTGTTGCGAATATTAGTTGTGGTTTGATGTAGAAATGGAATAAGATACAACAGACCTTATAGATAAGAAAAATACGCAAGGGTTGTGGTTTGATGTAGAAATGGAATAAGATACAACTCAAATGGGTTTAACTTACCTTTTGTCATCGTTGTGGTTTGATGTAGAAATGGAATAAGATACAACAAATGTTCGGCGCAACTTATGACCCTGTAGTTGTGGTTTGATGTAGAAATGGAATAAGATACAACCAAGGGTAAATGGTCGTTATCATACGTCAGGTTGTGGTTTGATGTAGAAATGGAATAAGATACAACAAGCATGTCTTTTCGCCAGTTGTTATAGCGGTTGTGGTTTGATGTAGAAATGGAATAAGATACAACCTTGAATTTATGAAATCGCACAAAGGGTATGTTGTGGTTTGATGTAGAAATGGAATAAGATACAACGCATAGGCTTCAGCTCCGAGAAGTCGCCGAGTTGTGGTTTGATGTAGAAATGGAATAAGATACAACTTCTTGTGAGATTTACGCGGGAGGTGGAGGGGATTGATGCTCTTGCCACTGACGTTTATTTGTCGTAACTTTGCACGGTCATCAATATCGATATGGCAAAGAAGAAGTATCAGAAAAGAAACAGCACCGCGCGTCAGGTGAGAACTGCCGTGATTGTTGTGGCGGTTATCGTGGCTGTGTGGTGGTTTATAGGACATGCGAAGGAGTTGGGCTTCAAGCGTGTTGAGAGTGGTGTGCCCGCCAGCAATGTCGATGTAGAGGCACTTATGGAGGTGAATGCTCCAGAGGGGTTGCGGCAGCAGATTGTTGCGTATGAGGGCTACACCGCGTCGTTCAACGCCGACCTGCGTATTCCCAACTATGTTGTCTACGAACTCACACGTTTCGAGACCCAGGGCGCGGAGCCGCGTCACGACAAGTTTATGTGCGACACCGAAGTGGATGGCTGTCCGACTACCGACGACTATAAGGGTTCGGGCTACGACCGCGGTCATATGGCTCCCGCAGCCGATATGAAATGGAGCAAGAAGGCGATGCAGGAGTCGTTTTTTCTGACAAATATATGTCCGCAGAACCATTCGCTCAACAGTGGCGGGTGGAAGCGTCTGGAGGAGAAAGTGCGCCTGTGGGCAGACCGCGACAGTGCAGTCATTGTAGTTTCCGGGCCAATCGTGCAAGGCCACATCAACCGTTTGGAAAGCGGAGTGGCTGTGCCTACCGGATTTTTCAAGGTGCTGCTCGCTCCGTTTGCCACACCGAAGCGCGCCATCGCATTCATCTACAAGAACGAAGGCGGACAAAAGGTGATTGAGCGGCAGGCAGTAAGCGTAGACGAGGTGGAGGCTCTCACGGGGCTTGACTTCTTTTCTTCGCTGCCCGACGAGGAGGAAAATGAAATAGAAAAAACTTGTGATTATTACGAATGGAACAATTAGACATCAACCAGCATAACGACGACACAATATGCGCCGTGTCGACACCGGCGGGAGTGGGAGGAATAGCAGTGGTGCGCGTCAGCGGACGCGACGCCGTGAAGTGCGTGATGAAATCATGGCGCGGTGCCGATCTTAATGCCGTGCAGACCCACACGCTGCACCTCGGACGCATCGTCGACACCGACGGCGAGACGCTCGACGAGGTGGTGGCAGCCGTATTCCGCGGACCGCGGTCGTTTACTGGCGAGGATGTCATCGAGCTGTCGTGCCACGGCTCGCTATGGGTGCAGCAGCAACTTGTAGCACTGCTCATCGGCAACGGATGCCGCGCCGCCGAGGGAGGCGAATTCACGCGTCGCGCATTTATGAACGGGCGTCTCGACCTGTCGCAGGCAGAAGCCGTAGCCGACGTGATAGCAAGTGGCTCGAAAGCTGCACACCGCATCGCTGTGAGCCAGATGCGCGGCGGTTTCAGCCGTATGCTCTCCTCTTTGCGCGAACGTCTGCTCGAATTCGTGTCGCTTATGGAACTTGAGCTCGATTTCAGCGAAGAGGATGTGGAGTTTGCCGATCGCACACGTCTAATCGCCATCGCAGAAGAAATCAACACAGCCGTGACACGCCTTGCCGACTCTTTTGCCGTCGGCAACGCCATCAAAAACGGATTTCCAGTGGCGATAGTGGGAGAGCCCAACGCCGGAAAATCAACACTCCTCAACCGGTTGCTGCACGACGACAAAGCGCTCGTGAGCGACATCCGCGGCACAACGCGCGACGTGATAGAGGACACCATAACGCTCGGCGGACTGACATTTCGGTTTATCGACACAGCAGGCATACGCCAGACCACCGACACTATAGAGACAATGGGTATTGAGCGGACGTTCAAGAAACTCGATGAGGCAGCGATAATCCTCTGGATGATCGACGGCACACAGCCTGTTGCCAACATCGCCACCGTTGCCGCCGACATCCTGCCACACGCCGAAGGAAAGCATCTTGTTGCCGTAATCAACAAAATCGACTGTCTTTCGGATGCCGACATCAGCGCGCTGCGCTCAGCCGTAGCCACTGCCGCCCCGTCGGCAGCGATAGCCACAATCTCGGCAAAAGCCGACATCGCCGTCGACTCGCTTGAGCAAAGCCTGATTGAAGCAGCCGCCGTTGCCGACACCGACCCCAATGCTGTCATCGTGACCAACGCGCGCCACTATGATGCGCTTCTGCATGCCGGCGAGGCCATCAGACGCGCCCTCGACGGGTTGCGCAGCGGCATCTCTGGCGACTTCGTGTCGCAGGATATCCGTGAATGCATGCACTATCTCGGAGAAATAACCGGCGAAATCACAACCCACGAAATCCTCGGCTCCATCTTCTCCCGCTTCTGCATCGGCAAATGACGTAATTGTCACAATCCGTCACAATCCATTAGTACAGCGTGCTTTACAGCACGCTTTTTCCATACCCTTACTGATGGATTCTAACGGATTCTGACCCCTTTTTCGCCCATTTTTGTATCCCGATTGTATTTCGCCATCGACCGTGACCGAAAGCGCGAGATAAGTGATGGAGGATTTACACGTCAGTACACGTCGATACACGCCCATACACGCTTTTGGCGAAATAATTGGCGAAATAACCACTTATATAAAGCCAGTATGAGCAGTAACATTCAAATTGAAAAAGTCTGTCAGTGGTGCGGAAAAAACTTCATTGCCCGGACTACTCAGACTGCGTACTGTTCCAAACGATGCGCTGAACATGCCTATAAGGATAGAAAGCGCAAAGAGAAAATGGAACGGTGCAAAGAAGAGGTGCGTCGAGTTCAGACCGGGATGAAAGAAATTGACGAGAAAGAATTTCTCACTCCCCGTCAGGCAGCTCAGTATCTTGGCCTTTGCTATAAGACCTTTTACATCTATATCAATAAAGGTGTAATCAAGGCATGGAAACTCAACCGTAAGACCCATGTCAAGCGATATTGACACTCTATTCGCTGCGACGGAACGGACAACCATTGCACGAGAGGAAACACCAATTTCTGAGTTTTACACTACACAGGAAGTTCTTGACAAATATCAGGTATCTAACGGCTGGTTTTGGAAAGTCTGTAAAGAAAAGAAAATCCCAAAGACCGTGTATCGTGGGAAAAACATGTGGAGCAAAGCCCATGTTGACCGGGCATTTGCAAAGAAACCAACTCCGGAGGGAATCACAGAGTGGCACACTGTTGCTGAAATCCAAGAGAAATTCGGAATGACACTATCAGCCATATACAACCTTGCTTCCAAGGAAGGAATTCCGAAAACTAAAGTCGGTAAAGAAGTTCGCTATTCAAAGAATCATTTTGATGTGGCTAAAGTCGTGGCAGAGCCTGAACCTCCGGCTGAATACACGATTGCCGAGGCTATGGCAAAGTTTGGCATGACAAGAGACCAGCTTTATCACTATGTCAAGACATACAAGATAACCCGTACCAAGAGAGGCAAGTTTACCTATCTCTCCCGCAAAGAACTGGATGATTTGCTTGCGCCACCTACGATTTAGCCGAATCCGGCTATAGTGGTGCGATGGTGGCTGATTCCACCATGCAAACACTACCGAACTTTGCGTCAAACTTTTAACTCTTTAAAGATACAATGAATACCTGCACTAAAGTTTTCCTTCGTAAAAAAGAAATATCGGGCGACCGCATTCGCTCTACCTCGACTTCTATCCCCAGATCCGAAATCCTCACACCAACAGGCTCAGCCGCCGAGAGGGCCTGGGAATCTACCTCTACGGACATCCAGCTAATGCCCGTGAACGAGAGTTCAACGCCTCCATGATGGAGAAAGCGGAGGCTATCCGCTGTCGCCGCTTTGAGCAGTTGCTCAACGAGCAGTTCGGCTTCCTCGATAAAGAGAAGCTTCGCATCGACTTTATGGAATACTTCCGCAAGAAGTGTTTCAAGAAATACCAGAAGTGGAAGATTGTCTATCAGCACTTCTATGATTTTTGCGACGGTACATTTACCCTCGCAAAAATCAATGAGGACTTCTGCAAGAAGTTTCAGGCTTACCTTCTTAAAGGTGGCCGTCGTGACGGTCGCAAGAGCAAGCTCGCCCACAATTCAATCGTCGGTTACTTTGTTATACGATGCAAAATTAAAGACAGGCTGTATCAAAATGCTATACAGTATCAAATTTCATAATGAACCCGAGAATTTTTTGACAGGATTACCACGTTTCAGATTATCATGGTTACTCCATTGGCGAGATTGAGAAACTGCTAACGTTTTATCGTTCTGTTGGCGGAGTTTTAATAGAAGGCGTTCTCTTGCAAGAGCCTTATTCTGCGATTGGGTGCGTTCATCAGAGCATTTTACCGATAGACCGGTAGGTGTATGGATTGCACGAACCGCAGTCTCGACTTTGTTGACATTCTGACCGCCCTTGCCTCCCGATCGACAGGTTTCATAAATAATGTCAGATTCATCAATCTGCGGAAGCGACACTTCATCGAAGAAGTTGACGCCTACAAACCAGTTGCTGCGTTTGTGTCCCGGACGATAGGGATTCTTGGTTGAACGCCAAAGTATCGTGCCTTGCCACTCGTCACTAACAGACTGGTGGATTGATTCTTCCGTGGCGAATGTCATTGACATGAAGCACCCATGCGCCTGATTGTGAGGCTCACAGTCGGCGAGTTGCAGCGAAGGGAAAGCCTTTAGCAATTCGCGGGCAACGAGCGTGACGGCTCGGGCACATTCCACCGGACCCCGTCCGGCTGTAATCTGTATATATTTTTTCATTCTCCGTTGTCTTTGATGTTAAGTTTAGGTTTTATCATAGCGATGACCTCGACTGTCGGCCGGATAAGTTCGAGTATCTCCCCGGTTGGTTTGTATGCCATCGGGGATTCATCAAGAGTATCTGGGCAGACCGATGATGAATAGATGCCTGTCATTGAATTTTCAAATTCGTTCAACGATATTTGCTTTTTGGCTTGGGCGCGGCTCATAATGCGTCCGGCGCCATGCGGAGCGGTGTTGAGCCACTGCTCATTACCTTTCCCTATACAGATAGCAATGCCGTCGCGCATATTGAACGGGATTGCCACTTTACGACCCTCGGAAGCATCAATCGCACCTTTGCGTAACATAGGCACGTCGTCCGTTACCGATATATAATTGTGAGTGGTAAAGATTGATTCGACACATTTTGCTTTGCACAACTTTTTGAGAATGGCGAAAATGCGGTCGCGAATTATCTGATGATTAAAAAGAGCGTATGCCTGGGCTATAATCATATCCGAGAGATAACCGCGCAAAGCATCGCCCCAAAGATAGCCGATGTATTTCGCTCGTTTGGGATTCTGTGCAATATTTCGCCAGTGATTGGCAACTTTGACTCCGAGATTTCGAGATCCACAGTGAATAGTCAGCCATCCGTCGCCTAATTCGGAGTCTTCTCCATATTCTATGAAATGATTGCCGCCACCGAGTGTTCCGAGACTTTTGTAGAAGATACCTTCCTGAAGTTTTATGCGACGGCAGAAGTCGGTGATGAAACGTCCATCAATGCGAGGAGCCTCATTGATAAGGTCAGGGGTAGCCGAACGGGCCTTCTGATACTGTGAGTTCAGAAAGCGGAACAATTCTTTTTCATTGAGTGAGTTCTTTTGGCAAATATCCGCGCCTGTCGGAATTACCTCGCGGATGCGATGGTCGAGCAACGGAAAGTCATTGGGGTTGATAGCAAACGAAAGTCGGTGCATGGAAATGGTACAACCAATGTCAACTCCTACATGGTCAGGATTGACATACATTCCGATTGGATAGGCTGTGCCTACATTGCATGAACTCCCGGCGTGAACGTCGGGCATTTGCACGATGGGCACACTCTCCATTGCTGGATGATCGCACAGTTCAGTTATCCAGTCAAGAGCTGATAGCTCTATATTATCGGTGAATATCTCAGCCGATGTTGTTTTTCCATTTATATTCATGCCGCAAAGTTGAGATGTGCGTGCGCAATGGATTTGCGCACTACTGAGAAATTTGCTACTTTTGTAAAAAAATATCTGATTATGCCTATCAATCGCGCCACTCTCATACGAATTTCCACCATTGACAAGTGTCTCCAGAACCATTATCGCCGCTGGACTATCAACGACTTGATTGACGCCTGTACCGATGCGTTGGCGGAATTTGAAGGGCGAAGTAATCCAGTGAGTCGCCGCACGTTTCAGAACGACCTTGCACTGATGCGCAGCGACCGTTTGGGCTATAATGCCCCTATAGTGGTTCGAAAAAACAAATATTATGAGTACGAAGACCCCGATTTCAGCATCACGCATCTACCGCTGAATGATGAAGGTCTTGATGCTCTCAACTCAGCTCTTGACATATTGCGACAGTTGCAGGGTTTTCCGCAGCTGGCTTCTTCTATCGACACAATAAGCAAACTCAACGAGCAGATTTCGCGACATACTGGCACGTTGGTTCCGGCTATGGATATGGAGCATGTGGCAGGATACAGGGGGGCAAAATTTATAGGCGACATATATGACGCTGTGCGCAAACAGCAGACTATCATTATCGAATACCAGTCGTTCAAGGCTCGACAATCCGAGGCTTTGGTGGTATATCCCTATTTATTGAAGGAGTATCGTAACCGATGGTTTCTAATCGGTGAGAAAGCGTCAAACTGCGTACCGCAGGTCAATATCTTTGCTCTCGACCGCATCCAGTCATTAGCAGTTGACAAAGAACATCCGTTTAAGAAATGTGTTGACTTCGACCCGGAACACTTCTTTGATGACACAATTGGAGTGACCAAAGGGATTCATGACAAGGCGCGGCGTGTGGTTATTAAAATCGACCGCCAACAGGCACCATACGTCGAGTCAAAGCCATTCCATAAATCGCAGAAAGTGGAGCAACGTTTCCGCGACGACTCAATCCAACTCTCTCTAAAGGTCGTCATAAACAACGAACTGGAGCGTTTGATTCTCGGCTACGGAGGTCATGCCGAAGTCATTGCTCCACCGGAGTTCCGCGCCAGAATCGCCGAAAGCGTCCGTATAGCCGCATCACATTATAATCGAGCAAAAGAATAGCGTCCAATCATTCATTACCTTCGAAAAAATCAGAAGAGAACCATGCAACAATATCCCAATCATCGGGTGTCACCGATAGGACGGTATCTTTAGACGCGAGATACACTTCATTACGCAATTTTTGATCTTCGGTCTGCTCTATTCGCCTATATTCAGGCGCTATTTCAATATTGCCGTCTCCATCTTTGACACCCCAAAGTCCATTTTCGGCTTGGAAAAGAGTCAGGGGTTTGGTGCCGATAAAATTCGGACCGATCTCGGGCTTCGGCTTATATTTGCCCGGTTGATGTCGTTTGCGTTTAGGCATTTTCCACTATGATTATGTTAGGGGTACTGAAGATGGTGTAATTTGCGTTCATAATCGAGCCATTGGAGAATATGACGCCGTTTTGTTCCTTGATTCCGTGTTGGGCATGAATATGACCGAATAGGTGGGCTTTGAGATTAAGGTCGGATAACTTCATTAGAATCTCTTCAGAGCCGTAGTTGATACCGTCATCATAATCAAGTATGCCATAAGCCGGACAATGAGTAATCAAGACATCGGTGTCGGATGGTATCATGGCATAGTTACGGCTCTGGCGGTCAGTTATGCAGTCACTCATAAACATCGGAACACCATAGAACTTCACACCTTCAATCTCAACTCCGGAGTTGCAGAGATAATGGACGTTACTGTCCAGTCCGTCAATGCTGGTTCCATAGAGACAGTCGTCATGGTTGCCACAGATAAAGATTTTGTGGCGGTATTAAAAGGTGGGACATATGCCAAAAAAGGCAAAGAAACCTCCCACAGAAATCCGAAAGCAGGACATATGCAAAAAAAGGCGAGGAAACCTCCCACAGAAATCCAGAAACGGGACATAATCAGAAAGAAAATCTGCATATGTCCCAACAAAAGGAAAATGTGGGACATAGTTGAAAGAAAAAGCTCCATATGTCCCACATCCTATTTAAGTTTACCTGAAATAAAATTTGAATAAAGTTTGTCAGGTTAGGGTGTGAGCTTTTCAATTTTTTTGTGATGGTCAATAAATCAGCCACCATTTTTACAAGGTTTAATCAAACTCAAGTTCTTCATCTGTAGATTCTGAAACAGAAGTTTTGTGAATATACCGGTTCATTAAATTTTTCGGAACAGAGATGTCTTCTTTTATCAGTAAATCCAGTCATACAGGGGACGTATGATATAAAAAGTCTTGCGATCTTCCAATAAAGACTGCGGATCTAATGGGTCAGCAATTCTTCATAAATCCCCTTTGTCTGGGTATCGTCTACACCGCCCATATAGTAAGTTTTCCCATTTGCGGAAAATTGGAGAAACGCATCATTTTCTGGATTTAAGAAAACATTGACATCCTCCCCTCCGGAGATGGTAAATGTGCCTTTTTCCAATGTATCCATGCTGGTGCCGTATGTTCTGGTCCAGTCTGGCAGATCACTTGCGGTAAGAAGTGTGGGATCTTTGATCTCACTAAGCGGAATCTGATAATCCGTTTTCAGATGCTGTGCGCATAGTGTGTGGTTTTGGATCACCAGATCAATGGGAGTAAATTCCTCCTGAATCAGCCATATGCATAACAGAGGGAAGGAAAGCATCATAATGGCACTGAAAATAGTAAGTCCTTTTCCGAGGGATGTGGCCATATTTACCGTTGTCCCGATGCCGACGCGCTGTTCTACCATCGTATGGGGATCGGATGGATTGTAGTAGAGGATGCCGCCGATCCAGTTTCTGTCATCATTTTCATCGCTGGTCAGATTCCGTTTTTGTGCATAGCTTCGGTCAATTTTTTTCAGCTTTATCATGCAGAAAATGCACAGCAGGAGTAAAAGCAGTGTATACACAATCATGCCGGCGATGGAACA
>OIXA01001683.1_pt1 | contig 27288 bp, 17 predicted proteins | sample 1587721 | NCBI WGS metagenome assembly OIXA01 (sample SAMEA3888900, study PRJEB22519) | human gut metagenome | biome: human gut; feature: human-associated habitat; material: faeces | place: Denmark | collected 2013
ACCAGACTTTTTCTTAAAAGTCAAGGCCGCGTTCCACGGACTTCCGAGATGAACCGTATTTTCAGGCGTTTATTCCTGCAACTTTTGCGAAACAGCAGAGCCCTTTTCGGGTGGAGTCCCTGTCCCGCAACGGGTTCAAAGTGACGGAACCTTGCAGAAATCCGCCTCATGTAAGCTGTTTGCCCTATGTAGCCATAAGCTACATGTCCATATAATCCTATTCAAGGGCATCGGTCACAAGGCCCGCACCGTCTCTGCTGAAAACGACGGACGGTCCCGAAGGCGCCCTACACAAGAGTCCTACAACACCTCCCGCATTAGAAAAGCTATGCAAAACACAGACAACAAGCGCTTTGTCGCGATCGGCCTGATGCTGTTCGCGATCCTGTTCGGCGCAGGCAATCTCATCTTCCCCGCCTCCATGGGCCAGGCTTCCGGCGATCACTTCGTTTGGGCTTTCATTGGCTTCTGCATTACGGGTGTAGGCCTTCCCCTTCTCGCCATTATGGCGATGGCTTATGCGGGATGCAATGACCTGCAGGAGGCTGCCGGCCGCGCACATCCCCTTTATGGTCTGTTCTATACGGTCGTGGTCTACATGTCCATTGGCCCCTGCTTCGCCATTCCGCGTACGGGCACGGTGGCTTTTGAAATCGGCCTGCGTCCCTTCCTCACCGAAGGTCAGGTTGAAATGGGCCTGTGGATCTTCCTCGTCCTCTTCTTCGTGGTTTCCTACTGGCTTGCCGCCACGCCGCAGAAGCTCGTCGACCGCGTCGGCAAGATCCTGACGCCGGCCCTCGTGCTCACGCTCGGTGCTCTGATCGTCAAGTCCGTCGTAGATCCGCTCGGCGTTCCGCAGGCCGCCCAGCCGAACTATGCGGGCGTCCTCACCGCCACGGTTGCGGGCATCCTTGACGGCTACAACACGCTCGACGCCATCGCCGCGTTCGTCTTCGCCACGCTCGTCACGAACTTCGTCCGTGAAGGCGGTGCCAAGACCGCGAAGGAAGTCACCTCCCAGGTCTACAAGTCCGGCATCCTCGCCGTGTCGCTCCTCGCCGTGATCTACTTCTTCATCGCGAAGATCGGCGCTGAGTCCGTCACCGCCATCGGCATGCAGGACACGGGTGCTCCGGTGCTCGCTGAAACCGCCAAGATCCTCTTCGGCAACTTCGGCGCCATCCTTCTCTCGGTCATCGTGCTGCTCGCCTGCCTGACGACGTCCATCGGCCTCATCACCTGCTGCGCCGCCTACTTCATGCGCATCGTCGGCCGCCTGACGTACAAGCAGTACTGCCTGCTCTTCACGATCGTCTCGTTCCTGATCGGCATGTTCGGCCTCAAGACCATCATCGTCTCCACGATCCCGGTCCTGATGTTCGTCTACCCGCTCTGCGTGATCCTGATCGTGCTGCTCTTCACGGACAAGCTCTTCGACGGCCGCCAGTGCGTCTACGCCTTCACCACCGCCTTCACGTTCGTGATGGCCGCGGTCTCCGGTCTCGAAACCGCCGGCGTGAACCTCGGCGCGATCTCCGAAGCCATCAAGGCCTACGTCCCGTTCGCCCAGTACGGCCTCGCCTGGGTCCCGTTCGCCGTCACCGGTTACGTCCTCGGCCTCGCCTACAAGGCCGCCGTCCCCTGCAAGGCCTGCTGCAAGCCGGCCTGACAACCTGACTCTCAAGTGAAGCCCCCGGTCAGGACTCACTGAGAAAACCCAAAGGGCCCCGCACTTTTCCCCGAAGCGCGGGGCCTTCTCTTTTCCGGCTTTCGGGCTTTTGCGCCTCTCTTCACCTTATTCGAGGACCTCTCCGCCTCCTTCAGGCGATCCCTGCAGCAGACCGTCTGCGTGGTCCGATTCTCTTTCAGATAAACTACGGGCACCGTTCCCCCATCAAGGATCCATCGCATGCTCCGATTTCCCGTTCCCGGCGCGCCTCTGACGCCCACAGACAACGAGCGTACGCTCATGAAGCCCCTCATCCGCATCCTTGAAAAAGGCGGCATCCGCTGGGGCATCGGCTGCGCCGACTGGCTCCCCATCGATCCGCAGCACTGCGCGGCCGAGATCGGGCTCAATCTTAGGCACGTCAAGCTGAGTGAAATTGGGGATACGGCCGAACTCGAAGCCTTTTTTGATGAGTTTGCCAATCCGGAAGCGCCCTGCCTCTTCCTTTCCGACATCGACGTTCCCGTCCTTGCGGCCTGGGACGACGAGGAGGAGCGAGAGGCAATGCGCGGGATCATCGTGCGCGGGCTTGCACGCATCGCCGCGACACATGGACATCATTTCATCGTGACGGGCCTCACGAGCCTCACAAAGGACATCTGCCGCGAAGCGTTTGAGAACGCCGAGCCTCTTGCGCCTCACGAGACCGAGGAGCTCTTCACGATCTCCCATGAGCAGGTCGGCCTTCTCTACGGCGCGGACCTTGCCCGCATCTCCGAGGAAAGGACAATGGTTCCCGACCTCGTCATGATGGAGCTGGAACGCCATGCCGCACTCGGCGCACGCTACGTCGAACCGTACATTCTTCAATGGGTTCGCCAGGGGAAGGCCGGGATCCTCCCGCCCGTGTCTGGCGCGCTCACGCCCCGCTTCCTCGAGCGACTCCAAAACGCAGGCCTTATGGATCTGAAGCGCATGGCGCTCTTTCAGGAAATCCCCACCGCGACCGAGAAGGAAATTGACTTTCTTGCCGAGGCGATGGTGACCCTCGGCTTCTGGACGCCGGTCCCCGGCGAGGCTGCGGATGAGCAGCCCGACGATGTGAGGCTCTACGACTATGCCTCCGTCTGGGGCGTTCGCCTGCTGGCCGTCCTGGCGCTCAGGTTCGTGATGAGCGAAGGAGCCGACTGGATGACGCCCACGCGCGAACTCATGCGAGCCATGTGGTCGGGCGAGCCCAACGAGGCCATGGATGCCCTCTGTGAAATGCTTGACTGCATCGAGGACCAGGATGCCGACCTCGACATCGGCGGGCTTTGCGCCGCCTGCATCCTCGCGCTCGACCTTGACCTCACGCGCGTGGTCAATGAAGATGAAGGCCTCGACATCCTCGCCGTGAGGCTCCCGGGCGGCATCTGCGAGCTTGTCTTCGCGCCCGAGGATCGTGATCCCGCCGAACTCGGAAGCCCCGACGGCACGTCCCGCATGGTCCTTACCATCGGTTGACGCGCGTTCTTCTTCTCCTTTGGGGAACTTCCTGAGCGCTTTCGAAGGGCCTGTCTCTCCATTCCGAGGGCAGGCCCTCTTTTCATGGCGGATGATGCCTTGTCCTGAACAAGCGTTCTCCTCTAAGCGCCCGTCCCGCAGGGATGGAGCCGCAAGGCACGTGTTGCAAAAGCGAGACAGTGCGTTCTTCGGACTTCGACCTTCGACGTCTGGGATAAAGCGCCTTCCCTTTCAATTTGTCCTGTTTTTTTGAATAGAGTTCCCCGAAGGGAATTCTATTCAAGTGAGCTTATCGGCCTTGGCTCTGGTACCAGAGCTCGATTTCGCGCGGATTCTCGCCCGGCCCCGCAGGCACGCGCGAAGCGGTGAGTTCGTCTCGGGTGAGCGGTCGGATGTCGGTGATGACGAGTGGAAGCATCTTGTGCTTCACTTGGACGTAGAAGGTCCCGACCACCTCTACGTCGGTGACGACAGCATCGCTGTTGCGTCGCCAGACGTGGATTTCCTTCTTGACGGTGGGCGTCATGTAGGGGCGGTCATTGAGATTGCTGCAAAACGACGGCCTCGTCGCCACCCATTCCCACACGTAGCCCTTCTGGTCGGGATGGCGCACGTGGTCGTTCATCCGGCGAAGGGGCCGGCCGTAGACGGCGACGAAGTCGCGCACGTAGGTCTTCCCTTTGGCCGTTGCCTTGAGGGCCTCCGGGGTGAAGACCGTGCCCGGCATCATGCGGTTGTCGGCGTGGTGCTGGGGACCGCTGCAGCCTGCGAGCATCGGAGCCCCGAGAGAGGCGCTGAGAATGGTCGCGGCCTTTCCGAGCGTTCTGCGGTTGAAGTCAATCGTCATCCTTGCTACTCCGAGAAATGATCGAGCTCGGCGGGCGTGAGCGGCCTGAAGCTGTGTGGCGCGTCCGTGCCGACAAGTGGCGCGCGGTAGATGTAGAAGACGCCCGTGAATTCATGTCGCTTCACGACGCCCGTCTTATCGAACCAGATGCGCAGGTTCTTCTGCGTGATAGGAAATTCCGAGATCGGGTTGAAAGGTATGAAGTTCTTGGCAGAGGGGCGTCCCCTCATCCAGCTGTAGTGGCGAACGATCTCGTGGCCCATGTGGATTTCATAGTCGGGTTCGCCGAGCTCCGCATCGATCTGCGCCATGGTGGTCCGGCCGTCGATGATGAGCCTCGCGGCCTTCTCGGTCGAGAGGTCACGCACCTCGCCGCTTCCGACGGCACAGCCGCCGAGCATCGAGGCGCAGGCTGCCAGAAGCAGCAGAGTGCGGACGCGGCCAGCGACGGTCCGCGGGCCCCTTGTAGTTCCTTCCGGCAAGGTCTTCTCCTTTTGTAGCGCTCGTTCAGTCCTGTGCGTGCCCGGTGCGATGAAATTCATTTTGAACTCGCTCGGGTCCCATTGAACACCCCTCGCTTCGCGCAGAGGCAGCCTCAAGGGGGCCGACAGCCCAAAACGAGCGTGGTTCAGGGGAAGTTCCTGACCAACGTTCACACTTTTGCCGCGCAAATTTCATTAAGTCGAGTTATTATAGTTGTCATGAGCGTCGGCGTGGTTCTCACGCCCCGTTCAGCATTTTTCAAAGTGTTGGCCTCCGGAGGTAAAGGTCATGTCCGACAACGATAAGAACCGCATCAAGATCAAGCTGCCCGCCGTCTCCTACGACATCGTGAAACTTGCCGCCACTCTCACCGGTACGTCCGTGAAGTCCTTCGCGGCCCAGGCGGTGATCAACGCAGCCCTGCACGTCACGGCTGAAATCGAAAACCGCTCCCTCGGCTCCAACATCGAAGCCGACATTCATCTCACCGAGGAAGAGGCTCAGGCTCTTCTTGCCCTCGTCGAAAGCCTCGACACGCACGACGGCAAGGACGAAGACGTCGAGGAAGCCACCGCCGAGGACTTCGAGGAAGAAGAACCCGCGGAATGCGAATGTGATTGCGAAGTCGAATGCAAGTGTGACTGCGACTGCAAGTGCGAGGACGACGCCGAATGCAAGTGCGAAGAGTCCGAAAAGGCTGAAGAGCCTGCCGCTGAGGCCGCTCCCGCTGCCCAGCCCAAGGCCAGGCACGGCCGCAACCACCGCTGATCTTTCGACTTGAGTCCCTTGTCGCAAGGGACCTGAGAACACAAAGGGGATCCATCAACAACGGGTCCCCTTCTCTTTTCCATCATTCGTCGGGCCTCAGGCGACCTGCGGACTTCCGATGGTCAGCCTGCCGCCGCATTGAGTGCGGCCATCGCCTGAGCGCTCACGACAAGCTCGATGCGTGCGGACGCCCTGGTGAGGCCCAGATAAAGCAGCCTGCGCACGCGATCGTCCATCGTTTCTGGGCCTTGAGTGATCTTTTGACGACTTGCAGGTTTCAGACGGCCCGACTTTGCCGCCTCCCTTCCCAACCTGCTCTCCTTTGCCATTAACGAAAAACGGGGCCGCTCCCTTGAGAAGCAGCCCCGTTCGGGACTTGAAGTCAGATCGGGCGTCAGGCCTTGCGGTCAAGCTCGATGGGCTCGCCCGAGGCCTTTTCCTCCTTGGGTTCGCCGAGCGACATGACGGCGTTGAGGATGATCGCGCCGAAGGTCGCGGTACCGATGCCGCCGAGGCTGAAGAAGCCGAGGTTGAGGGTGAAGTCGCCGCCGCCGAGAATCAGCGTGACGGCAGCCACGATCAGGTTGCGGCTGTTGCCGAAGTCGACTTTGTTGACGACCCAGACGCGAGCGCCGGCCACGGCGATGAGGCCGAAGACCACGATCGAGGTGCCGCCGAGGACGGGCTGCGGAATCGTCTGGATCACAGCGCCGAACTTCGGGGAGAAGCCGAGGATGATCGCGAAGATCGCGGCGACCGGGAAGAGCAGCGTGGAGTAGACGCGCGTGGCGGCCATCACGCCGATGTTTTCACCGTAGGTCGTCACGCCCGTGCCGCCGAAGGAGCCCGAGAGCATCGTCGCGATGCCGTCGCCGAGGAACGCACGGCCCATGTACGGGTCAAGGTTGCGGCCCGTCATGGCGGTCACGGCCTTCACGTGGCCGAGGTTCTCGGCAACGAGAATGATCACGACCGGAACGATGAGCGCGATGGCGTGCATCTCGAAGACCGGTGTGTGAACCGTCGGAACGCCGAACCAGGCGGCGTTGGAGATGATCGAGAAGTCGATCGGCTTGCCCATGCCGAAGCCGTTGGCGAGCACCGCGTAGATGAAGTACGCGATCACGAGGCCGATGAGGATGAGGAGCTTCTGGATGAAGCCGCGCGTCCACACGGCAACGCCGCCCACGCACATGAAGGTGACGACGGCCATCCAGGCGTCGAAGTCCGTCGGACCCACCGAACGGCAGGCCGTCGGGGCGAGGTTGAGGCCGATCACGGCGACGACCGCCCCCGTCACGACGGGAGGCATCAGCTTTTCAATCCACTTAACGCCCGTAAGCATCACGATGAGGCCCACGACACAGTAGACGAGACCGCAGACCACGATGCCGCCCAGCGCAACGGGAATGTTGCCGTTGAGGCCCGAGCCCGCAACGTAGCCCGTCGCTGCGATCACCACGCCGATGAACGCAAAGGATGAACCCAGATAGCTCGGCACCCTGCCGCCCACGATGGCGAAAAAAATGAGCGTGCCGATGCCGCTCATCAAAACCGCCATGTTGGGGTCAAAGCCCATGAGAATCGGGGCGAGAATGGTGGAGCCGAACATGGCCACCACGTGCTGAACGCCCATCGCCACCGTCTGGCCGGTGGGAAGACGCTCGTCAGGGGCCACCACGCCCTTTTCCTTGAGCTTCCACTGCGGGAAATAACCCATTTTTCCTTACTCCTCAAACACGTTGAATCTACACGCACAGGCGCCTCGTCCGTCGGCTTTCCGGACAAAACGCCTCGCGCTCAAAGAGTCGTAAGGGTTCCTCCTAAGGACGAATCGTCTGTGCAAACTTTCGTATTATAAGCACACATTTCGAAAAATATACATAAGGTGTTTTGACTAGACGGGCGGACGCCGCTCCGGAGCGAAGCCTGCGTACGCAAAAAAGGGACGGCATCCATTTCGGACGGCGTCCCCTTTTGTCTCTCTGGTGCCTGAGCGTCAGAGCGTCTTCATGGCGTCTTCGACGGCCGCGACGAGGTTCGGGCTGGCGGTGAAGCAGACCTTGTTGCGTTCCGGAATCACGACGGACTTGCCGGTCTTGAATTCACGACCGACGCGAGCGGCGGTAGTCTTCAATTCCCAGCGGCCGAAGTTCCAGAACGTGACGCGTTCGCCGCGGGCCATGGCCTCGACGATCTCTTCATGCACGGCATCAACGATGCCCTCTACGAGGGAGGGCGAGAGCACGAGGCGTTCTGCGACAGCCTGCGCGATTTCCTTCTTGTTCATTGCGGTAGTCCTTCTCTTTATTCTTGGGGACGGGCTGCCCGTCCGGGCACCCTCTTTCGGCGACGCTTTCCGTTCCGGTCCTGTGGAACGTCTGTGTTGTGGTCCGCCTGTCACGTTAAGGTGACATCCCAATTGTACCTGCGGGGAAATATGCTTGGGGGTGTCACCCAGACGAATTGTAATGTTTTCCAAAACGACTCGCCTGCAAATGCTTCTCGTCTGGGTCTCCATTCCTGAACGGCCCGTCAGTCCCGGGAAATCCCCTGCATTTCACATGATTCCCGGCGGTGCAGCCTCAAATCGGTTTCGATTTAACATTGCTGACGTTCACAGGAGGCTGATCATTTTGAAAATGCGCGTGGCACAGGCGTTTGTAGTGTTTGCTGAGCAACAGTACCCGAAATGTACCTTAGTCACCGAGCTTTAAAATGTCTCGAATTCCGTCCGAGAGAGGGTTCTCCGAAATTCCATGCGCCGTGTCATGATTTTTTACAAACAGCCTGTGGTATTTTCCCTCAACTGCAGCCGTTTGAAGGCCGAGAACCCCTGCGCACCCTCTTCTCCCCTCTCCTGCGGGCGGATTGAGGTCGCCTCACTCCGTAGTTCTACCGAGTGTTTTCCGCCTATGCGAAAGGGCCTGCCGACGGCGGTTGCCGCGGGCAGGCCCCTCTCAATGCGGATGCACCGGATGCAGGATCAGCGGATTATTCCTTCCCGGTCCAGCAGTACGTGCAGAGCTTCTCGGGGTCAAGGCCGATGGCTTCGATGAGGCCTTCGACGGACTGGAAGCCGAGCGAGTCGAAGCCCATCTTGTCGCAGATGGACTTGAGCATGCACTGGCCGCGCTCGGTCTTGGCGTCGGCGTACTCGGCGAGGTGCTTGTGACCCTCGTCGCCTTCAAGCTCCTGAATGACGCGACGGGCGAGGAGCTCCATGTCGGAGTTGCCGCGGGAGAAGTTCAGGTACTTGCAGCTGTACATGATCGGCGGGCAGGCGGAGCGCATGTGCACTTCCTTCGCGCCGGACTTATAGAGGAAGTCGACCGTTTCACGAAGCTGCGTGCCGCGCACGATGGAGTCGTCGATGAGAAGAAGCTTCTTGTCCTTGATGAGTTCGGGGACCGGAATCTGCTTCATCTTGGCGACCTGATTGCGGATCTGCTGGTTTGCGGGCATGAAGGAGCGGGACCAGGTCGGCGTGTACTTGATGAAGGGACGCGCGAACTTCTTGCCGCTTTCATTGGCGTAGCCGATGCCGTGCGGAAGGCCGGAGTCGGGAACACCCGCCACGTAGTCGACGTCGGGAGCCGTGCCGTCGGCCATGGCGTTGCGGGCCATGATCTCGCCGTTGCGGTAGCGCATCACCTCGACGTTCTTGCCTTCGTAGTTGGAGTTCGGATAACCGTAGTACGTCCAGAGGAAGGCGCACAGACGCATCTTCTCGGCAGCGGGCGAGAGAACCTCGATGCCCTCGGGCGTGATCTTGACGATTTCCTGAGGTCCGAGCTCATAGTGGTCCTCGTAGCCGAGCTTGTGGTAGACGAAGCTCTCGAACGAGACGCAGTAGCCGTTTTCATCCTTGCCGATGAGAACGGGCAGACGCCCGAGCTTGTCGCGGGCGACAATAATGCCGTCGGGCTGCAGGAGCATGATCGTTTCGGAGCCCTGAATAATGTCCTGGGCGTAGCGAATGCCCTCGACGATAGACTGCTTGCGGTTGATGAGCGCGCCGACGAGTTCGGTGGAGTTCACCTTGCCCGAGCCCATCGCGAGGAACTGGGAATTGTTGTTGCTGAAGTAGCGCTCGATCAGGTCGTCGGCATTGTTGATGATGCCGACCGTCGTGATCGCAAAGAGGCCGAGATGGGACCTAAGGAGCAGAGGCTGCGGATCGTCGTCCGAAATGCAGCCGATGCCGCAGTTGCCCTTCATGTCCGCAATGTCCGGCTCGAAGCGGGTGCGGAACGGCGTATTCGTGATGTTGTGGATCTGACGCTGGAAGCCCTTCTCAGGGTGGTAGATCGTCATGCCGCCGAACTTGGTGCCGAGGTGGGAGTGGTAGTCGACGCCGAAGAAGGTGTCGAGAACGATGTCGCGCTTGGATACAGCGCCGAAGAAGCCGCCCATTTTTGCTGTACTCTTGTATGGAAGTTGAAGATCTGAGTCGCGGACGCATGGCGTCGTGAGATTCGCCTGAACGGGGTCGTCCGCAAATGTTGGCGTGATTATCGCAAACAAACAGCCGTTTGTGGGGGCCTCGGACGCTTTAGAACGGCAAATCTGTCCTTGGGTCAATGTCCTCATCGCCTGCTCTAGGTGGTTTCCCTAGGATGCCAGGAAAAATGCCCTCGGCTTAGTCCTGCGCGGGCGTTTGCACAATGATCTGTATCCGGAAGGCTCATCCGCCGAGCATGCGGGAGTCTTCTCAAATCCATCGCCACATTCGGGAGTTGTCATGACCAGGCTTCCCATACTCTTCGCCCTCTCCTCCGCGCTTCTGCTCGCAGGCTGTGCCGGTACTCCCTCTTCCATCCTGCAAGTCGTCAAAAGATCACTCAAGGAAGCTCTTCAAAAGCCCTCTTTAATTTTGCGCCCTGAGAACTCTTGTCTATTACAAGATAAATTGCTGTGCAAACGATTGTTCAGGGTACTTTTGAAGAGCTTTCTCAAAGCCCAGAAACGAAGCAGACACTTCTCTTAAAGGCCCTGTTTAATCAGGGCTGTTTTCGCTAGCAGCAAGCGTGGCCTTTCTTGAGGAGGTGAAATGATTTTCGGCAGTCTGCGAGTTAGTAACCCATGAAGACTATGTCAACAAGGTCCATTTAGTATTCGAGCAATGATGCTCAGACAGGGGATCGATACTCGAGGGCTCATTTTAGAAACGCGAAGGGATCGCACATCCGGCACCGAGCAACTACTGTCCCCCATAACATTTTAGGGCGTACAACCGTGATTGTACGCCCTAGTTTAATTCCCCGCTTTCATGCGCAGGGGAGTGGCATTAAAGTGCTACACACCTCTTAGAACGCGTAGCTCCAGGTCACGGTGCCGGTTACGCCCTGATAATCCCCGACGTATCCTTTGAGACCAAGATCAAGCGCCATCGGATCAGTTGGCTTCGAGCGCATTGTAATCCCCAGATCCACGATGCCCGAATCGCCTTCGAGCGTAGGAATATCCAGAGCAACGAGATCGGTCTTCGTGAAAACGGTCGACTCGGCATCGCCGTCGGCTACATGTTCATATGCCAGGCCGAAACGCCAACTAATGTTTTCGGGCGTCGTGCCGCGAAGCATTGCACCAACCTGCATCGTGTGGGTCTTTGTATCCTCCGATTTCAATCTTTCGTGATCAGTCGTGCCGAGCGAAACCGTATCGCCTTCGAGGTACGTGAAGATGTAGCGACCGTAAACGTCAAGAGACACCTTATCGGCAAGGTCGAACACGTATCCCAGACCAATGTGTGCGGAGCCATAGAGGCTGTTGGCATCATACTTGGCAGACTCTTCAGTGTACTTCCCGGAGAATTCCGTCGAGGCGGTACCGAAGCGGAGCGAGCCGTCAACGTAGACAGGAAGGTTGAAGTGATAGCGCGAAGCCAGACCGACGCCATAGTAATCATGGTTGCCTTCGGCTGAAGCGTCATGAGTACTGCTTTCGGAGTTGCCGAAACCAGCTTCAACATAACCCGCGACCATCCACTCGGGCGTGACGCGCGTGACAAGTCCCGTAACGAGGGACATGCAGTCGACATCAACGCGCGAGCCGGTGTCATAGCGTGTTTTGCCGCCGCCGAGCGTACCAAACACAGCAGACTGATCGACTAACGAAGCGGAGTCCATCGCGTTCAAGCCTTCGTTTGCGATAAACGAAGCTCCTTGGTTGATGACGGCAACACTTCCGAGAATCGCATCAGACAGGGTACGAGAGTTGTCGTTTGGGGTGACGTCCGGAATGATGCCGGAGCCACCGTCATCCTTTACGAAATCTCCTGTCGACAGCGTGTTTTTATCGAAGTCCTTCGTGAATTTCCATGTTGTGTCCGTAAAGAGCGTCCCCTCGGTCTTGAAAACCGTACCGGCGTCGACATGGATCGTGCCGCCGGCGGTGTGAATGAGCTTGTAGCTTTCGTCGGCATTGAGGCCGTCAAGGTTGCTGATCGTGACATCAATGTCTGAGAGATCCAAATCGCCTTGAGCTAACGTCAGAATAGGCGCACCGGTCGCAGCGTTGTTTTCCGTCCCGACAGTGAGCTTCAGCGTGTCGTATTGCCCTGCGAACTGACCGACAGAATGGACGCCTTGGGCACGAAGGCCGTTGTTATGGACGTTGGCCGAGTTGGAATCGACGAAAGACAGTGTCCCGGCTACGGTGGACGTTCCGATCAAATTGACGAAATTGCCGGTGATTTCGCTGGTGCTCGATTTCGAATGATCCCGAATCAGATAGACATCTCCGGTCAGTGTACTGTTTTCGAGCGTGATGACGGTGTTCTCAATCTTGTCGATTTGAGTGTCCACGCCATCGTCAGTGAAAGAAGTAAAAATACCGTAAGCGGTTTCGCTCTGGGCATTCGTTAGATTTAGTGTGTTGTTGGTATAGGTGAACTTACCGTTGGATTGGGTCTGATTCAGATAGACGACGCCGACATGCGCATCGTCAATGGTAACAGTGTTTCCAGTGAAGGTGGTATTCACATCCTGAGCCGCGTTCAGGTTGGGGTTGAACAGGATCCCGTGCAAGCTGGAAATCATTTTGGTGTCTGCATTATCACCATGAATGATGACCGCATTGTTGTCATACTTACCCTTGGCAGTGGTAATCACGCCGTAAGCCAGTCCAACAGTGCCGCCGTAGATTTCGAGTGTGTTATGCGAGGTTTCGCCCGACAGTACCATGTGCGATTCGGTCCTTTTGAGGACTCCGTAAAGCTGTGTCACTTCACCGCTCGTCATGATCGTGCGATTGTTGCGAATGTCCGAGGTGATGATCTTGGACGAGACGTCATCAGCCCCAAGCGTGGCCTGGGTAGAGCTGTTTCCCGACATCTGGAAACCGTTGTTGACGTGGGCTACGCCGACGAAGTATTCGGCTTTGCCGCCCGACATGACTGCATGGTTGTTCGTAGCCTCGGCATTGATTTCTTCGACATACACGCCCCAGGCTTCCTGGGTTTGACCTTCGGAGATCTCAAGGACATTGTCAAATACGCTGATGGCGTTGTCGACAGTATCTTCTCCGAGATACGACCCCATCACACGTTTGACGTTGACATTGCTTCCGGCGATGAGGAGCTTGTTCTCCCGTACTTGAGAGTCGTAGGTACCACTACTGGTTCGCCAAGCGCCGATGACGTCAACATCGCGCATTTGTGAGTTCGTCAATTTGAATTCGAGCCCACAGTGGTTTGACGAAGTGGTTGGACCAAACCAGCCTCGATCAGCCTGTGTCGGATTGGTCGCCTTAACCTCATTGAAGGAGATTTCGACGGCGTTTGAAAAGTCGGGCGAATAATCCGTAACGGTCGAGTTTGCCATCTGAGCAAACGAAAGCAGCGCAGCCGCTACGGCGGTCGGGAGAGAGGCCTTTAGGAGATAGGGCGAGTATTGATTGTGCATGTGAATCTCGTATGGGTGTTGGGTGGGTGTTATGAGGTATCGACAAGATGAACGCCCGAGCATCTGGACCGGAGCGTCATGGAACGGCGGAGATGTCGATGGCCCCTGGATTTGCATCCACGTAGCCGTTCTCGGCGTGTATTGGTGCAACCGTAAATGCCGTCATCGCAATCGGAAGCGGCCCTCCTATTGGAGATGCCGCTTCCGTTTTGTGCTCTGAACGATTACGGATTAGTTGCGCGCGTCTTGACAGCCTTCTCTTTCTTGTCAAGACCGAGCAACTTTTTCATCTGCTCGATTTCAGCTCGTAGGGCTTCAAGGTCTTCCTGAGAACGGGCAACCTTCTTCGCCATGTTTTCTTCACGAGAACGGGAGCTTTCGAGCTGCGCTTCGAGTGCCAGGTTCTGGTTGGACAACGCCACAACCTTGGCGGACAATTGCGAAGTCGTCGGAGAGCCGTATGTCGAAGGTGCGCCGAAGCGGTAGGAAACGCCGGCATTGAACATGCGGTCGCCTTCCGTAGCGGTGGACGCGCCGAGATTCATCATGAAGTTTTCAGTCGGCTTGTAGAAGATTCCGACGGATACGGCCTGTTCGCCGCCGTAACTGCCGACGCCGGCAGCGGCAGACCAGTGATGCTCTTCATCAAGGCCCAACGGATGCAAAGCAGCAATCGCGGCAGAGTTTGCAGCTGAACGATTGATTTCGTCATGCAGATTGCTGGCGACTTCGTTGATCGTCCGCGAGTTTTCTTGGATGGCCTGTTGGGTTTCATAAAGTTGACCGCCCGTCACGGCATCCGAACTGCCTTCGGCAATGATGCCGTCTGCAACATTCACGATCTTGCGCTTGTTGTTCGACGACCCCACCGACACCGCATTGTCAACGCCCTCTGAGCCCGCACCCAGAACGACGGCGTTCTTCGCACCAGTCGTCACGCCGCTGCCGAGCACGAACGTATCCTTGGCACCTTCTTCAAGCTTGTTGCCCGTACCGACCACAAAGCTGCCGTCAGCACCCGAAGCAATGGAATTCAGGGTGCCGAAAGCGCCGGACTTGTTACCCGCGACAGTATTGTTGTAGCCGACAGCCGTGCCATATTCCCCTGTGACGGTACTATTCTTGCCAAGGGCAATGGTGTTGCCATGCAGGTAGTCATAAACACCCGCGGAGGTCATGGGATTCTTGTTGCCGGCTTCAACCTTGTCGGTTGTTGTCAGATCGGAACCCTGATCAGGGTGTTCGACCTTGCTGTTGATCCAGTCAATAAAGCCCTGACCGCCAAGGTCATCGCGAAGCTGTTGCTTCAAGTTATCCAAGGCCGTCTGAAGGTTGCTGTTGCCGGTGTTGATGCCGTCAATCTGGTCTTGAATGCCGCCGATGGCCTTCTGATGTTCACCGAGCGTCTTGTCGATGAGTCCCAGGTTCTGACCGAGCGAGTTGTTGGGATCAATGAAGGTGAAGCCGCCGGCACGAGAAGTGACGACAGGTGTCGCCCAGTTGTAGATCTGTTCGCCCGTCACAAATCCCTTGGAACCGGCACCAATGCCTTGAGCGCCGCTGCCGAGCGTAGCGCGCCACGACTCGAGATTGGCGCCTTCAATATTGGAAGCGTCCAACGCTGCGAACTCGCCGTGCAGGATTGAATCATCGGACGTCAAAACGGACTTGAGCGTTTCAGACGTCACCAATCGATTGTCGTCCGTCAGGGTTTTGTCAGTACCGGTCGTCGACAGGTTGATCTTGAACTTTCCTTCATTGTCGTTGGCATGCGTCACAGAGACAAAGTCGCCGTCGGCAAATGCAATGGCCTCGCGAACAGCCGTCAGACCATCCCCCGTGATCGACTTGACGTTGGAGAGATCCATTGCGGCGACCTTCAACGTGCCGTTGCCATCCACCACGACCGAGAGGTTTCGGTCAAGGGCCTTGAGATTGTCCTTCGTGGCAGCATCAGCCTTTACGAATGTGCCGTTGGCATCAACGCGGGTTTCGGCAAAGACCTCTCGTCCAGTCACAAAGTGCGCATTAGCCTGAGAGATGGCTAGCGTACCAGCCTTCGTTCCGAGCTTGGTGAGCCACTGGCCGCCGTCAACATCAATGTTGTCGCCGGTGACAGTGGCGTAGGTTTGACCTATCTCTCCCTCACGGGCTTCCAGAACAGCCTCAAGCGTGGTCGATGTGACAAGCTTGTTGCCCGCCGTTGGCAAAGTCCTGTCAGTTCCCGTTGAATCCACGCCGAGCTGCGCGACGCCCGTATTGGTGTCGTACTGGGCAACCACGAATTCACCGTTCTGGAACGTGATCGCCTGACGGCTCAAGCTGGTAATCACATTCGAACCGGCCTTGGACAAGTTGGAAAGGTCAAGGTCGGCCACCTTAAGGGTGCCGCTCACATCCACAACCTTGGCCAGGTTGTCATCGAGCTTGAGCAAATTGGAAGCCGTCGATTCTGTGGTCTTGATGAACTGGCCATCCTTCGTTCCGCGCACTTCGCTGTGGAGTGCGTCGCCGGTGACGAAACCCTTGACGCCAGCGGCCACTTCACCCTTGAGCTTGGTCTGCCAGGCCTCGACGTTTTCGGCCTTCAGATTGTTGGCGTCGAGAGCGGCATATGTGCCGGCGAGGCCGTCAATGATGTCGCTTTCATTGGAGGCGAGCACGGACTTCAGCGTATCCGACGTAACCAGACGATTGGTTTCGTTGAGAGCCTTGTCGGTGCCGGTCGTCGTCAGATCAACCTTGAATTTGCCGTTGTTGTCCTTGGCATGCGTCACGGTGACGAAATCACCGGCATCAAAAACGACGGCATTCTGAACGACAGTGAGGCCGGAACCGGTGATCGCCGTCACGTTCGAAAGGTCGTTCCTCGCCAGATCCTTGACAGCATTGTGAACCGTACCGCCGGTGACCAGCGCATCATTGCCAGCCGTCACGGCACCGTCCGCCTTTACGTCAACGGCATACGTCCACTTATCATTTTCAAGCACAGCCTCACCAACGGTTACATGCTTGCCGTCCTTGAAGGCCAACACACTGGTGAGGTTGTCCTTGCCGATCTTCGAGCTGAGCCCATTGTCGAGCGCCGCAAGATTGGCCGCAACCGAATTGGTTCCCTTGACATAGTTGCCGTCATTCGTCACGTGCGTGGCTTCATATACGTCCTTGCCCGTCACGAAGTGGTTGTTGGCATCAGAAACGGCTGCCGTACCGGCCTGCGTTCCGAGCTTCGAGAGCCACTTGCTATTGCTGCCGTCGACATCAATGTTCGCGCCGTCCGTTGTCACGTAGCCCTGACCAGTCGTGAAGTCCTTCACGTAGTCATAGACAGCGCCACCGGTCACAAGCCCCTTGTCGTCCGCTGCGATCTTGCCTTCCGCCTTGATGCCAAGCGTATAAGTCTTAGAGTGATCCGTTCCGGCACTTGCACTGAGCGTGAGGGGGCCATCTGCGGCCACTTTGACGGCTTCCATGGCCTGATCGCGAACCGCGTTGCGATAGGTGGTGTTAACGGGCGACGTGAAGTTGAAGGCGTTCCCGATATTCGTGTCGATGGCAGCCTTAACCGTGGTGCCCGTGACCAGATGAGCATCCTTGTCGCCACCCACCGTGCCGTCGTCACGCACGCTTACGGTATAAGACAGCGCGCCATCATCATCCGTAGAGCCGTTGACACGCACGTTGTCGCCGCTTCCGACCACCTTGACGGACTGCTTTGCAATGGTCGAGACGTCGCTTGTGTTGACCTTGCCCTTCAGCGCTTCCGTGTTGGTGTATATCTGAGTATCAAGCGCGGACAAGTTCTGAGCAGCGGAATTGGCATGTTTCACATAGTGCCCGTCCTGACCCAGGCGTGTTTCGGTAAACACGGCGCCGCCTGTCATCAAACCGGCATTACCCTGCTCAACAGCACCATTGCCCGTGACATTCACGGAGTACGTTGTTTTGTCGCCGTTCTTGTTCGTCGTTACCGTGGTGTTCTGACCATCCGCAACGGCAACGTAGTCCCCCATGTTGTCGACTTTGGCAAATTTTTCACCGGCGATGTAGTCGTGGACCGTCTTGCCAGTCACGAGGGCTTCATTCGCGGCGGAAACGGCGCCGGTCTTAACGTCAAGCTTGTAATTCGTCGTGTGATAGGCTTCGTCCGTTTCGGCCGTCACCCCCAGAAGAGTGGAGTTGGCTGAACTCACTGTCACGGCTTTGCGGGCTTCATCACGAACAGCATGAGCATTACCCGTATTAGTCGTGAAGTCAAAGGCAGCCTTGATGTCGTTGGTGATAGCCGTTTTGACGGCGCCGCCTGTAACGAGCCCCGCATTGCCGTCCGCAACCAAGCCGTCGGCGACGACGTCGACCTTGTATTCAACACCACCGTCTGACGTATCGGCGGACGTGACCTGCGTGTGAGATCCGTTTGTCACCTTGACAAGGTCCTTTACTTCGGACTTGTTGACCTTGGCATCAACTGCAACGGCGACTGATCCGAGGCTCATATCAAGCGCCTGCAAATTGGCTGCGGCGGAGTTTTCGCTCAGGATGTAGTTTCCTTTCGCTCCCACACGCGTCTCAGCGGCGACTTGTGCACCGCTCACGAAATGCGTGTTGCCGGAGGAAACAGCAGACCCGTCCACCGAACCCAGCTTTGTAAGCCACTGGCCGTTGTCAGGATCAATGTTGCTTCCGTCAATGGCGCAAAGATTCTGGTTGACATAGTCGAAAACGGTCTGGCCGGTCACGAGTCCCGCGCCGGCAGTACCATCCGCAATCGAACCCTTCACGAGTTGAAGGGAGTAGTGACCCGCAGTATCACCATAACCGGCAGAAACTTGGAGAAGAGAATCGTTCGACGCAATAGTGACTGCTTTGCGAGCTTCGGTCTGTACCTTGGCAGCATTGCCGGCATTGTTTGTAAAGTCGAAGGCGGCATTGATGTCGTTGGTAATGGCTGTTTTAACGGTTCCGCCCGTAACGAGTCCCGTGTTGTCGTCCGTAACCGTGCCGTCTGCAATCACGTCGACTTTGTACTCGACGCCACCGTCCTGGGTAACAGTGGACGTCACCTGGGAGTGCGATCCGTTCGTGATTTTGACGAGGTCCTTTACCTCGGACTTATCGGCTTTGGAAGCGACGGTGTTCGTTACGTCATAAAGTCGTTCGTCAAGGATTTTCAAATTTTTGCCGGCATAATTATTAAAGTCAACGTAATGGGTCACGCCAGTTGGGCGCATATATCGTTCTACCTGACCTAGAGTAGCGGCATCCGAATCAAGTACCCCGTCCGCGACATTAATGATTCTTCGTTTTAGATTTGTAGAAGAGTCGCCAATTGAAAGAACCGGGAATTTATCTAGCGCAGATATCAGATCAGTGTTGTGGACAACTGAGTTGGCACCCAAAGCAATAGCATTTGAAGTTGAATAGAAATTTGATGAAGCTTGCGAATCGGCTTCCACATATGCATTCATGCCAATGGCGACAGAGTTTTTTTCCGCTGCAATGGCATTCTCACCAATAGCAATCGAATGGGCCCCTCGAGCCTTGGCAGACGTCAGAGGATCGGCGATGTCATTGGTGGCGTTGACGCTAAGATACGGTGACGATGCGCCTGCGTTGATTTTCTGGTCGAGCTCATACAGCTGGCTGCCATTGACGGCGTCGGTGCTTGTGGCGGAAATCTCACCAGCCGAAACGTTAACCAATTTACGAGTATCAACAGCATTGTATGTTTTTGTTCCATCCGAATAATCAACGCTCGGATTGTGCGTAGTAAAGATTTCCTGAAGCTTATCGAAAGTTAAATCTTTAGTTTTAATGTTTTCATATCCAGGGACGCATTTCCCATGGCCCCAACACACAGTATATTGTGCATATTTCGTTTCGATTCTGGTTTTTCCAGAATCATCCTTTGATACTTTATTATATCTACCACGAACCCAAACATATCCTTCATAGGCTCCTTGTCCGCGGTCAACATGAAATTTCTTATCGGCATCATTCAGAAAGAAAATTTTAGTGTCTGATAGGTCACCAAGCGGTTTCCAGAATCGACCGGCACCAAAAGAAACAGCATCCTGGCCTGCACCAATCGAGCCGTTTCCTACTGTGGGTCCATTGGCAACCTCCAGTTTTTGAAGGTTTAATAATTTATTTCCATCCGCGTCTTCATATACGCCGTTTGTATGATTTACATAGCCGCCAAATGTAACGCTATATGCCGACTGGGGCGACGCCAATACAACTATCGGAATGATTAGAGCAATTGTTTTTGCCGATCCCTTGCGGGTAGCAGAACTTTTTTCGCTCGCTACGACGTAACACTTTTTACGCTTATTGAAAAATGACTTAAAGATTTTATTCATGACATTTCTTCAGCGGTAAACGCTGGACCTTATCGAGTACAAATAAAGAGGATCCGTGTTAATTTTCAGCTGTATTTGTTTTTAACCCATATACCCAGAAATACAAATCCAATAAACGCATTGACGGATATGGGACCAATTGTTTGGTGATATGAACGTTTTCATCTTTTTCAGAAACTTCAACCACGCCGTTAAATTTAGTTTTGATAAAGTTCAGGACGTTGATGTCTTGAGCAACGTTGAGGAGGGACGTGAGAGTGGCGTCGTTGAGCTTATCGGAGAGACGACAGCTTTCAGGTGCTTTAGTGTGAAGACTGGGATTGCGGCCCTGAAGCAAGTGTCAAAAGCTGGAAGAACGCCCATGACCCCCATCAGGACTTTCGAGATCAGCGTGACACTCGGAGAGCTTGGCTTGGGATAATCGGAATCGATCAGAAATGTCTGATAGCTGTCCTTGACGACTTCGATCAGCACTCGAAGTTGATGAACGCTGAAAACACCCTTAGAGGTGTATGGGTCGATATGAGCGTTGCGTGCCGCTTCGAAGAGTTTTTTGAGGATAGCCGAGAAAAGACGGCGGTTGAGCGTCTGCAGAACCGCATTTCGGTACATGCCGAAGGACGCAAGATATGAAGAAAGCTCTAATGCGCCGGCATCCAGATCTGTTTGGGAGGGCGTGGAATCGATAAAATACTTACGATTCTGATAGAAGTGACCGTAGCAGAGATCCCATGAGAGAGGCCGACTGTCTTCTGGGCGACAGCCGGCGAAGAGACGTTGCTTGAATTCCGCATCATTAAGACGAAGCAGATCAAGGGCTTGAACTAAAGGTGAGGTCGGCTCATCGCTGGGAACTATTTGTCCTGGGGGGGGGTATTAAAATCATATCAACTTCTCGATAGCCGATACAACAATATCATGGTTGCGTTTCGCGTTAACTGTTCGCGTTAATAAAAGGCGGCTTCTTGTAAGAAAGTTTTCCAATTATATCAAAGGGACATTTGTACACTTTGCGGAAGATCAAGTGTTAGCGGTGAGCGATTCTGAGATTCAATTCCACAAAAGAGACGCAATCACCCGTCGCTCGTTGGTGGGCAACACCGAAGCGGGGGTGGCCCACGAGGTGGAGTACAACAACGCGTGCGTCGGCGCAGGCGGCGCGGCGTTCGGAGGACGCGTATCGCCTACTTGTTTCGGGCTGCGTTAAATGCTTGTTGCGAGTACACGTGCGCAAAAACTCTTCTTTTTCTTTCAGTCAGCTAGCGAGCCCCCCCCCCAACGCCGGCCTTCCCGCTCATGGAACACATCAGTGTGCCACTCAACCGGATTCTCGACTATGAAACCATGGGAGCCTTTTGTGGGGCTCTGCAGAACCACTTGCCAATGGTTGCTCAAAGCGGGAACCAGACTCAGACCTCGTCGCAGGCCATGAGCTTGAGCGCCTGACGGCGTGCGCAACCTCGCTCTCGCCGTCAGTACGTTTCTGCCGAATCAGGCGGACTTAAGTCGCCTTCACGATCGGCCAAACCAGCATGATGAAAGCTCCGGCGCCCTTCGACGCCGGAGCTTTTTCATAAGGCCTTGAAAACCTCAATCCATGGAGCGACCGGCTTGTGCTGGCTGTGTAAGGATCTTGCACAAGCACGGTGTTTTGCTCAATCAGAAGGCGTGGCGGATGCCGACAGTCTCGGAAAATTGGGCCGGTCAGCCGTTGGTTGATATTGAGACCGTTGTGAATCTAATCAGCAACACGACGACGCGAACCGGACTGAAGGTTAGATGTGACATTGACAACAATGAATATCTGAAGGGAACAAAGATCACCGACGGAGAATTGGTCAGATCGCACTTGATTCTATTCTGGAGTTTGGTACTGGAACTCCATCATTCGTGGTTTCAAGCATGTCGAAGACTCACAAGTTATTACCTAACCATTCCTTATGCGTAAACTTTGGCCCTCGCGCAACATCTGGGCGATCCACCTCTCCGCGTCGTCAACGCCGAACCACGGAATTCTTCTGTTGAGGTCCGCGTAGACAGAGGCCGGCATCGGCACCGCAACGGTGTTGTGCGCAGTCATGCTCCAGGCCACGGGAACTCTGGTGCCGTCGACAGACGGAACCCGGCAATACCACGCTCCTGGCACTACGGACGTCGTGAGCCAGGCATCGTCTATCGCCATGATCTGCATGACTGCCTCAACGCTGAGCTCGTAATGAAGTTCGCCGTCAATCTCTTCGATTTCCGTATTGACCCTCACGGTCTTTACGGTCCCGTTCACGATGCTGATGATTCCCAACGATGGAGACCAATGGGTCAAACCCAAATCTTCCGCCAAAGCGCCGTTCACGGTCAGGACCAGATGGGGCTCCGGCTCGAGCTCCAGACGCATCGTTACGGGCTCGGCTGAAGAATTGATCAGCACCCGCTCCTTTTCGCTCAGACGTGCAACGCTCGGCAACTTGATGTCATGCCTCATGTCGCTGGCAGAGAACCGGTCCCAGACCTTCGTGACTTTTTCTCTGCCACCCTTCTTCACTCTGATGCGCCATCCACGCGGACTCTCCTCGGACCCGGGCTCGATGATCGCGCAGCGGCCGCCCGCGACCGCCACCCTGTGCCCGATGATGAGGGACGGAAGGTCCCATTCAGCCTGCTCAGAGTCACCAGTTCTCCCCTTGAGGAGGTGCTCGTTGATGAAGGCGATCGAGTCGGGATTGGTCTCCGCAAGGCCTTCGCTGAGCATCTCATAGCCTTCCGGATCCGTCTCCTTGAGGAACGCAGCGGCAATCCTCACCATCTTCGAACCAAGGATGACGGGTTCACTTCCCTTGTCGGACAAGGCCGAACATTCCGTTTTTGAATCCAACATTCACGTTCTCCTTGATGAAACTCTACGCCCTGAAGCAGACGGCAGTCGCAGATTCGTTCAATCGTGAGGAATGGCACGGTTGTGGCATTCACTGCTTTGCCGACGATGCCACTGGCGGTGACCTAGGGACGGCCGTCGAACGAAAAGCTGAGAACGTCTGAGATCATGGCGTGAAGGGCAAAACGCAGGACGGGGTCGTCGGTTTCGATCGACTCGGGCGTGAACCCGACTTCACGGTCGTCATCCTCTTCGTCGTCCAATGGGATGTGCGGGTCGAGCGGTTGCATTTGTCTGGCTCCACGGTGATTGGTTGTCGAAGGAGCCATTATCGGATCTTATGCGTCAAATTCTGTCGCACGGAAAAATTCTGTTGGTCAGCTTCTTTCCCCAGTTGTCTCGGGTGTCCTCCTTCTGACCATCTGCAAGTGTGAGCTTGCGACTTGGTGCCTGGCGCCTGCTTTACCCGGGCAAACAGTATTTTGAGGTACCCACCATCCATGGCTGATCCTGCTGACGTGGCTGATCATCGCCATTTTGGAACGGCATTGTCGTTCAGCGGAACGGTTAGATTTCTGGCGTGGAGATGGTCATTGCGGTCAGGACTCTACGTGAGGCAATCGGGCCGAGGTCTCGCAGCGCCTGGTGCGAATGGCGGGCTGAAAAATACAACGGCCCGCAGCTCCGAAGAACTGCAGACCGTTTTCAGTCATCCGCAGGTGATGTCACCTACTTCAAAACCCGAAGGCTTAGAAGTTGAAGCGGACGTTGGCGAAGATGCCGTGCGTGTTGATGTCGCTGCCCCAGGAACCGGAGTAGGAGACACCAACCGTGGCGTGCTTCGCAACCTGACCGACGATGCCGAGACCGAGGTTGGCCTGATCCTTGAGTTCAGAACCTTCGATCGCAGCGAACTTACCACCCTCGCCCATCTGGACATTCACGAGACCTTCGGTGTCACCGAAGTAATGAGACCACCCAAGATCAGCCGTCAGAGCGACCGGCATGTTGCCCATGGCGAACGGAACAGACGTACGGACACCGAGCGTGGCGATCTGGATGTCGTCCTTGATTTCATCGGTCTTGAAGCTGTGACCGATCGCGTAGTCAACCACGGCATCCGTTTCGACGCGGGCCCAGGTGAAGCCGACGTACGGAGAGACCTTCGCAACGCTCAGGTCGAAGTTGTACGCACCTTCAACGAAGCCCTGAAGGACGGAAGCGTTTTCGCTGTGCTGGTTGATGCGTCCACCCCAGACTCGGGTCGTGTCACGATCCTGGTCTGTGTAGGCGACACCGTAGGTCATGGTCACGTGTCCGATGTCCGTAAGACCGTAGAGACCAAAGTGCTTGTCATCACCGTCGATCTTGTTAAGGCCGGACTTGAAGTCCGTCGTGCCGTAGCCGAAGAACGCACCGAACTTGGTGTTGTCGAGGACAAGAGCTTCGGCACCGAGGAAGCCGGCTCGGAAGTCAACGTCCATGGTGTCACGGTTGCCTTCGGCTTCACCCCAATGGCTGATGCCGGAAGCCCAGAGACGGGCGCGACCGTTGTCGACTTCGGCAGAGCGACCTTCACCCATGCCGCGGGCCTGATCCATGACCGTGCGGGACACGGCGGTGGCGTTCATGACCAGGGCGTTGCGAGCGGTGGCGTAGAAGTCATCGTCGAGCGTCGAATAGAGACTGGTGATCTCATCCTCGCTGGTGGAAGAGAGAACATCAATCGTCAGATCGTTCAAGGAACCTTCGATCGCATTGGCAATTTGTTTCTGGTTTTCGGTATCGGCGAACGACGCCATCGTCACGCCATCCTTCTTCTTCATGGAGACGGAGATCTTCTTGTCTTCGACCTTTGCGTCCTTGCCCAGTTCAAAGAAGAGGGAATCACTGCTCAGCTTGTCAGCCTGTACCTTGCCGAGACCGCCATCAACGGATTCGAAGGTACCGGTGAAGGCTTCCTTCTTGCCGCCGTAGACATCAAGAAGACCTTCACGGTCTGCACCGGCGATACCCACCTTGACGTTGTTCGTTTCGGTGAAATTCACCTTCTGAACTTTAACGGTGGAGGCGGCGTCAATATAGAGCGTACCGCCCTTTTCGAGATTGATCGTCAGGAGATCAGCATCGGTAGCCTTGCTTTCAAGCTTGCCCTTCATCGTGAATTGGTCGTCATAGGAGGACAACACGCCGAACGTGCCCTTTTCACCCACCTTGACTGCGTTGTCGGTACCAATGGATTCAGCAAACGCGAGAAGCGTGCCACCGTTAACGGTCGTTGCACCCTTGTATTCATTTGCGCCGGTCATGACGAGCGTACCAACACCTTCCTTGACAAGCGAACCCTTGTAGCCAGCAAAGTCATTCGCTTGCTTCTTTTCAATTTCGGCCTTGCGCAGTTCGAAGTATTCCTTACGCCACTTCTTCGCATCCTCTTCGTCGATGATGTGGTCCTTCTTGTCGTCGGTGCCATTCAAAACGATGAACTTGTCGCCAAGCACCAGATCCTCAGCGTCAAGGTTCGTTTGATAGTTTTTCAACCATTCTGCCTCTTCATCCATACGCTGATCGAGGGCGACGTTGGTGATTTTATTGGTCCAGACGTCGAGGCTGGTGTTGGCCATGTTGTACTTGAACTCGCCGAGGAATTGGCCCGGGCCGTACATACCCTTGTCAAGATCCGGGACGCCCCAACCCATGCGATCGGAAACCTGGCCGTCCGTAGGTCTCGAATTGTCTACGTTATCCCAGCCTTCCATGACGCTACCGTCGGCGTTGTAATGATTAGCCGTAGTGAACATCACATCGCGAACCTGCTTCGCGTTCATGTCCTGGTAACGGGACATGAGGACCCCCATTGCGCCGGCAACGTGAGGTGCCGACATGGAAGTACCGGACTTGCTGCCATAACCAGGCTGACCGTAGGCTGGTTTGAGCGGATCGTTGCTTTCGGTAATGCTGGGATCCTTGCCAACGATCGTGGAGTAAATACCATTGCCGGGGGCGGCAACAGTCCACCACTTGCCCAGACCCGCTTCATTGAAACCGTCCACCAGGGCGTACTTGGGATTGGCCGGATCAAACTTGTCTGCTTTCCTGAGGCCTGCAACGGCAATCCAGTTCTGTTCCGCCTCGGGATTGAAATACGGATACAGAGGGCGATAGAAGGGATTCTTCATGTTGCGGTTGCCTGTCGTGAAGATCTGCACGACGTTCGTGCCCTTCACTGCCTCCCATGCGGCGTCGACGAAAGACTTGTCCGAGTTTGCCTCTCCTGCGGCGAATTTGTCACCATAAACCTTCTTGAAATAGAAGTACTCGTATTCGGATTCCTGCACGGTATTCGCTGCCAGATGACCAGTCTGCATGTAGCACTGACCGTCAGCAGGCTTCTTAGGAACGTCTCCGGTCGCGTACTTGGACGTATCTTCGTCCGGGGTGACGTAGTGATCCCACACCCAATCTTCCTTTTCGGCACTCCACTTGTAAACTTCCTTCGTTCGGATGTTCGTACCCCAGGAGTTGTTGATTACGCCACCGCGTTCTGCACCATTGGCAGCCACGAGAGTATCAGCCATGGCCTTCCAACCGGCATGGAAGAAGTCATGGTCCTGATACGGACCATAGTTGTTGTTGTCCGTTGCGCCCGTATTGCCGCTCAGAATATCTGAGCCCCAGGCAACGCCGTGAAATTCGGAACCATCGCGGTTGGCACCCACCGTACCCACAACGTGCGTACCATGGTTGTCGTTGACGCCTGCCATCCAGTTGCCAGTCACGTCGAACTTTTCGCCCTTTTCATAGGGCTGTCCTTTATTGGTGCTGCTGACAGACTGCGGGTAGCGATTACCGGTCGATCCGTACTGACCTGTCACATGAGTTGCGTGGAAGCGGTCGCCGGCCAGTTCGGAATGCTTCTGAAGAAGAGCACCGGAGTCCATGATGCCGACCATGGTATTCTGGCCATGGAACCCAAGCGCATAGGCCTTGGATGCATTCATTGCTGCCAAGCCCCAGTCCTTCTGGTATTCAGAAGTTTCCCATGACTTCTGCGCAGCCTTAACTTCGTCAGCACTCGTAGCGACAAAGCCCGGGTCCATATAGGCTGCCTGCGCACCTGCCGCCATCATAAGAGCGGCAACAGCGAGTGCAACGGCGCTCTTGGCGGCCTTGCCCTTCGCGGCGTGGTGTTCGTCAGTTACGACGTACTGCTGATGGGCAGCACTCCACTTGGTCTTGTAAACGCGATTCATCTGCGTAACTCCAAATTAAATTGGTCTTTAGGTTGGTCCTTTGATCACTGCATCATTCGTGCGTGATCCTGCGCAGAATAAGTCGCCAGACTCCACCAGGAAGATCGTAGCGGATAAAAAATCAAAACCATAGTCTCTTTAAGACGTCAGCGTTTACCCGTATTTTTGGCCTGTTTTCTTGACCTGTCAGTACTAAAACTTGACAACGTTCAAAAACTGTTAAATCCATTTTTACATTTAATTCGTATTGATAAGAATCACTTCCTATAAATACATTACTTACCAGTGGAAATATCAGATTTAAAAAATCCCACAACGGGTTATCACCTATCCTTTTTGACTGAGCCGCGGGTCTACCCCTATCGCCGGCAGATCTATTGATAGGGGGGGGGTATAGGCATTACCTATTCTGATTGCGCGCTTATCTCGGCATAAAGCAAACCTTTCCGAAACGAGGATTTCGTTCAGCTAGCCCCCTCGGACGCCCCCTTTTCCGCCCTCCGTTCTCCAAATTGGATGCGTACTCGCGGGGCCAAACCCGACGCCGCCCGTCGCCAGCAAAGAAAAAGGGCTCTTCGCAGCTTTGAGTGGGTAAGTGCATGGCTAAGTGGAATCATTCCGTCA
>OIXA01001685.1_pt1 | contig 27268 bp, 26 predicted proteins | sample 1587721 | NCBI WGS metagenome assembly OIXA01 (sample SAMEA3888900, study PRJEB22519) | human gut metagenome | biome: human gut; feature: human-associated habitat; material: faeces | place: Denmark | collected 2013
GAAGTGTCAGCCCTGATTTTATTTGCTCATAAAAGTTTTACCGGACAGCAATAATTTAATTTCTTATGTTCTATGTATGAGAATGACTTCTTATCGGTTGAGAGTGGCTTCTTAAAATTTCTTTCTAAAACGTGTTGGTTGTTTGTGCGGAATTTCCTAATTTTGCCATAGGAGATAGCTGGTACTGAGAGACTTTATGCTAAATAGTCATTCTTGGCACCACTCCCCTTGTATCTTTGTTACAAATAATTAGGAAATATGGAAAAGGACATGAGAAACAAGCCTCAATTAAATCCTGCTCAACTGATAACAGCTGACCTGTGGATTGATTTTTTTGCTCAACATTTTAATGTGCCACCTCAAAATGTTGCGTTTGCCAAGTCTGTAATCAGAATTGATGATTTTTGGGCACTTCGTGATGCAGTTAATTCTGGATTAGAAGTTTCTGCGAGCATGGTAGATAGAGCTGTAGAATGTATTGAAAAAGCGAATAAGGCACAAATTGAGGTTTCTGATCTATCATACGACGAAAAAGAAATGCAGAGGCAAAAAAATCACATGATAGCCGAGTGTGCAAAGAGTTCTATAAAGAGTCGGTTAAGAGCAGAAGGATGATTGACACAATAGTATTCAAGATTATTAGCAAAATCGATATACAATGGCAAAAACGAACGCTATGGGCTTAACAGATATCACAGCATTGACCTGCAAGATTCAAGAATTAGAGAGAGAAAATTCCCGGTTGAGAGCGATTCTCGACAAAAATGGCATATCGTACACCTTCAAAGATAATAACCTCCAAGAAAACGTGGCCCCTGCCCCTGTTGTCACTTATAGTTTGGAAGAAAAAGTTGCCATTTTTCAAGGTCTGTTCCAAGGTCGGAGCGACGTGTTTGCCAAACGATGGTATAGTGAAACAAGTAAAAAGTCGGGCTATCAGCCTGTGTGCGAAAGGGAATGGAATCCCGATTTTTGCGACAAACGGAAATATAAATGCGCCGATTGCCCAAACCGCCAGTTCGCACCATTGTCTTACAGCCATCTGTTCAATCATCTTGCAGGAAAAGACAAGTGGGGGCGTGATGTAATTGGACTTTACCCAATTCGGAAAGATAACACTTGCTGTTTCCTGTGCGCCGATTTTGATGACAAGAGCTGTGAGCATGGCTATAAAAACGATGTGCTTGCCTTCGTGAATGTTTGCAAGGCATGGAAAGTACCTTGTTACATCGAGCGTTCACGCTCAGGAAATGGTGCCCATGTGTGGATATTTTTCCAAACGCCTATCCCGGCATCTAAAGCGCGAAAATTGGGCAATACCATTCTTACCGAGGCGATGAACAAAGAAATGCGTCTGTCTTTCAAGTCTTACGACCGCTTCTTCCCAAATCAAGACACTTTGCCAGAGGGTGGGTTAGGAAATCTTGTGGCCTTGCCGTTGCAAGGAATGGCGCGACGCCAAGGCAATAGTGTGTTTGTTGATGAGCATTTCAATGCATTTTCCAATCAATGGAATGTGTTGGCCAATATACAAAAAATGTCGCAAGCCGACATCGATTTACTGCTACAAAAGCACATCGCACCCTCTTTAGGAAACCTTTCTACGACAAGCGATGCAAAACCTTGGGAAACTCCAGATGCTGAACTTATTGAAGCCAGCGACTTCCCGAAACAAATAGTTCTAACGAGGGCAAATATGCTATACATCCCATTAGTAGGATTGTCTGCCCGATGTGTGAATGCGTTCAAACGAATTGCAGCGTTTCGCAATCCAGAGTTTTACGAAAGGCAAGGTATGCGCCTTTCCACTTATAATGTTCCCCGAATCATTTCCTGCTCAGAATTGTCAGACCATTACCTTGCACTGCCTCGTGGGTGCGAAGATGCTGTGTCAGACATCCTATCAAGCCATGCCGTAAACACGTCCATTTCCGATAAAACGAATCACGGCCACAGCATCAGCGTTACGTTCAAAGGCGAACTTCGCGAAGAGCAACAAATGGCAATGGATGCCATGATTGCGCACCGAACCGGCACACTGTCAGCCACCACAGCTTTCGGCAAGACGGTGTTTGCCATAGCCATGATAGCAAAACGAAAAGTCAACACGCTCATCCTCGTTCACAACAAAGCCCTACTTGCGCAATGGAATGAGCGATTGGATCAATTCCTTGAAATAGATGAAGCGATTGATAAACCCCATGGCAAGCGAGGAAGAAAAAAAGATTCGTCAACCATTGGCTGCCTGTATTCTGGGAAAAACACTCTTCATGGGATTATCGACATTGCATTAATACAGTCTTGCCTCAACGAGGGCGAAGCAAAGCCTTTCGTCAAGCAATATGGAATGGTGATTGTCGACGAATGCCACCATGTGTCATCTGTTAGTTTTGAGCAAGTGCTTCGCCAGGTCACCGCCACTTATGTCTATGGCTTAACGGCAACTCCCATCAGAAAAGATGGGCATCAACCTATCATTTTTATGCAGTGTGGCAAAATCAGATTTGCATCGAAAGCCAAAGACCAAATCGTAAAGCAGACGTTCAATCGGGTATTGGTGCCAAGATTCACCACTTACCGCAACATCACAGACGACACAAAGACCTACACGCAACTCACACAAGCCCTGTCGGAAGACAGTGCACGTAACGAGTTTATTATCGACGATATCAAATCCGCACTTGAAAATAGACGCACACCATTGGTTTTAACCACTCGCACAGCCCATGTGAGGAAACTTGCACAAATGTTGCTGCCATTTGCCGACCATGTTGTGCAGCTCGTTGGTGCAGACTCAAACAAAGAAAAACGGCTCGCTTTACAAAAACTGCAAGCAATTCCACAAACGGAATCACTAGCAATCGTGGCGACAGGAAAATATATTGGAGAGGGATTTGACTACCCTCGCCTTGACACACTATTCCTCACCATGCCAATAGCGTGGAAAGGCAACATTGAGCAATACGCAGGCCGCTTACATCGTGAATACGACGGAAAAAGCGAAGTGCAAATATATGATTACATCGATTTTCACGTGCCACTTTGCGACTCCATGTATCGCAAACGCCTTAAAGGATATTCGGCAGCAGGATATGGAAAAAGCTCAGAAAACACCACTTCTGAGCAAGCCACCAAAGAACTGATATACGAACGCGACAACTACGAAACGCCATTCCACGACGACCTGCTCACGGCCAAACACTCAGTGATAATAGCTGTACCAAAAGTAAAATTCAAGTTCAAGCCAGCAATCATCACGACACTTACCGACCTACTCCACAACGGATTAGAGATAGCCGTACACATAAAAGAAGATGGACACGACGAAGCAGCCCTGACAAATGCTGGCATCTACGTAAACACCAACAAAGAGCAAACGCTACAATGCGCCATCATTGACAATTCAATTGTGTGGTACGGCAACATCAACTTCTTCGGCTTCACCGCCCCCACAGCAAACATCATCCGAATCCCCGAACCCCAAATAGCCCAACAATTCACCCACACCCTCACCCCAAAACCAAAACCAAAACCAAAACAATAAACCAAGCGCCGTAGCAAAATGCGGCCGCAGATAATTCGCCCCAAAATGGCACAAAAAAAAGCTGAATCCCAAACAAGGAATCCAGCCTATATTTATTTGTCCAAAAATCGACAATCTCCATCGGAGAGGTGAAAAAAGGGTAGATTTTTGGCGAAATTCTTCCCTTTTGCCTGCTTGAAAATACTTGTGAAAAACCATTGCAGGCAACGGCGTGACTACCACGGTTCGCTGCCGTCTTCGCCGTATTTTCCGTCTTTTGCCTCGTAGATGACCGAAGGTGCCAGCACATCCACGGTGTGCCACGCGCCCTTCGGAACCACACAGCCATAGCAGCCCGCAGCCGAGTCAAGCAGGACTCGTTTCACCTCACGCAGCCGCCGTCCCCCAGCCACATCTTCCCCCTTTAAGGAAGCCATGAGGGGTTCCTGCTCCATGCCGTCCGCCCCCCCGACAGCACATCATCAACATCCTCATATATCACTTCCACCACCTTGCCACACAGCAATATCACACTCTCATTGCTGTGAGGATGACGGTGAACAGGCACCTCCGTACCAGGCAAAAGCGCATTCAGCATACGCTGCGAATTATCGTCAGCCGATGTGCGCAAATCATAGTTCTGCCGCAAGCGAGCATTTCCCCTCGCCTGCTCAAGCAGCCCATCAATCAACCCCTTATCTATCTCCATAATATTCTGTAATTTATATCCGTATCAGTATATTGAACATACCGTCTTTTAAAGCCTATTTGAGACAAAATGGGCGATTAGCCGACATTCGTGCATTCCACACTACACATCACCACTAATCGCCCACCTATTATCGTACAATCGCTTCCTTAATGCAGTCCACGATGTAGCGAACATCGTCGTCGGTCACATACGGACCTGCTGGCAAGCAGAAGCCCACCTTGAAGATTTCCTCCTCAATACCGTTGGTATAGGCTGGTGCATCGGCATACACTGGTTGCTTATGCATTGGTTTCCATACAGGGCGACACTCAATCTTCTTATCGAGCATAAACACACGCAATGCCTCCACATTCTCGTTAGGCTGGCAGTCGGTAACGGCAGAGTCAACGGCGTGAATCACGCCTGCCGCACCACCCACAGCAGTCTTTATCACCTCCTTATAAGCGTTTTCCTGACCTTGAATCTTCACATCTACATCAAGTGTGGCAGCACAAAGCCAGAAATTGGCATCGTAGCGAGGGTCGGCTGGTTGCTTGTGGATATGCACGCCCGGAACGTCTTTCAACAGTTCTTCGTAAAGTGATTGCACATGCTTGTGGTGAGCAATATGGTCGTTAAGCACAGTCATCTGACCACGACCGATACCAGCGCACACATTACTCATGCGATAGTTATAGCCAATAGCAGTATGCTGATAGTAAGGATAAGCATCACGAGCTTGAGTGGCATACCACATCACCTCGTTGGCTTCATCCTCGTTGCGGCAAACCAAGGCGCCACCACCCGACGTGGTAATCATCTTATTGCCGTTGAACGACAGCACGCCATACTTGCCAAATGTGCCAAGCACCTGACCATCGAAGCGCGAGCCCATGCCCTCTGCTGCATCTTCCACCACGGGAATGCCATACTTATCGGCAATCGCCATAATCTCATCGATGCGGTAAGGCATACCATAGAGAGCCACAGGCACAATCGCCTTCGGATATTTTCCCGTTTTCTCCTTACGGTCAATGATAGCCTTCTCAAGCAATGCTGGATCCATATTCCAAGTCTCGTCCTCCGAACCCACAAACACTGGCTTTGCTCCAAGATATGTAATAGGATGACTCGAAGCGCAGAACGTGAAACTCTGCACCAGCACCTCGTCGCCAGTTTTCACACCACAGCCAATCAGTGCCAAATGCACCGCAGCCGTGCCAGCCGACAGACATACCACCTTACGGTTGAGCGGCTCAGTGCCATCACTCTTACTGTTGGCAAATGCCTCCAAGTCTTTTTCGAAAGCATTCACATTAGGGCCCATAGGCACCACCCAGTTGGTGTCGAACGCCTCCTTCACATATTTCTGTTCAATTCCAGCCTCGCTCATGTGAGCCAGACACAGATAAATCATCTTTCTTTCTTCCATTTTATATCAAATTTAGAATTTCATTTTTTTATACGATGATACCTCTTGATTTTCAATAACCAAAGAAACACCAAATATCCAATAATACATCCCAAAGTGTTGTGTATCACATCATCAGTCTCACAAAGTCCCCTGCGAAATGCAAACTGAGAACCTTCAATAACACACGAAAGAACAACTCCACTCAAGAAAGCTTTTTTAAGCTTCATTCCCATACCACCAAGCAGAAGTCCTATCGGAATGAAAAGAGCGATATTCAGCAGCACTTCAATCAAGTCAGTTGGATAGTCCACCCTATTCCAAATATCCGCATAGTTCCAAAAAGGTACCAATTCCTTGCGTCTTTCACTACCGCAGCCTCTACAAATCACCGTAGAACAAAGAACCAAGAAATAATACTCCGACAGCAACGATCCCAACAAAAACTTCTTAACCCGTCCCCATTTCATCATTAGCATCCCCAACACTATCACGATAGAGAGCGCCAAAAACGAAAAAAGCACATATTCAATTGGAATCCTGGGATTCAGTCGCTCATATATTTCATCCATAACCGTTAGCTACAAACCAGGAACAATACCCAATAGGCATAAACCCATCCCCACCGGTATGTCACTACACACATTCCTTCGGAGTAATCATTTCAATAATCACACTTCTTCCCCAGCAAATTTCACCTTGAACCCCAACACAGTGGCGAATATTATTTCGATATCCTTCCAGAAAGAGTAGTGATGATAATAGTAGCAATTCAAGCGCACTTTATCAGGGTAAATCACATTATCGTTGTATTCTATGGCAATCTCTTGCATCGGGCGACTATCACCCTCTGCTTGCCTCTTTTTCACATATTCCGAAATCATTTCATCTTCCAGCCTGTACTTCAGCGTGGCAGGGCCGGTTATACCTGGGCGCAGCTTCAGCACATCGCGGTCAGCCCCCTTCAATCTGTCGGCATAGCCTGGCACATCAGGACGAGGCCCCACAAAACTCATATTGCCAATTAGCACATCCCACAGTTCGGGCAATTCATCTATCTTATAATGACGGAGTTTAGCTCCGAGTGGAGTGATGCGGCTATCGCCTGCTACCGACACCGAACTCCACGAATCTTCATCGTCCCCTTTCGGAGAAGAGCAAGTGGCAGGAGCCATAGTCATTGAGCGAAACTTATGACATGTGAACAACTTACCATCCTTTCCCACACGCTTCTGGCAGAAAAATGCCGAACCTCCCGGCATCTTCCAACGAATCAACAAAGCAACTATCGGAAACACCCACCATATCAACAGCAACCCCAAAAGAGCCGCAATAAAATCAAATACCCTTTTTTTTATCACAACTAAAAATGTCTAAAATCCATCCTCGCATAAATTTCCCTCTAAACAAACGTTTTAAGCACACACACAAGGACTTTCTGTATCTTCCAATAAATAATTAACCATAAAACGGTAGGGTCTGCACTACCTATTAATTCTCATATACGCCAAAACCGCATCTTCAATGCTTCCCAAGAATCGCTGCTGAGTAATTCTTCACATAGTGCATTTTCTTATATACTCCGCATACAAGATTCACTCCAGTCCAAAACAAACTTACAAAAGCATTCATTCCCATTGCTTCATGCCACAGCTTATAATGCCATCGTATCATCGTGGAATAACCATGTGTAGACACGCTTCCCACTCTACCACGCCTATACCTTGCAAGGCATTCATCCAACAAAAAACAATCAGTCTTTTGTATCACCTTAAGCCACATCGCATAATCATTATTCTTTTTGATATCAACAATCTGCAATAAGCCAATATGGTCACTATTATACATCACCGTCAAACATCCGGGCCAACAGAAACTGAACATACCCAACTTAGTCACATGCTTAGGCCCCGAAATTCTCACACCTGTCTTTTGGGAATTCTCATCTATTTCCTCATATCCTGTGTACGAGAAATAATAGCCATTATCGGTCATGAATTTAAGCTGATGCTCAAGTTTCGCTGGCAGCCAAAGGTCGTCAGAGTCAAGAAACGCAATCCATCGCCCTTTTGCCCTGCGCAACGCATTGTTGCGAGTGATGGCCGCACCCGAATTTTGGGGATTGCACTCATACTTTATACGCTTATCCGCCTCCATATAGGGTTTAACCACCTCCAACGTGTTGTCGGTCGAGCAATCGTCCTGAATAAGCAGTTCCCAATTCTCGTAGGTTTGCGACTGAACACTCTCAATCGTTTCAGCTATAAAGTCAGCACACGCCCAAGTAGGCGTAATAATCGACACCAATCCGTAGTCTTGCATAATAAAAAATTCTTAAGTTTGTTTATTCCGAAAATGTCAGTTTTACAATAAAAGGAGCATACCCCAATCCATTCACCTTCATACTTCCATTACCAATATGTATATCCAACTTTACATTGTTCAAATCACATATTTGCTGTAATAAATAAAGACCTAAGCCACTCCCTTCGATATTTGTCTCTTCAATTACTTTCTGTGAGCGAAAACCACGCTCTCTTATATGTGCCATTTCTCCTGAATTGGGACGTATCCCCCAATTTGTAAATGTCACTTCCAAGGAATGTACACAATCTAAGAATTCAATATTCACCTCCTCATTTCTAGGAGAATATTTTATCGCATTGTCTACAATAATAAAGAATGCCAATTCTATAGTATTACTCAATCTAAATAACCGATCTGTATGTCCGGACAATTGCACCTCTATGTTTTTTTCTTTCCTTTGAGCAAACAAACATTTATAAACCTTCTCTATCTTTTTGTAAACAGCTATTGGAACAACCATTTCATCTTTTATAGACTCTGGATTAAATATCATATCATACGTATCCATTCTTATAGACAACAAACTGGTATTAGCTTCTATATTCTTCCTTATATTCTTTATTTCAATAAACTTATTACTTTCAATATATACCGAACGCAGAGCATTTGAAAGTTGCAAGACACTTGATTTCAACTGATTATTTATCTTTCTAACTTCATGCAATGTTTCATTCAACAAAGAAATGTTTTGATTTAATTTTCTTTCCTCACTCTCCAACAATTCATGTTCTTCACGCATTGCTGATTTTGAAACAGACGAATAAATACCTTTAAACTTCCGTCGCGTTTTTAATATTTTTTTCATAACCCAAGCAATTTCAAGAGTCCACTCGCAACCATTGATTGAACAACACTTCGCACATCGTCTCTTAAAGACGGATACTTATCAGGATTCGGGAAGTTACGCATATCCACTGGACTATTAATACAAATGTCCACATAATTATCTTCAAGAAACATTACATCTTTTATAGGCACATCCTTATTAAGCAAAAAATTTCTAATAGTCTTCCATATTTCAATAGGATCAGAAGCCAATCTTATCATTTCATCAATATAAGTGCACCACATATCCATATCCACGTCTTTTTTTATGCGCTTGATGCCCTCCAAATCATTCATTGACTCCACCTTGTAGTCTGCACCAGCTGAATACACAGCAAACTGCTTAAAAGGATATCGCTTTTTCATTTCACGAACTACATAAGTTCCCTCTTTTTCTTTGTTGAATTTATGACCAACACCTTTTATATCACAAATAACAACAGGATAAGCCTCAACTGCATTATAGTCTTCAATATCCTTTATTGATGTTATGTTAAATTTTTCATTCCTCAGTTCATTCAAATAAGTAAACCCTTCATCGTCTATTATCAATACCGGTATTTTACTACGAACAGTCAAGGAATCAAATGCTCTCTTTGTTGTATTTAGATCGGACAAATTATATAATCGCCCCCACACCCTTGGTTTTTTTAACCAGCAACGTTTCATTATTTTGAATTAGTTATAATTTGAAGTTATAATTTGAACAGATTTATGGACACGCCCACAGACATCGCATCAGTCTGTACAGAAAATAGATTTTTGTATACATATTCTCGCTATAGTCATTACGAGCAACAAGGATTCCAATATCCTTTTATACATAAATTTGAGCCCATATCTTTTCTTTTTTGCTCTGTTCCATAATATCATTTTTTCTTGTTCCGTCTGATGGTGTCACATTATATTCTATTAGATGCCACTTGTGCAGACGGAAAATCCTTTGATGATTAAATTTTAATCATGTCGCCCAGTTTGTATTCCCATTCTCTGGGGGTGATTGGGGTGTAGCCTCCTGCTGGGTGGAAAGTCATCTCACCAAAATAGACCTTGCCGCCATGAACATATAAATCGACGCGCACAAAAGCCATCCCTTCACAAAGAGCCTTCGCCACCTCTTTCATTTCTGCAAATTCCTTTGGTTGCTCAACGGTCACCTTTGCCACATCGTTAGCAGTGGTAAACCCTGCCACATTCCAATCCATATCGCAAAACAGCTTCTTGTGGTTGCCAAATCTATCTATATACAGTTCTACAAATTCAGGCTGTCCATTAAAACAGAAAAACTTATAGTCGGTGATATTATACTCCAACATTTCTTCTGCCACAAGCCTGCTTTTACCTTTATACTGTGGCTCACGTGAGAAATAATAGCAATTCACATTCAACCAATCCCGCAGCATTTTTCGAGTTTGCGTGATGTCGAGTTTCGATTTGTCGTTACAAATAAGATTATACCCAGAACCTTTGGTCAGCTTTAGTACAAACTGATTTGGCAACTTATCAAAATCCACATCATCGGCGTTATCCCACACGCCCAAAATAGGAACAAGATATTTTTCACCGATTTTTCGCTTAATGAAATCTCTCACATCGTATTTGTCTGCGAGTTCGGCTTCATTTGGCACGACAGGATGTGTTTTCAGCCAGTTCAACTTTTCACTAAAAGTGCTTGGGTTTTTAGTGTTCATCCAATGAAACGGAACGTGGAATCTCCTATACATTATAAATCCAACCGCATTGTGAAACAAGGTGTCAGGAAGCACCGACAACCCATATTTACACACTTTATACCATAAATTTCTATATCTACCAGCCATATCTTTAAAATCTGTTTAAAAGTATTTACTTAATATTCTTTTAGCATTGTCCGCATGATATTCTGCGGCTCTCAATCTTGCTTCATCTTTCATGTGATTTAACTTTGCCGTATCGTTCAGAAGTTCCTCACATGCTTTATTGAAAATTTCTTGATTATTATCAAAAGGCACAATCGTTCCAGTTTTTCCGTCCTCTATCAATTCTCGCGCGTATGTCCAATCTGAAGCGATAACTGGAATACCAGCAATATAGGCATCAAGCACACTTCCAGGAATTCCTTCTGTTGGATAATGCGTAGGAAAAAGCATTGCGTCATACTTTTCTAATATTTCAGGAATATCAGATTGCTGTGCAACCCCTTTATATTCTACGAAATCATATTTGCTAATTTGTCTTTCAAAATACTCTTTATCCTTAGGGTCTACCATTCCATAAAAATCAATAATGACATCTTTTCGAAAATGCTTTAATAAAAAGTCTGCATACCCAAATATTGTATCAATTCCTTTCTCCATTATAATACGCGCTAAAAACACCAAATGCAATTCACCTGAAGTATGATGTTTTTGCGGCAAGAAGTTCACGAATTTCACATTCGGGCAATATTCCAAATTCGTAAATCCATGCATATCATGTAAATATTTACCCAACAAGTGCGTTTCATTAAATACGCACTTAATTCTTCGAACCATCCATCTATGAATCGGGAGTGATTTTAGATAAAGATGCAAGCGACCTCCAATAGTAAACAAATAAATGTCATAACGAAACAACACTGAAAAAACATAAAGAATTGGGAAAACCATTTTCAGATTGTTGTATGCTGGCAATAAACAGAGTTTATCACACTTAAACAACATTCGAACCATTTTAAAGATAGCGAGTTTATCATAACGGAATGATTCGGTATCAAACTCCTCAACATCACACCCCATTTCTTTAAAGATGCGACTCATGTTTCTTGTCTTCACCGACTGCCCTTCTTGAATTTGGCTTTTTTTCCCAAAGTACCCAAAAACTAGAACTTTTGTTTTTTTTGACATATTTTCCTAAATGATTTATTCTACGATGTTATTTACGTACCCTTCTGTTGCCCAATCTCTATGCTTTATAACACAAGGATTGCCAAACACCACGGAATGTGAAGGTGTTTTATAATAAATTCCCATATTTATCCACACACGATTCTCTATTGAAGTATCGTTTATATACTTCTTTGGCATTTGGATTATATGGATTGATAGTGACGTTTTCTGAATTTATGTTCACCACCGTACCAACATTGTTTTCTTCAACCAACTTTGCATATGAAGGCACAGCGTTAGTCATAATCACATTCACCCCACATGACAGATACTCTAAGAATTTAATAGGAGCTGCCACTTGGTTGACCACATCTTTTTTTCTAATAAGGAAACCGTATTCAAACTTATTGAGCGTGGCAGGTATCTGAGTTCTATCGGTAATACCATATATCTCTATATTCTTTTCATCACCAATAATTTCTATAACCTTATTTCTTGCAGCCTCAGTATTCAAGGTTATAATGTGGAAAACCGACTTATCGGTTCTGATCTTGGCGTATAACTTCAGGATTTCATCAAAACACTGCCATACTGACAAACCACCGATATATACAAAAGAATTAGGAATACGTTCAACATTCTCGATTTTGGAGTTCGCAAATTCAGACAAACATGGCACGACAATCGATTTAGTTCTTACCCCATATTTGTTTTCATAGTATTCCTTCATAGCATCAGACACATAGATTACTCCTGCAACTTTGCGAAGTGTATAAGCATCAATCATCTGTAAAACCCATTTGCGCAAATAACTATGATGCGCCATAAAACTCTCCGCAGCAGCATCCCCTTGTTTCCATAGATAAATAGGGAGCTTAGTTATACGTAAGAGTTTCAAAACGTACATCACATTTGTGCACCACACTTTTTCAATTTCATATTTAGAGAACAAATCCGAGAGTTCCGAAGGTCGTTCAAAGTTCTCTATCTTATAATTGTAATCCCTAAAAAGATTTCTGTCAATTTTGTTCTGAAGAAACATAACAATATCATGACCACAGTCAGCCATCATATCCACATGCATCATCATCGAACTGCATACAGCAGGGTTTGTCTCGTATGCTACTATTGCTATTTTACTCATTTTTTAATGCACTTTTTAATGCGTTTATAAAGCCTCTTCCATATTTTAGATCTGGTTCCATATAGTTGCCTTCGCCCCATTCATTCCAAGATTTCAAGAACACAATACGCTTGTCTTCATTCTTGTCCTTGGTTGTTGCAAGCACCTTTTTGGCGTGTTCTTCAAACAACTCAGGCGTTGCATTATGCAGAACTGTGCCGCCACGTCCACTTCTTGGAGTGTGGTCCCAATTTGGCATCATTGTAGGGAACACGTCCTCGCGATAGTCTTCTTCAAAGACACTGTGTTTTATAGCCTTCTTGTATGGAATGATAAAAGGTACTTTTATAAACTTTCGAGCAAAATTAAAACAACGCATCACAAAGTTTGAGGCTTTGTTGTACTGATAGTAATTATCAAGTCTATGACAATGGTTTACTGCATCGAAACCATATTCTATGATTTCATCGATTTTCTCTTTATGCAATGTTTGTCCAACGAAGAAGAAGCCCCCTAAGCCATTTTCTATAGCCAACTGATTCCATTGAGCCTTGAATTCCTTGAAATTCTTAAAAGCTAAAGGTTGGTAAATTACGAATAGCAGTTTACCGTCAATTCTTATGTATCGCTTATCTTTAAACGCATTAAGAAGTGAATAGAAATGCTTCTCGTTATCTTCTTTTCCAAGATATTTCTGTTCAGCAAGTATTTTTTTCTTTATGGTTCCATCATTATTCCAAAACTTAGAATACCATGATTCATTAGCCCAGCATAAACAAAATGGAAAGTCAGGTTTACCACTTTCAACAACTTCTTTAAACGGTCTTTCCAGTTCCTCAAATCCAGCTTCAAACCAATAATGATAATAGCAGAAGCCTGTCACGCCAGCTTCTTTAGCAAGCTCCACTTGTGCCTCCCTTACTTCGGGCAAGCGCAAATCATAATAACCAAGTTCTGAAGGAACCTTCGGTTGATAATGACCTGGGTATAGTTTTTTCGCCTTACCTACATTTGTCCACTCTGTAAAACCTTTTCCCCACCATTCGTTATTACGCTTAGTTGGATGATACTGGGGAAGATAGTATGCAATAATTTGTTTATTATTAATGAGTTCCATTTCTGAAATAATATTGTGATCTATTTGTTGAATAATTATGATCTGTAGAGTTCACCATCTCGTATGGGATATATCGTTCATACAATTTGTGACCAGGATACATGGGATAATTACCCAATTGTCCTCTTTGATAAATAAAAAGAATGCATATAGTCAATATCGGAATTAGTACGTTCTTTGGAATACGCATTTTTTTCCAGTAGTAATATGTTGCATCTGCCAATAATATCCAATAGAAGGGCTCAAAATAATTTCCAAATCTATAAAAAGCATATGTGAACATTCCCATGCATCGAATAACAATAAAAGCAATTACAATTCCTGTATATTTTGTTTTCTCTTTAAGAGTTAACAAACATAACAAAGGAATTATAAGATACGACACATATAATTCCAAATAATAAAACATAGTTCTGGAATTGTCCAGTGACTGATTAAGATAGCGGTGGAGCAGATATTCAGGATCGCTTGCCGTAAACAAGTTTATAAAATTAGCCAGTCCACTTATTTGCGTGAAAAGGAATGGGACTAATACTGATAACAAAATAGTGACAACCACTAATTTATTGCTATACTTTATTTTTGTAATAAATGGGGTAATTGCTAATACAACAGCAGAAATATGAATTTCAAATGCCAACATGACTAATAATACGAAATACAACCTCCTATTTTTTTCATATAACATTACTGCTGCCAGTCCCAATACCACAGCAATAGCTTCACGCATGATTTCCATGTTGTATTCGAAATAATTTAATATAAAATAGAACAATACGGCAAGAAAGACATTTGTTGTATTACGTTTTATAAACCAAAATATCGCTACATTTACAATCGTAGCTGTAATTAATTGCAAAAAGGCAAAATTATCAAAGAATGATTTAATTATACAAACAAAGGCATCCCAACCAAATTGATAACGTGATTCTAACCGATGAAATTCAGATAGTTTTGAAATCTCTGGCATTATGCTGAAATCATAGGCGTAATTATGTGTGTCACTTCCAACATAAAATCGAAGTCCCGCCAACAAAATAAAACATATGCATAGAAACATATAAGGCATCTTTGCTTGTTTAAGAAAAGAGCCTCGGAAGTCAAATTTTAGAGAGAAACTTATTATAGTCAATAATATCAAAAGATATATCATATCAACTCTGATTTATTAAGTTAACCAACAAAGCATGTGACTTATCCCACGAAAAATTATCTTTGATATATTTCAAACCATTGTATGCTAATTTTATGCGTAGCTCATCATCTTCTATTAACCTAATAATATTTTCAGCAAGCAGTTGAGGGTTCTTGACTGGTGATAACAATGCCGTTTTTTCATGTTTTGCCATTTCTTGATATCCAAGATTATTTGTACAAGCCACAGCTTCGCCACACAACATCGCCTCGCCTACTGTCAATCCAAAGCCCTCAATTTTACTTGAGCCAACATATATAGCGGCTTCATTATTGATGCTTAGATGCTCTTCTGAATTCGGTCGTTGATGATAAACATACCAATCAGGCAATCCTGGATTAGGACAAGTCCCAAATGCAAGGACTTTAATTTGTGGATATTTTTGTTTTACTATATCTAAAGCTTTTAACGCCGTTTTACAATCTTTTCTTTCATGTTTGTGATATAACATTGAAAGTATATATTTATTTCTGCTTTCTATCGGCTTCATTAACTTATACTCCTCAAAATCGAAACCATTGGGAATTAAAGTGCATTTCTCTGCCTCTTCTTTTTCTATGATATTTTTCAACCAATTTGTTATTACAAATTTGTTCATCTTATAATGGTATGTACGTCGAACCTGTTCATCTGTAACAAACCAATTTTCATAATCCTGTACGAAATAAAATTTTCGCGAAACTTCTATCGGATAAGCATCAAGATATGGTGCAGTTTGAACCTCTGTTGCAATATAAATATCAGATTTAGGTACATGGCGATAATTGAGCGAATATGTCAGATAAAATTTAATTCTCTTATCTATAGGGAACCAACAACTGCAGTCATACCCTATTTTGTATTTTCTTAAGAAATAAGCGTATATACACTGTATTTTGTAATACAACGTTCCCTTCTGCCAGTTTAACGATATAGGGCAAACGATGTTTACCTTGAATCCATCTTGAACAAGTCTATTTGCATGTTCAAATATTATCTTATATCCACCACCAGGTGAAGAACATGGACCAAATAAAAGAAATGTTATTTGTTTCATTTTAATGCCAATATGGTATTTTCAATAATTATCTTAAATTAATATGTTTTGCCCCCCCCATTAAAAAAGCGATGTCTTTACTACTAATAACAAACGAATGATCGTTGTTTTTAAAATATTCATTAAGTATATCTTCTTTTTCTTGATCATATATTCTAAAAATGCCTTTAGCTATAACCTTTGCGGGCACTCCCGCAATCAAGCATGTGTCACCTTCTTTTGAGAAATCTTTATTAACAAGACTATTACTGCCAACAATACAAAAACTAGGAATTTTAGCACCCCCTGTTATTGTGGTAGAATTACAAATCCAAGTTTGTTTGCCAATATAAATTGGTTTCATATTATTGGATATTTGCTTCTTGTCAATGGAAACGACAAAATGGTGATTGGAATCCATTATCTGACTTCTATGCGCTATTGTACTTCCTTCACCAATCACAATATTAGTCCAACAGTCAATATTACAAAAATCTGTAATTTTTGTACATGCCCCCATATCCAAGACGGCACCATGTGCTATTATTAATTTATTACCACAACCTATCATCGCTCGGCCTCTAACTATCAATGTTCCACAAAGATTAATTTGTGAATTAACCGTTTGAAGTGAAGGAGCAAATGTTTTCTGTTCGTTAATTCGCACTAAGCCTTTGGTTATAGGGCATCGAAATTCAACTCTGCCACTCAAACTGTTGAATGCTGGTTTGCCATAAATCAAAAATGGTAGGCGTTTAGCTTGATTATAAGGAAGAATACGAAAATTGAAATATAAAGTTCTAATCCAATTTATCTTATTCGTACTTCTTCGCTCAATTTTTGAACATATTCTATTGATTAATTTCTGCATAACTTATTCTTTATGGTTTCTAATAAAACTATTCGCTCATTTTTATTCAAACCTACGGTAAGTATTGAAGAAAATACAATAATGACAGTCAGTAAGCATAAAAAAACAGATGCTATAATATCATTAGGTACTACTCCATTAACGAGCAATGAAAGTATTAGTGACAATAATACGACCTTCAATACAGGATATAATACAGATTGAGTATATCTCAATAACGAGAAGTATGAATGGCTACGAAAAATTTGCATTGTAGCAATGAAATATATAACCCTAACAATTACCAAGATTTGAAATGCCAACAAAGGAGAACCTTTCAACCTAAAAGCGATCCATGTAAAAGGAAACGCCAACAAGTATATAAAACTTCCAATACTTACATATTTTTTCAAATCACCAATAGCTTGCATACCTTGCCACATAGGATCACAAAAACTGCAATTCAAAAGATTGAATATCAAAATCCATATAACAAACTGTGACGTCCAATCTGGCACCTTTCCTAACCAAAACATCAATATGTTATCAATACGAAGCATAACAGGAAGGCACACTAACCACAACAGGAAAAATGTGAACTTGCCACTATTGAATATAAGTTCTGTAAAGCGTAAAGTGTCACCCGCTGCATATGACTTGACTATTTGTGGCCGCACTGCAGTAAAGAACCCCATCGCAAAATTACTCACTGCAGTTTTTACCTGTACCGACAAACCTCTTGCCGCATTTACAGCTGGTCCGAAAAACATGTTCAACAGCATATTCATGCCTTGGTCGTTGAGAATAAAAACAACCGTACCTATGAAATTCCAACTGATAAATTTCGACATGCTTTTAAAACTGCATGCATCCCAATAATACTTCAACTTTGTCTCCTTATAATGTATTATTGTATAAATCGTTGGAATAAGTCTAGCCGACATTGATATTAATGCAATTAGAACAGCGTATGCTTTAAGTTTGTCAAAAGTTATTATGCTTACTAAAAAGACTATTAACAGCTTCATTATCGCATCATAAATACCCATATAGGCATATACCTTCATGTTTTCGCGGGCAATGAGGACTGATTCATATACTGAAGATACAAGAGAAACAAACAGGATTATTACAGTAGAATGCAGACACCAATAAGCTGCGTCAACACGCTCTGGTGCTAAAACCATTTTATTTTCAATAAACGATGCTCCACCAATTTCAACAATCAAGATAGAAGCAAATGCATATATCAAATATATCAACATGTTCATATTGAACACATGATTTGCTTTTGTTTTGTCGTTCTGCCCAATCGCTACATTCAAATATCGTTGCGTTGCATTTGACAACATCGATGACAAGAAACTAAAAGATCCTGCAATGCCACCTATAACGTTATATATACCATAATCATTTACTCCAAGTACAGACAATACTACTCTCGATGTATACAACGAGACCAACATTGTGAGGAAAGTTCGTATATAAAGATATAATGTATTTTTGACTATTCTCTTATTACTGTTTTCTGACATAAAAGATTAAAATAATAAGTCTATTGCACTAATACTTAGCGTTTATAAGCATTAATTCTCATACATCTTCTCATAGTACCTCTGATAATCCCCAGAAGTCACATTCTCAAGCCATTCCTCATTATCTATATACCATTTTACAGTTTTCTCAATACCCTCTTCAAACTGCAAAGACGGTTCCCAACCAAGTTCTTTCTGAAGCTTTGTTGAGTCAATTGCATAACGTGCGTCATGGCCAAGACGGTCTTTTACGTATGTAATGAGGTTGAGGTCTTCACCTTCTGCTCTGCCAAGCAAGCGGTCAACGGTATTGATAACTGTTTTAATAATATCTATGTTCTTCCACTCGTTGAAGCCACCAATATTATAAGTCTCTGCAACTTTACCTTCATGGAAAATCAAATCAATGGCACGAGCATGGTCCTCAACATACAGCCAGTCACGTACGTTTTCTCCTTTACCGTAAACCGGCAATGCCTTGCGATGGCGGATATTATTGATGAAAAGTGGAATCAACTTCTCTGGGAACTGATATGGGCCGTAGTTGTTTGAACAGTTGGTTACGATAGTTGGCATTCCGTAGGTGTCATGAAAAGCGCGCACAAAGTGGTCGCTACTTGCCTTTGATGCTGAATAAGGAGAGTGAGGATTATACTTTGTTGTCTCATAGAAGAAGTCCTCTCCGTAAGCAAGGTGATGTGTCTCTGAACTTGCTTTGGTTGTAAATGGGGGCTTGATTCCTTCTGGATGAGTCATCTGCAATGCGCCATACACTTCATCAGTTGAGATATGGTAGAAACGCTTGCCTTCAAATTTCTCTGGCAATGATTCCCAATAAAGTTTTGCAGCTTGTAGAAGAGATAATGTACCCATTACGTTAGTACGAGCGAAAGTAAAAGGATCTTTGATACTGCGGTCTACATGGCTCTCGGCTGCAAGGTGAATAATTCCATCAATATGTTCGTCCTGCATCAACTGATAGAATGCGTCAAAGTCACAAATATCCATCTTCACGAACTTGTAGTTAGGCTTATCCTCAATGTCCTTGAGGTTGGCAAGGTTTCCGGCATAAGTCAACTTATCAAGGTTAATGATTTTATACTCAGGATACTTGTTTACAAAAAGTCTTACTACGTGTGAACCGATAAAGCCAGCTCCACCTGTGATTACGATTGTACGCTTATATTGCGTCATACATTATTTCCTTTAAACATTAATAATTATTTAAACTCAGGATACAAATCAATATCTATAGAGAATGGGCTGTCAAAGTCCTTCAAACAAGCATGAAGAGTATCCTTCTCGCTAAGAAGTGCTTTGTCTGTCGGTATCTTCCAATCTATACCTAATGAATCATCCTTAATGGAGATGCCGCCATCTGCCTGTGGAGCGTAGAAGTTGTCGCACTTGTATTGGAATACCGCCGTTTCTGACAATACGGCAAAGCCATGAGCGAAACCTCTTGGAACAAAGAACTGGCGGTGATTGTCTTCTGTAAGTTCTACCGCTACGTGCTGTCCGTATGTAGGGCTACCCTTGCGAATGTCAACGGCAACATCAAGAACGGCACCTTTTACACATCTCACCAGTTTGCTCTGTGTATATGGAGGACACTGGAAATGCAAACCGCGCATTACGCCATAAGAGGACATGCTTTCATTGTCCTGCACAAAGTTTATCTTACGAACCTTATCTTCGAACTCTCGCAGTGAGAATGACTCGAAGAAATATCCACGAGCGTCTTTGAATACCTTAGGTTCAATGATTACCACACCCTCTATCGCTGTCTTTATTACTTCCATATCATAATTTATTTCTGTAGGTTGTTGATACATGATTTTAAAGAATCTGTCCAATAAGGCACTTTTACTCCAAACGTTTTCTTTATCTTGCTCTTGTCCAATACGGAATATGCCGGGCGCTTTACTGGACTCGGATATTCGGCACTGTAACAAGGACTGATCTCACATTCTGTATGACCACTGTATTCAGCGATCATCTTGGTAAAGTCAAACCATGAGCACACCCCTTCATTAGAAAAATGATATATGCCGCTCTTGGAATATTGGGGCAATGAAGACACCTTCTTATAATCTTCAATGATAACCTCTATTGCCTTTGCAAGGTCATATGCGTAAGTCGGAGTACCGCATTGATCAAACACTACTTTCAATATAGGTTTCGTTGTGGTAAGATTGAGCATTGTCTTGCAGAAGTTTTTTCCGAATTCTGAATAAAGCCATGCTGTACGAATAATTACATGCTTTACATAAGTGGCAATAATCTTCTGCTCGCCATGCAGTTTCGTTGTACCGTACACACCAGTTGGTGTTCCTTTCTGGTTTTCCTTACATGGAATGTTATATGGTTCTTTACCAAACACATAGTCTGTAGAAATCTGAACCAATAAGCCATTTACTTCTTTTATGGCCTTTGCAAGATTCTCCGGAGCATCGGCATTCAACCTCTCAGCAAGAGCTGCAAGTTTTTCGTCAGTTTCGCAAGCGTCAACATTAGTCCATGCGGCACAGTTGACAATTACATCTACATTATTGCCTATTACAGCCTTACGGATAGCATCCAAGTCAGTAATGTCAAGATAGATTGTCTCTACACCATCTACCTGATTTACATCAGTAAAGATGTAATTATCTGCAGAATTATTGGCAATGATACGCATTTCATTACCAAGCTGTCCATTAGCTCCTGTTACAAGTATATTCATATATCTTTTGTTTTACCTTTAGCCCAAATTGGGACTACCTGTCTGTTTTACCTCTTCTATCACTTTTAATAGATACTGTCCATATTGGTTTTTGAGCATTGGTTTTGCTAATTCGCGCATATGTTCTTCATCTATCCACCCTTGACGATAGGCGATGCCTTCAAGACAAGCCACCTTCAATCCCTGACGCTTCTCCAATACTTCAATATATGTTGATGCCTCCGACAGAGAATCGTGTGTGCCAGTATCCAGCCATGCAAATCCACGTCCTAAAGTTTGAACTTTCAATTCACCATCGCGTAAGAACCACTGATTAACAGTAGTGATCTCATATTCACCACGTGCTGACGGTTGGATTCGACTTGCCACATCTACAACTTTATTCGGATAGAAGTACAGCCCGACAACGGCATAGTTGCTCTTAGGATGTTCCGGTTTCTCTTCTATTGACAGACAGTTTCCTTCTCTGTCAAACTCAGCTACACCATAACGCTCAGGGTCATTTACCCAATAGCCGAATACAGTAGCTTTTTTTTCTTCCTCGGCTGCACGTACTGCTTCTTTAAGTTTTGCTGTAAATCCATTGCCCTGAAAGATATTATCGCCAAGCACAAGGCACACACTGTCATCACCAATAAATTCCTTGCCTATTGTAAACGCTTGTGCCAAACCGTCTGGTGATGGTTGTTCAGCATACGTAAAACGCACACCATAGTCAGATCCATCGCCAAGAAGACGCTTGAAACCCGGAAGATCGTAAGGCGTTGAAATTATCAGTATGTCACGGATACCTGCAAGCATCAGCACACTGATGGGATAATAGACCATTGGTTTGTCATAAATTGGCATCAACTGCTTGCTGATACCTTTGGTAATTGGGTACAATCGTGTACCGCTACCACCTGCTAAAACTATACCTTTCATAAGTTCACCATTAAGTTGTTTGTTGTGCGTGAGAGTATTGAACTCTGACTTTCGTCAACCTGTGCACGCACCTTACCTTTTTCAATTAACCTTTATCCATTTTTCATTTATGCAGTTTCTTGTTTTAATTACTTTGGCTGGTATCCCTACAACAATGGAGTGTGAAGGAACATCCTTTACCACAACAGCATTAGCACCAATAATAACATCATCACCAATTTTAACTCCTCCAATCACCTTAGCACCAGCCTTAATTTCAACATTATTCCCTATATAAGGACAATTTGTCTTATCACTATATCCAATTGTTACTTGCTGATTAATCCAACAATTTCGTCCAATATGACGACATGAAATAATCGTTGAAAAACCATGCTCAATAAATAGACCTTCGTCAATATCACTACAGTTTATATAAAGATTGAGTGGACTTAGTAATTGCAATGGCTTCAGTAATATGCGTAGTGCATGGGAGTGTGATCTTAGACGATATAAAAACTGATAACGAAACTCTGGATAAGCGATAAAAAGTTTCAAGAATCCACAGTTCCTTAATGTCTTATAGCGATTAAAATCTGCTAATAATTTACCCCCCCCTATTACCTTTAGTAATGTGTTAACCATAAATGAATATAATGAATATTATCACTTAATATCATAACAATCAGTTATCTTTTCAGCTAACACATCGGCTATACGACGGCAAGCTTGACCATCACCATATGGATTAACAGCCTTTGACATTTTTTCATAAGCTGCCGCTTCATCCAGCAATGTACTTACTTCACTTATAATCTTATCGTAATCAGTACCAACAAGATGAACCGTTCCACTAGCCAATGCTTCTGGACGTTCTGTCGTATCACGCATTACGAGTACCGGCTTTCCAAGTCCTGGAGCCTCTTCCTGTATACCACCAGAATCTGTTAGTACGATAGTAGCTTTTGACATTAGGTGAACAAATTCCAAATATTGTAATGGTTCGATGAAAAAGAAATTAGAACGGGTGAGATCTTCCCCAAATACCTCGTGGATAGGTTTGCGCACGTTCGGATTGAGATGCATAGGATATACGAAATCAACATCCGTATATTTTTCAGAAAGATCTTTCATCGCTGTCACCATACGAATGAAGCCATCACCAAAATTCTCACGCCGATGTCCTGTGATGAGCACCAGTTTTTTACCATTATTCAAACGAGTGATGTCATAACCAGCTTGAAGAAGAATGCCATCTTGCTCCTTGGCAAGCGATGAGTCATTTTTCAGTTTGTCAACAACCATGTGGAGTGCATCAATCACCGTATTTCCTGTAACATAGATGTTTCCATGAGCTTTTTCCTCAAGAAGGTTTTTTTCAGAAAGTGGTGTAGGAGAGAAATTATATGTTGCGATACGCCCTGTTAACTGACGATTCATTTCTTCTGGCCATGGACTATATATGTTATGCGTACGAAGTCCTGCCTCTACGTGTCCAACTGGAATCTGGGCATAAAAGGCTGCAAGTGCTCCCGCTGTAGAAGTTGTTGTGTCGCCATGGACAAGAACAACATCTGGGCGACACTCCTTAAATACATCACGAAGGCCTGTAAGAACTCGTGCTGTAACGTCAGTAAGATCTTGTCCCTGCTTCATGATATTCAAGTCATAGTCTGGCTTAACATCAAAGATAGTCAATACTTGGTCAAGCATTTCACGGTGCTGACCTGTCACACATACGATAGTATCAAATTCATCCGAACGCTTTTGGAACTCCTTAACCAACGGACACATCTTGATAGCTTCTGGACGTGTTCCAAAAACCAGCATTACTTTCTTTACCATATTCTTAATCTGTTATTAGGTTAATCTCTTCTGAAAATGTCGCGTGTATATACTTTTGATTCCACATCGTCGAGGCATGCGTCGTAGCGGTTGGCGATGATGGCGTGGCTTTGTGCCTTGAACTGTGCCAGGTCGTTGACCACCTTGCTGCCGAAGAATGTGGTGCCGTCTTCAAGGGTTGGCTCGTAGATGATGACCTCTGCGCCCTTTGCCTTAATGCGCTTCATGATGCCTTGAATGGCTGACTGACGGAAGTTGTCAGAGTTCGACTTCATGGTGAGGCGATACACGCCAATCACACAACCACCCTGCTCTGTGCCGAACTGGTTATTGCTGTAATAGTCGTACCAGCCTGCTTTGCGGAGCACTGCGTCGGCGATGTAGTCTTTGCGGGTGCGGTTCGATTCCACGATGGCCGACATCATGTTTTGTGGCACGTCCTGGTAGTTGGCGAGCAGCTGCTTGGTGTCTTTTGGAAGGCAGTAGCCGCCGTAGCCAAATGATGGGTTATTATAATGTGTACCGATGCGTGGATCGAGGCCAACGCCCTCGATGATGGCTTCTGAGTCAAGACCCTTTACTTCTGCATAGGTATCAAGCTCGTTGAAGTAGCTCACGCGGAGCGCGAGATAGGTGTTGGCGAAAAGCTTCACCGCCTCGGCTTCCTTCATACCCATGAACAGGGTGTCGATGTTTTCCTTGATGGCGCCTTCTTGCAAGAGCGCGGCAAAGGTCTTAGCTGCCTCTTTCAGCATCTCCACATCGGTAACCGATTGGATAGCTTTGTTTTCCGCCTCAAATTCGGGTTTGTCGATGATTTTAGGATAACCCACAATGATGCGGCTTGGGTAAAGGTTGTCGTAGAGTGCCTTGCTCTCGCGAAGGAATTCGGGCGAGAACAAGAGGTTGAACTTCTTCACGCCTTTCTGCGCATACTTCAAGTAGAGGTTGCGGGTGTAGCCCACCGGAATGGTAGATTTGATAATCATCACTGCATCGGGGTTCACCTCCAGCACCAGGTCGATTACCTCTTCCACATGGCTTGTGTCGAAGTAATTCTTCACAGGGTCGTAGTTGGTGGGGGCAGCGATCACCACGAAGTCGGCATCGGCGTAAGCTGCCTTTCCGTCGAGGGTGGCAACAAGGTTCAATGGCTTCTCGGCCAAATACTTTTCGATGTAATCGTCCTGAATGGGCGAAATACGGTTGTTCAACTTTTCCACCTTTTCAGGAATCACGTCCACTGCTGTTACATGATGGTGCTGCGATAGCAATGTAGCTATGCTCAGTCCCACGTAGCCCGTACCAGCCACGGCTACCTTAATTTCATTAAATTCACGCATATATTTTTCAGATTACTATAAGTATCAATAGAAATGAGGGCTATTCGGCTATCTCGAAGTCCTCGTTGTGCACATTGTTCACCGCCACGGCAAATCCGCCAATGTTCATCACCAACTGACGGTCACGCTTCACTCGCACCACATAGCCCTCCTGCCCTTTAAAAAGGCCTGTGAGCACGCGGAGCCTCACATGGTCTTTAGCAAATCGCTCAAATGGCTCGCGCATGAATGTCAACCGCTCTGGCTCGTTTTGCATCACTGCCATGAATGGCTGCATCACACTGTCGGGGATTGAAGCGGGCTTTTTGGTGCTACAGTTGTTCACCAGATAATACTGAGGGAAGTTGAGTTTGAGAAAAGTTCTCAACTGATTGGTAGCACCCTGCAAGAACACAAGCCCATTTACGGTAGGTCTTTCTGTTTTCACCACGCCTTTGCCGTCGGGTTTGTCTTTGTATCTAACTGTGCGGTGTACGAAACACTTCGGCTTGAAATCGCCCAAAAGTTTTCGATTTTCGAGATTCTTTTCAAAAACTGCCGCCGACATGTGCTGTATGAAGATATAGCCCCATGGAGCCGCTTCCGTTTTTGGTGTGCTGGGTATTTCGATTTTGTCATCGGCGCATTCATCTTCGCTTCGTGCGGCATTCTCCTTTTCTGGCTTTTCTGCACTTGCCGCATCTTCAAAACCAGCTATTTCTCCCACTTTCGAGACCGATTCGCCAGCCCCGACTATGTGGATGCCCTTTGGTAAACGCTTGTTGTTATACACGTCGTTCACGTCGGCTGTAGAAGATAGAAGCGAGCAATCCTGCGTCATTTTCATTTTCTACTTTATGTCACTGTTGGCCATCATCAACCTGAGTGATTGCGCCAATTTTACATTGACATTATTCATAAAATCATACAGTTAAGTATGTTTGGCCATTAACGGATGAGTAGGTCGCGACTTATCTAAAACCTAAAGCAAGCGCAAAATACTTAGCATCGTCGTCCCCCACCATTGTGTGTGGCTTTGTGTCTTTATTTGTGTCTTTATCCGTTCATTTATGCTTTCCCACCATAAAGACAAAAAATAGTACTACAAAGGTACATAATTCTCCACACATATCCTACTTATTGCCTCCAAAAGTGCCACATTTAACACAACTTACACAATAATTCAAACTGCAGCTCACCCTATCCCCCATTCCCAATTTTAATCATTAGTCTAAAACATCAGAAATAATATCATTGTTTGCTTTTTGCATGTTTTCTAAAATTCGCACACTTTCCCAGTAATCGTCAATGTTCTTAAAAATTTGCTTTGCGCCTTCTTCTGAAAGATGATGCCCGCTGTCAATCATTTCATAACTGCTATAATAACCCGAAAACTCTTCCACATACTTAGTCCCGAACAATTCATCATACTTTCCAAAAAAGCCTTTCACAAGCATTTTCTCTTGATAATTAACAGATTTCGCTATCCATATTTCATACGGCATATATGTCTTTATCATCTTCATGAAAGCAGCATCTTGCTCCACCAGTTTACACAGTTCTACAGGTGGATCCCAACATGGATTGATGACAAATCTCGGAATCCCATTTAAAGTCAAAGTGATAAATCCCCCAAGGCTCGAACCAATCACCAAATCAATCTTGAATTCGTCAATAAAATTCAAAATTTGCTCTCTTGCGTGCGAACAATCAGCCTCATCATAATCAATTGAAAACAACTTATACTCCTCCGGAAGCGCATTCAAAACTCGTTTATACCCTCTCCCATACGCAGAACCTCGAAACCCATGAACATAAAGCACTCTTTTCATATTCCAATCAATTTTAAAGTCACATACAATAATAGTAAAAATTCCAAAAAATTCAATCCCCACCCCTATTTTTTACAAAAATAAAGGAAATGATATACATGTTGTCCTGAAGAAGATGCGATGAAATTCCGTTAGGAATTTGA
>OIXA01001706.1_pt1 | contig 27027 bp, 20 predicted proteins | sample 1587721 | NCBI WGS metagenome assembly OIXA01 (sample SAMEA3888900, study PRJEB22519) | human gut metagenome | biome: human gut; feature: human-associated habitat; material: faeces | place: Denmark | collected 2013
GACAGGACGAGGTCATTTCCAGAATCTTATACTTTGTAGAACATCACTGGAATGAGCTGTTGAAATTTTCAAGACGTTCTGAGTATTCTATGAACCGTTGGGCAGCAAGATACGGATACGAGCATACACCGAAAGCAATCATGGACAAGGCAAAGAAAGGCGGAAACGGTCGCTATGCCGCTGTGAATCTTTGCAATTATCATACAGTTGAATTCAGACTTTTCAGAGGCACTTTGAAGTACAACACATTTCTTGCTACCATTCAGCTGGTCAATCGTATCTGTGATGCGGCCATGTATAACACTGATGAAAGCATTGCGAAGCTGTCCTGGTCAGATTTTGTGGCAGATATTACAGAGCCGGAGCTGATTCAGTATTTGAAAGAACGTCAGCTTTATGTAAATGAAGAAGTTCGTGCAGAGGAGGAAATGTAAGATGTGTGCATTATTTGGATGGCTGGACTACAAGGGAATTGTATCAAACAAGCTGTTGAAAAAATTGACGCAGGCATTAGCGAATGCAGCAGAAGAGCGGGGGACAGATGCATCCGGCATTGCTTATGTGAAAAATGGCAAGATGACGATTTTTAAACGTCCGAAACCTGCTCATAAACTGCGATTTAACACACCCAGCGGAACGAAAGCTGTTATGGGTCACACTCGCATGACGACACAAGGCAATGAGAAGTTCAACTATAACAATCATCCTTTTTATGGGTGTGCTGATAAGAACTTTGCTTTTGCTCATAACGGTGTGCTATACAACGACATTGAAGTGCGTAAGGAAAAGCACTTGCCAAAAACAAAAATAGAAACGGATTCTTATGTTGCAGTGCAGCTGATCGAACAGCAGGGAAAACTCAACTTTGATGCATTCAAAAACATGGCAGAATCCGTGCAGGGGAGTTTCTGTTTTACTGCTCTTGATGAGAACAATACGCTTTACCTTGTCAAGGGCAACAATCCGATGTGCCTGCTCCACTTTGTAGGACTTGGATTGTACATCTATGCTTCTACAGAATCGATTTTAACAAAGGCACTTTGGAAAGTTGGCTTGTTAAAATTGAAGTATGAGCAAATATTTCTCAAAGAAGGAGATATGATTTGTATTAACAAAAATGGGAAACTCTCAGAATCTTCGTTTGCGATGCAGAACGATTTCAGCAATGTTGTGTGGCAGTATTCTGATTATGATTGGGAAGATGATTACACGCAGCAGGAAGAACTGCTATTGGAAATGTGCGGATGCTATGGCGTATCGGAAGAGGATGTGCTCTTGCTGTTGGACTATGGCTACTCTGTCGATGAGATCGAGGAGATGCTGTGCGATACGACTTTTCTTCATGATACGATTTGTACAATCCAGTGTCAAGAAAGCAATCCAGCAATCTTTTAAATGTTTTGACTGTCTCAGAAAGTGTACTTTCTGGGACGGTCATTTTTTTATCAGAAACCTGTGTCAAAAAGTCTGTTTTTGACTTTTGAGATGTTTCAAAAGTGGCAGGGCTTTTTGATACAATTCGGAGGTGTTTTTATGGACAACAGAACATTTGGCTACGCTCGTGTTTCCAGCAGGGAACAGCACGAGGACAGGCAAATTGAAGCTCTCACAAATTACGGGGTCAGCAGAGATAATATCATTGTGGACAAATGTTCCGGCAAAGACACCGAGCGTGAAGGCTATCAGTATCTGAAAAAGCAGATTCTCAGAAGTGGTGATACGCTGGTGATCAAGGAACTGGACAGACTCAGCAGAAGTAAATCTGATATCAAGCAGGAGTTGGAATATTTCAAAAACAACGGTATTTATATCAAAATTCTCGATATTCAAACAACATTGACCGACTTTCCACCGGAACAGATGTGGATCATGGATATGATTAATGCAATTCTGATTGAGGTGCTTGGCAGCATTGCGGAGAATGAACGTCTGAAAATCAGACGCAGACAGCGTGAGGGGATTGATGCAGCAAAAAAGAAAAATATCAAGTTTGGACGACCAGCACTGGAACTGCCTGAAAACTGGAAAATCGTAATGCAGGCTGTTGAGGCAAAGCAAATCACTGTTTCTCAAGCCATTGATCAACTGCACATTTCTCGTTCTTCCTACTATCGACTCAGACAAAATAATCCATTTTAATCAGATATGCAACAACATTGTAAAATAAATACAGGAGGGATCCGATATGGAACGCAAAAAAAGAAACCACAACGAAGGCAGCATACGGGAACGAGCAGACGGCAGATTTGAGATCCGTGTCACAGCAGGCTACGATTTTGAAACAGGGAAGCCGAAACGCATCTCCTACTATGCTAAAACCAAAGCAGAGGCGATTCAAAAGCTGCATGAAGAAGAGTACAAGATTCACTTTCAGAAACACGTTGACCCCACGTCAACCACTTTTCTTGATTGGTTGCGGCTTTGGCTGGAAACCTACATGAAAAACAAAGTCAAGCAGTCTACTTATGTTAGTTATCGAGGATACATTGAAAATCACCTTGCACCAGCATTTCCTACGCTCAAGCTGAAAGACCTTACCACAAAGCTGTTGCAGGACTTCTATAACTATAAGCAGAATACGCAGGGACTTTCTCCAAAAACCATTCTGAATCTTCATCGATGTTTGCACAAAGCGATGAATCAGGCAGTGTTGGAGCATTATATTGACTTCAATCCCTGTGATGCGGTTAGTCTGCCACGCAATGAAAAGCCGCAGGTTGAGATTCTCACTCGTGAAGAACAGCAAAAGCTTATCTATACCAGCTACAAATACCGGTACGGTGTTTGCATTCGTCTGACACTTGCAACAGGGATTCGTCTGGGGGAACTGCTTGGTCTTCGTTGGGAAGACGTTGACTTTAGCAAGAGAATGCTGTCTATTCGTCGTACGCTAAATCGTCTGCCCAAAGTGGATTACAATGGTGTGGGCAATTCTACTGAAATCGTGATTCAGGAGCCAAAAACGAAAAACTCCATTCGCTCGATTCCATTGATTCCCAATATTGCAAGTGAGTTGCAGCAATGGAAAATGGTTCAGCAGAACGATGCCATGGCAGCGGGTGCAGCTTATCAGGACTCCGGCTTTCTGGTGACAAACCCATTGGGCGGATACTTGGAACCCAGAACATTCAAAGATTTCTATGATGAGATTCTGAAAGCTTCTGGTCTTGGGCATTATACCTTTCACGCCCTGAGACATACTTTTGCAACCAGAGCGATGGAGCAGGGAATGGATGCGAAAACGACTTCAATCCTGCTTGGACATTACTCCGTTTCATTTACATTAGATACTTATACCCACGTTCTGGATAGCCAGAAGCAGGAAGAAATGAAAGTGATGGAGGAGTTTTTCACTTTGCCCAATATGCCGCAAGTACAGTCTTATGCAATCGCAGTAACACCAATAGCAAATGGCTTTCTGCTGAATCCTGTGGACTTTGAGGATATGAGCATTGAGGCAAACGATCTGCAATATGGCATCCAATGTTTGCAAACCGCCATTTCTCAGAAATTAGCCACAATGTACCCACCCACGCCGGCACCTGTGAACGAGATCGTTTTGCAGCAGAATGAGTTTATTGTAATGATTACCATATAACCATAAAAAGGAGAGCTTTCATGCTCTCCTTTCTTTTTTACATCTTTGATTTTCCATTGACAAGATAATTTTCATTTTTCAAAAAAGCAGCGTAATATAGCCTTTTTTCAGCTTGTAAAAATCAAATTTACAAATTTTCCCCATAGTCTGAATTTACATCGTTCCATTTTTTCATTGCAACTGTTTTCTAGTTACTTTGGTGATTCTGCTCCCTTTAGAACTTGTGCTTTCAATTTCATATGGGAGATCAAGCTCTGAAAAAAACATCTGTATTTTTTCTCCTGAAAAGAATCTCTCTTTATTTTTCCATTGCGTATCGAGTGCTTTTCCATGATGAAAAATTTTATATATCTCATTAATTTTTTGTTTTAGTTCAAGAAATTTATCAAAAGAACCATTTTCGTCTGGTGAAATAATATCATTCCCCAAGAGGCTTTCAAGATACGCAGCAAACGCTGCCTGATTTCCCTGCATTTTTTCATCTGATATTTCTAAAGTAATATCAGTTACATCATCATATTTTTCTGCAATATCGAGGTGTGTAAGAAGGATTTTTACAAAATCAGACTGTCCTGTTTTCAACCTCTGAAGTACAAAAATGTAAAAGCAGGTATCATAATACAGTTTGTAAATCGCAGGACTATTTGGAATTGCCATCATCATTGTCGAAAAAGTATTTTGGATGGCTACTTGCTTGGGCACTAAATAATAGTATTTTGACGGTGCAGTATTGGCAAGCCCATTCAGTTGGCATAAAGCACAATATTGTAAATTCTGATTGAGACTGATAAGATCCATGCAATCTCTTATACAGTCACGGTATCGCCTTTTTGCATCATCATAAGTAATGTCAGGAAAATAGGTCTTGACTGTTTCATTTTCAGTCATTCTCTTTCTGCCCAATAATTGTTTTGTTACAGACATCGAAGTAAATGGAAGGACAATATGTTTTACAGCGTCATCTTTTATATTGATTCCATTGTAGATAACAGTTGTTGCAATCAGTACCCGACAATCAAATTTGCATTCCCGTATGAGTCGATTGTAAATCTCTGCATTTTCATCTTTTTTCTTGTTTTCAGAACTTAAAAAGCATACAGAACCATTACAAACTACATCTAATTTTCCTTTTAACTTTGCACCATCTTCAATGGATTTTACAAAAATCAACCACTTTTCATATGATGGCGACTTGGAAATTTCTGTACAGATATCCTCTGTTTTCTTGTATTGATATGGTTCAATATACGAGTAATCTGTCGGCAGTGAAAGTATGGAATATGGGCTTTGACGATGCTGTAAATCTCTTGTTAATGTATTAGAATTACCATTACTATTTTCATTCAGAAATTCCTTTTCTTCGATTATATCTATCGGTTTTTCTGGAAATACATTTAACAACTGAATGTATTCATAAACTTCTTCCATTGTACCAGACATAAATATCTTGGTTGCAGCAGGAAATTGATTTTTCAAAAATGTTTGTACAAAAAAGCTGATTCCCTTATTGTATGGAGCATCATCCAATATGTAATGTGCTTCATCAAATATAAGATACCTTGCCTGCGAATAAAAATTCCAAAAATCTGTATCTGGATAAAGGCACTTCAAAGCGGCACATTGGTAAGAGATCATCATGATGTTTCTATAAGAACCGAATATTACCATATTCTCTTCTGAAAGATCCTGATATTTCAAAATCTCCGGATCAATTTCAGAAATTACATCAATAATTTGTTGCTGCATCAGGGATTGTCTGTTTTCAAAGATAACAACTTTTTGACTGCCGTAACTTTTTAACAGCTCTTTTTTGATAAACGTATTTTTTCCTCTTCCTGTACCAGCCGAAATGAATATCTGTTCTCCTGGCCTCCAATATTTCCAGATTTCATCTGTAAGCACATCATTCACATATTTGTATTTAGATTTACTGCCTTCTGGAATTCGATATGTCATTCTGTCAGAAGTAGATGTGTTGTACAATCTTTCGTTCACATTTCTTACCATACTTAAAATATCTTCTGGCTCAACTGGTTTTATCATATCTGCGTTTTCAGATGCTTTTTGCTGTTTGTCATACAAAACAGAACCATTTGTTACTGCATGAAAGAATGCATCATAAGTGCTGTATAACGAAGAATCTAAGCATTCAAGATTCAAAAGGTTTTCTGTCACTTCTTTAAATTGTTTATCATAAACAATTGTACCATCTTTATTTCGCTTTAACTGATTATAGTATTTACAAAGTAAATCTGATATCGGCATGCTATAAGGCTGTGGCATATGATTTTTCCTTCCTTGAAAAATATAATTTTATTATCTACATTATACCACATTTAAATTGAAAACTCAATAAAAAAGAGAAGATTTTCTTTGCCGTATTCTTTTTTTGATGTTTTGGGGTCAAATTGGGGTCAAATTCAATTTTTTTCGAAAAATGAATCATTTCATGCAACGAAAAAACACTAATAAAAAAGCACACAACCTCGATAAAGTACCGAAATTGCGTGCTTTTCCTGCTCGCAGTTATCTTTCAGATAACTGTTCCTGGTTGCGGGAGCCAGATTTGAACTGACGACCTTCGGGTTATGAGCCCGACGAGCTACCTAGCTGCTCCATCCCGCGATTTTTCTTTCGTCTAACCTTTGATGTTGTTCCCTGCCCTGACGACTTTTATATTATAGCATACCCCACCACAAAAGTCAACTATATTTTTTAGTTCCGAAAGAAAAAAAGTAAGAGTGGTATTTTTAGCACTTAGAAGAAGAAACTAGCAAAATTATTTTTAGTTTTACTAGTTTCTAATGAATATAATAAGGTTGTGCATTTTGATTATTCTTTTTCATTCCAACGTGCATCCTGCTCTTGCTGTTCAAATGTTTCCACATTCATCCCATCAATCAAGAAATCAATGTTATTTCCAATTCTCAAATCTGGACAGGAGAGGAAAAAGGTTTTTGCATCGTATTGCAGCACAGCCTTTGCAACTTCGATGCCATTGATTTGGAAAGAAACCGCATGTCCACTTGCAATGATTTCTTTCCAATCAAATTGTGCAGTTGGCTGTGTACTATCAGCAATGTTTGCATTTGTTCCAGTTGCCAGTAATGTTCCGCCCTCTACAGAGAATCTGCCATCACACCGAATTCCCGATTGCCCACCGTTGGCAATAACCGTTCCATCTAAAATCTTGCTATCTCGACCGGATAAAATCGCAGTATCCTTTGCAGCAATTGAAAACATTCCTTCTGTAATCGTAATGGCATCTGTACAAGCGATTCCATTCCCAGATTCATTTTGAATTTGTAGTGCCCCTGTTCCTTGTAATTGCAACGCAGATGAACTATCAATTACAGACCCTGCCTGCTCTGCAAGAATTGTATTTTCTGTATGGTCGGCAGTTGTAATTGTGACCATTCCGGCTTGTTGAATTTGAATCGCTGGTGCATTCACTCCGCAAATAGAAGCACCTTCCAACCGCAATTCTACCGTATCCGTAGCCCCTGCTTGTACACAAATACTGCCATTCCAGTTCCCAGAGAGGTGATAAATGCCAGCAGCCTGCAAGAAAATCTGATTGCCCGAAACAACAATGCCTGCTCCCTGCATTTCTCCATCACTGAGCGACAAATATTTATCTGTCTGTTGTTCCGGTTGAGCAGGGTTTGTTTCTACTGGTGCTATCGTTATTGGAACAGGCGGCTGTGTCCGAATCACAACGTTTGTCTTGAGTGTAGTCATTTTCACGGAAGCAGGAGATTCCGCCTTGCTGGATGTTTTTGTTGTTCGATTGGATGCGTTTTCCGTATGATTTCGTACAGTTGTTGTACGAAATGGATTTTCCCGTGGCATAGTTGCTGCAATGCGAGGAGCTGTAGTTGTTTTAGAAGCCTTTGTTGTTTTGGGTTTGGTGGTTTTCGCAGCTTTTTCCGTTGTTACTTTTGCAGTCGTTTCCTTTTTCTGTTTCGTTGTCGTCTTTTTCTTGGATGATTTTTTCTTTTTTGTCGTTGTTTTCGTTACTTTTTTCGACTTGACCGCTTTCGTAGAAACAGCATTCGAGTCCGCATCCATCCATTCGGCTTGCTCTGCGGTCGGCAAAGTTTCTGCTATCTGCGATTCTGAGCCAGCAGTCTGCACATACAAACGATGTGTTTCTCCGGTCTGTCCTGTGCAGCCAACACTGCATAAAACAAGAAATACTGCTGCCAAAATCCATCCTTTTTTCGGATACATAACGATTCCCCCTATTGATAGTCACAAAATCTACTAGTTGTATTGTAGCACAAACTGGAAAAGAAAACAACTATTTTCTTTCTTAATCGCAAAATATCGGATCTCCACTTTTCAAAAAGTTTACCTCCTGTTTATCTTTCTTTTCATTTCTGTTTTACCTCATCCATTATACTAAAGAAAACGGGGAACAAACAGATAAGAGTTTTATAAATTCTGAAAAAAGGAGATGGCACAAATGCAAGGACTAACAACATTAGACTTTCAGATTTTACATGCTATTCAGCGAATTTTTTCTTGTTCCGTTTTGGATTTTCTCATGCCGAAGATTACCGCTTTGGGAAATGGTGGAATTCTTTGGATTTTGCTTGCAATCCTCCTGCTAATTCTTCCGAAAACTCGAAAAAACGGGATACAACTGGGTGTCGGTTGTGTTGGCTGTGGACTAATTGGAAATTTATTCTTGAAAAATGTGATAGCAAGGAATCGCCCTTGCTGGATAGAAGATCATACCATGCTGATTGCAATGCCAACTGATTTTTCCTTTCCATCTGGTCATACCATGGTATCTTTCGCAGCAGCAACCGTGCTTTGGCATTGGAATCGGAAAGTGGGAATTGCAGCGTATCTTTTAGCAGCAGTTATTGCTTTTTCTCGGCTGTATTTGTTTGTACATTTCCCATCGGACGTATTCGCTGGGACAGTGATTGGCGTTTTGATTGGAATCGCAGCCATAAAAGGAACAGACTGGATGCAGAAAAAATTCCAGAAACAAAAAAATTGAATCATTAAGAAGAAATGCGTACCGATTTTATAAACCGATACGCATTCTTTTTATCTATGAGGAGATTTCAACTGTTAGGATAATGTTTTGATGGTGAGGCTATCTTCAGGATTTGGAGAAGTGCCATTATCTGTATACAATTCATAAGAACTGCCTTCATAACCCAAAAGCTGAATGGTGTTGTAGTCTGTTTTCGCCGTGTTTTCAGCGGATTCTGCAAACGGAATTGCCTTCTGATTCCGGATGAAGAAGACCAGCTCGTCCAATCCAACAGAAACATAGTGATGCCCCTTCGGGAGAATTTCTGTTGTATAATCCTTGCTGCTGTGCATTCTTACCAGCATCATTTCTTCCGGCAGGTAGACATATCGACCCTGTGCATTCTGCTTGTAAATTGGTGCAATCATCAATTCATTGCCCAACAGCAGCTGGTCTTCTACCTGTTCTGCCATGGCATCATCTGGGAAATCAAACGCCAGCGGCTTGAACATCATCTCATCGTTCAAAGCAGCCTTCAAAAATTCGCTATAGAGATACGGAATCAGGCTATATCGAATCTGAACCATTTTGCCAGTAGCTTCAACATTGGAGAACTGATAGAGTTCTTGTTCCCGTGTACCGTCTGCGGAGTGGTTGCGGAACAGCGGTGTAAACAGGGAGTATTGCAGCCAACGAATCATGAGATCTTCCGTTGTATCGCAGCCGAATCCGCCCGTATCTGAGCCAGTAAAGAGGAATCCAGCCATATTTAAAGCCGGCAGCTGCTGCATGGACTGGAGAATATGCGACCACCAAGATTTGTTGTCGCCCTGCCAAATGCCACCATAACGGTGTGCACCAATATAAGAGGAACGAGAAAAGAAAAGTGTCCGCTTTTCCGGAGAAATTTCCTGCAACGCTTCAAATGCCGAGCGTGTCATATTCATGCCATAGAGGTTGTGCACTTCGCTGTGCTTGACCATTTTTCCATCCACATTGTGATAGAATTTGTCATAGTCGCCGATGTTGCCATTCAAACCAGCTACCATTCCAGTAAAGGCAAAGTATTCCTGAATGCCCATGTTGCCAGCTGTCAGCTTTTCAATTTCTGCACAGGTATCTGCCAAGCGGTCTTCGGTGTAGAAAATGGCAGGTTCGTTCATGTCGTTCCAGAAACCGTCAATCCCTTGTTCCGTCAGAACAGCGTATTTCTTACCGAACCAATCTCTTGCTTTTGGCTGCAAGAAATCTGGGAAATGTACCCGACCCGGCCAGACAGCACCGACAAAGTCGCCGCCTTCGGCATTCTTGCAGAAATAATTGTTCTGTACGCCTTCTTCATAGACATCATAGCCGTCTTCGATTTTTACGCCAGCGTCAATAATCGGAACGAGGTGAATGCCCTGTTCCTTCATATCTGTGGCAAGTCCTTTCAAGTTCGGGAATCGTTCGGTATCAACAGTAAAATCCTTGTACCGTTCCATATAATCAATATCCAGATAAATGCTGTCCAGTGGAATGCCAGCCTCCTGATACTGTTTTGCTACCGTGCGAATATCTTCTTCAGTCTTATAGCCCCAGCGGCTCTGACCATATCCGAATGCCCAGAACGGCGGAATATAGCTTCTGCCAACCATTTTCCGGAACTGCTTAACGATGTCCTTTTCGCTTTCGCCTGTGATGATATAAACCGTCAGGTTATTGGAAGCAGCATGAATCTGCATTACGCTCCGCTTGGTATAGCCGATGTCAAATTCCATCTTTCCGGCGTAGTCGAAGAATGCACCGAAGGTCACTGCACCATGAATGATGATGAAGTTGTGTGCACCATAGAAGGAACGAGTATCCTCGTGGTGATTGGGATTGTCATAGTTCCAGCTGACATACTGCCAGCCTCTCTTGTTGATGCCACGAATTTGTTCGCCCAGACCATAGACAATGTCGTTTTCAGAAAGCGAGTAAGTGAATGTCCCTTGCTGGTCTGTTTCAAAAAACGGCAGTGCATCGGTGGACGGCTGAACGTCCAAAACAACTGCATCGGTCGGGAATGGGGTTCCGTAAACATATTTTTTAATCATAACAGCACTTCCTTTCAAAAAGTCCATTGCAATTTGTTCTTCTGTATGATATAATACTACAAAACGGTTCAAAATTCTATTGATATTCTACGCAATTCTGATACAATTCTATTTTTTCGGAGGTGTTTTTGAATGAATGACCGAGATTCGAGAGAAAACCGCATCCACGGTTCAGAAATCAAGCCATTTGGATACTATGCATGCGAAATTCCGAACCATTTTCACTGTGTCCCCATGCATTGGCATCGGGAATTTGAACTGAATTTTGTACGGGAGGGATCTGCTTCTTTTATCTGCGGGGAGGAGAAGTTTCACTCTACGGCAGGGGATATCATTATCATTCAACCAAATGTCATGCATTCGATTTATCCACGGGAATCCATACATCAGGTCTATGATACACTGGTATTTCGGTATGAAATTTTCGGAGGATTTGATTCTGACCGTGCAATTGCAGCTTGTATCAAGCCGCTGATCACTGGAAAAATGCATATTCCAACGCATATCACGACCGACCACCCCTATTATGCGGAATTAGAGATGATGATGAACAATATTTTTTCTTGTGCCAAAGGAGATACGCCACAGCTGGACTTGCTGATGCGGAGTGAATTGCTGCGGCTGTTCTGGCTGTTGGAAACAGAAGCAACCGTAGAACATGATTTCTATGAATTGGGAGAGGCGATTCGCCCAGCACTGGAATATATTGCAGAACATTTTCAAGAGCCGATTACCGTCAAGCAGTTGGCAGATTCTGTACACTTGAGCGAAAGCTATTTTATGCATCAGTTTCAAAAACAGGTGGGATTTCGTGCGGTGGAGTATCTTTCCCATTATCGCATCAATCAGGCTTGCAAAGAATTGCTGTCCACGAAAAAAAGCGTGCTGGAAATTGCGTTTGATTGTGGATTTCGGAATCTTTCCAACTTCAATCGGCAGTTCCGGAAAATCACGAGCAATACTCCGACCGAATACCGGAAAAAATTTGCAGAGGAATCCATCTTCTGGTGATTGCAAAGACAACAAAAGAGGAATGTAATGGGAGCAGGCAGGAGAATTGCATGATGTTCCTGCTGCTTTTGATTTTACAGCTTTTTTGACAGATTGGAACAAAAATCGAAGTTGCGGCAGGTTTGATTTTATCTTTTGTTTAACTTTGGTTTATGCGTATTTATAACCGATTCGATAAACTAAAGATAACTTAACAGGAAGGGAAGTGCTTGTATGAAAGCAAAAGAAACTGCCTCTAAAACCACCGCACAGATTTTGCGAGATAATGTGTGTACGCTGTTCAATTTATTGAATCTGCTGATTGCCATTGCCTTGATTGCAGTCCATGCATGGTCGAACTTGTTTTTTATTTTTGTGATTGCCTTAAATACAGTCATTGGGATTGCACAGGAATTGAAAGCAAAGCGATTGATTGAGAAGCTGACGCTTTTATCACAGCCAAATGCCAAAATTGAACGTAATGGGACAATACAATCTGTTTCCATTGCGGAAGTACAGGAACAGGATATTTTGCTGCTGGAGAGTGGCAATCAGATTTGTGCCGATGCCGTTGTCCGCAGTGGCGGGATTGAGGTGAATGAATCGCTGCTGACGGGCGAATCTGATGCGATTTTTAAAAAAGCAGGCGATACGCTATTGTCAGGCAGTTCTGTCATCAGCGGAACGTGTCAGGCAACTGTACTCCATGTTGGAAGTGAGAGCTACGCTGCAAAATTGACGAAAGAAGCCAAGAAAACCAAGGCCATGCATTCAGAATTAGTTAGTTCGATGCGAAAAGTGACTCGCTTGACGAGCCTTTGTATTGTTCCATTGGGTATTCTGCTGTTTGTACAGGCATTATTTTTTCGGGATAGTTCCATGTATGATGCCGTCGTTGGAACTTCCGCTGGCTTGTTGGGAATGCTGCCGAAAGGGCTGTATCTGTTGATTAGTATCAGCCTAGCTGCCGGAATTATTACACTTTCCAAGAAAAATGTACTGGTGCAAGATTTGTATTCATTAGAAAATCTAGCACACGTTGATGTGCTCTGTCTGGACAAAACCGGAACACTGACAGAAGGAAACATGAAAGTTGAAAAAGCAGTTTTGTTTCCGGGAACAGATTCTGCAATGTTTCAAGAATGGATGGGGAACTTTTTAACGCATACGCAGGATAACAATGCGACTTTTCAGGCAATGCATACTTATTTTGATGGAATGGATACATTATCCGTTACAGAGCAGATTCCGTTCTCCTCTGACCGAAAGTGGAGTGCAATGACGTTCTCCGGAGCAGGCACACTTGTTATTGGAGCACCGGAAAGGCTCAGTCCAGAGAAGCTGCCAGAAAGCGTTCTGGAAGCACAGCAAAACGGAAAGCGAGTTCTTTTAGCCGGAATCACGCAACATCCTGTCCAAAAAGAACAGCCGCTGCCGGAAATACAACTGCTGGCAGAAATCATTCTGACAGACCCACTTCGTGCCAACGCTGCGAAAACAATTGCAGCATTTCAGCAGGAGGGTGTTTCTGTGAAGCTGATTTCTGGGGATAATCCGATGACTGCCTCCGCAATAGCACAGCAGGCAGGTATTTTTCAGGGTGACCGCTGGGTCGATATGCGAACGGTTGCAGATTCTGAGATGGATGCTGCTGCGGCACAGTATACCGTTTTCGGAAGAGTGACCCCACAGCAGAAAAAACAGCTGATTCAGGCATTTCACCGTCAGAAGCACACTGTTGCGATGACGGGTGATGGTGTCAACGACTTGTTAGCATTGAAAGAAGCAGATTGCAGCATTTCAGTGGGGCAGGGCAGTGATGCCGCCCGTCAGACAGCCCAACTTGTATTATTGGATTCCGATTTTGCGGTCTTGAAAGATGTCCTGTTGGAGGGGCGGCGAGTCGTTCACAATGTTACACGGTCTGCTGGTGTCTTTTTCATCAAGACGCTGTATTCAATTTTGTTGTGTGTGCTCTGCTTGCTGACCAACACGCTATTCCCATTTGTTCCGATTCAAATCACCTTGATTGACTTGGTAATTGAGGGCTATCCGTCTTTCTTTTTGTCATTCCTGCCAGATTCTCGACCTGTCCGGACAAAATTCCTGCCGGAAGCCATTCGAAGGGCTGCACCGAATGCACTTGCCATTGGCATTTGCTTCTTATTTTATCTGGTATTGCATGCAATGGGTATTTTTGGATTGTCCGGTGAACAGACACAGGCAAACACCTTGCTGTTCTTGCTGATTGGGACGGTTGGATTGCTGGGCGTTTTCAAGATGTGTTTACCATTTACAAAAGTAAAGGCATTTTTTGCAGCGACTTCTGCCATTGGATTCTATTTTGCCATTGCACTTTGTCTGTGGCTGCAACAGCATCTGTTGCATTTGGATATTTTGCACCTTGCTGTTCCGACTGGCACAACCTTGTTATTTTTTGGATTGTTTGCCATCGTGGCAATTCTAACAGCATCCATTCTTTCCCGAACGCTCTTCAAACAGAAGCGTTGACGATAAAAGAAACCCGTGCTATAATAAAATACAGAGGAGGCGGAAGAAATTGACCATTAAAAAACGGCTGTTTCTCTCGAATTTATTTATGTTGCTGATTCCAGCAATGGTTAGCGTTCTGATTTTGGCAGTTTCGCTGCTATTCTTTGTAAATGTGGTCTATAAGCAGGTAATGGATGAAACGGTTCGGGAAGAAAACACGGTTCATTTAGAGCATCTGCTCATGGAACAGGCGAAAGAATTCTTGCAAACGAAACATGAAGTACTTACTGATTCGCATTTATATCAGACCGTTGAGAAATATGTTGGAACACAGGAAATCCAACTGCAAATTTATCAGGGCGATGCACAAATTTGTTCCATGGGAACAAGCACGCAGGCACTTGCCAGCCAATCGTTACAGGAGTTATCCAGTAGCACACCAAACGGTAGCCTTTATATGGAACAGGCAGAAATAGAGGGCATTTCTTACACGATTTATTTATTTTTCTCTGCTCCGGTCAAGGAAAGTGCATGGAATGAATTGATTGTAAAATATTGGATTCTTGTCTTGTTTGTTTTGATTGTTGCTGCGGTTTTGGTCACCAACCAATTTCTGACGAAATTTGTATTCCGGAAAATTGAAAAGCCGCTGGATCTTTTGGTTTCTGGCGTGCATGAAATTCAAAATGGTAATTTAACCTATCGCATTGTCTACAAAGAAAAAGATGAATTTCTTCCGGTTTTCAAAGATTTTAATCAGATGGCAGAGCGGTTGCAGCAATCCATTGAACAGATCGAACGGGAAGAACGAAACCGGAAAGAATTGATTGCCGGCATTTCCCACGACTTGCGAACACCGTTGACATCCATTAAAGCCTATATCGAGGGCTTGATTGAAGGAATCGCTCAAACACCAGAACGGCAGCAAAAATATATGCAGACGATTCGGGAAAAGGCAAACGATATTGACCGCATGGTGGATAAGCTGTTTTTGTTCTCCAAGTTGGATTTGGGCGATAGTCCGTTTTATCCAGAACCGATTTCTGTTGCAGAAGCCTTGAACAGCTTGATTTCTGAAAATGCGGAAGCTTATGCAAAACAGGGAATGACGATTACACTGGAAGAGATTCCAGAAGCTTGCACGGTGTATGCAGACCCGGTGCAGTTCCGAAATGCGATTACCAACTTGCTGGAAAATAGCCTGAAATATAAGGATGCTCCGGAAGTGCAGGTGCGGATTCGCTGTACAGAAACGGATTCTGATGCAACGATTATCGTATCAGACAATGGACCAGGTGTTCCGGAGGAAGCATTGCCGAAATTATTTGATGTATTTTACCGCAGTGACCCTGCCCGCAGCAATCCGCAATCTGGCAGCGGACTGGGGTTGGCGATTACAGCGAAAATTCTGGAGCGGTTCGGCGGTTCGATTCGAGCAGAGCAGGAAACACCGAAAGGGTTGCGGATTTTGCTGACGATTCCAAAGAAGGGGGTAGAAACATGAGTCATATTTGTATCATAGAGGACGACACAGCGATTGCAGAAATTGAACGGGATTATCTGGAAATCAATGGGTTTACGGTATCCATTGCCACAGACGGTGTATCTGGATTGAACTTAGCACAAACAGAATCATTTGATTTGATTTTGTTGGATTTGATGCTGCCGCAGCTGGATGGATTTACACTCTGCCGAAAACTACGGGAACGGTTAGACATTCCGATTCTGATGGTAACCGCAAAGAAAGAGGACATCGACAAAATCCGTGGGCTGGGATTGGGGGCAGATGACTATATAGTAAAGCCATTTTCCCCCGGTGAACTGGTGGCAAGGGTACAGGCACACATTGCAACCTACAAACGCCTGAAGACGCCACAGGAAACCCAGCAAGAGATTACGGTTGGAGCAATTCGGATTTGTCCGAAATCTCATCGGGTATTTGTTCGGGAACAGGAAGTCAGCTTGAAAAACAAAGAATATGAATTGCTGCTGTTTCTGGTGACAAATGCAGACACAGTTTTTGACCGAGAAACCTTGTATGAACGCATCTGGGGTATGGATGCCATGGGCGATAATGCAACTGTTGCCGTTCATATCAATCGTCTGCGGGAAAAATTAGAGGAAGATCCTTCACATCCAAAATGCATTGAAACCGTATGGGGTGCAGGGTATCGGTTTCATGCATAGGAGATGAAGAAAAATGTGGTTGCTTTTTGCGTGTGGGTCTGCAATATTCGCAGGTGTTACCGCAATTTTAGCGAAAATCGGCATGCAACACATCAATTCTACGGTTGCAACTGCTTTGCGAACAGGCGTTGTTCTATTGTTCTCGTGGCTATTGGTGCTGCTGACTGGGGCAATTTCCGGAATTGGAGCAATTTCCGGGAAAACATTCTTATTTTTGATTCTGTCCGGCTGTGCAACGGGTGCAAGCTGGCTCTGCTACTTTCAAGCGTTGCAGCTGGGCGATGTCAATCAGGTTGCACCGATTGACAAATTCAGCACCATTTTAACGATGCTGTTGGCGTTTCTCTTTTTAGGAGAAGCTTTGACCATGCAAAAAATCATTTGTATGCTGTTGATTGGAACAGGTACATTCTTGATGTTGCCCAAACACACACAAGCCAAACCGCAATCCACAACGAAAAAAGGATGGCTATTTTATGCCATCCTTTCTGCCGTTTTTGCAAGTTTGACTTCTATTTTGGGAAAAGTAGGAATTCAGAACATTGATTCCAACTTAGGAACAGCCATCCGAACGTGTGTGGTTTTGGTTATGGCATGGGTAATGGTGTTTGTGATCGGACAGCAACACAACCTGCGAGCACTGAACCGAAAAGACTTGTTGTTTTTGGTGCTCTCCGGATTGACAACCGGACTTTCTTGGATGTGCTATTATCGAGCTTTGCAGGATGGGTTGGCAAGCGTGGTTGTGCCGATTGATAAGCTGAGCATTTTGGTTACCATTGCGTTTTCGTCTTTCGTTTTAAAGGAACGATTGAATCGCCGTTCTGGAATTGGTTTGGGATTGTTGACCATTGGAACGGTTTTATTGGTGTTATAATAAAATTGCAGAAACGAACTGTGAGAATGCTTTTTTATTTTTTCATTTTGTCGAATTTTGTCGAATCATGTCGAAACTGGGCAATAGAAGGCATAATTCTATAAAAAGTGATTGCAAAAAGTAGAAAAATATGATAAAATAAAAATATGAAAAATCAATAAAGAGGATGATTGCGATGGAATATATCTCTCATATTCGGGAATCGGATAAAAAAGAACAGACTGTTTCTGAACATTCTAACAACGTTGCAAAAATCGCAAGTGAATTTGGGGAAGCTGTTCAGATGTCCCATACCGCTTGGCTACAGGGAATCTTACATGATGTTGGAAAGCTTTGCGAAGATTTTTCAAAATACATTCGTGGAAAAAGTGATGCAAAAAGAGGCGAGATTGACCATAGTTATATGGGAGCAAAATATCTTTTTGCTTTATCACAAATCTTGTGCAAAAAGAATGCCTTTCCTATGGATGCTGCTCTTTTGATCGGGAGAACGATTCTCTCTCACCACGGGTTGCATGATTGGATTACAGAAGAGGGGGAGGATTATTTTCAGAAACGAATTTCTAATCGAAAGCATGATAAAAAAGTCATTTGTGCACTACCGGAAATCGTTTCAAATGAAACATTGCAAAAGTATTATCTGGAATCTGTGAAAGAGTATGCTGCTATGCAGCAGAAAATAAATGAACTTTACAAGGAAATGATTGCCAAAGGCGAAAAAGAGAAACGGGAACTTTCCGGAGATGCAAAATGTGTGATACCTGCATTTTATCAGGGCTTTTTAGAACGGTTGATGCAGTCTATTCTAATGGATGCCGATCAGACAGATGCAGCGAATTTTAATGATGACATTGTATATACTTCTCCAAAAGAACCAACGGGAGTTTGGAATAATATGGAGAAGCAAATGCAGAAAAAATGCACCGCATTTCGGAAGAAAACCGATTTGATTTCTCGCCGAAGAATGAATATTTCCGACCGTTGTGCCGCATTTGCGAACCATGATGTAAAAATCTGTCGGTTAGTTGTTCCAACGGGCGGTGGAAAAACACTGTCTGCTCTGCGGTTTGCGATTGAATATAGCCAGAAGCATAATGTAAATCAGATTTTCTATATTGCACCATTCAATTCTATTTTGGAGCAGAATAGCGATGTGATTCGAGAAATTGCAGGGGAAGAAAACTTTTTGGAACATCATTCCAATGTCTTTTCTCGATTGGAAGAAAATGAAAATGAAACAGAAAAACTGTCTACTTATCAAATGCGAACAGAACGCTGGGATGTGCCCGTAATTGCAACCACGTTGGTGCAGTTTCTGAATGCTCTTTTTGATGGAAAATCCTCTTCTGTACGAAGAATGCACCATCTATGCCGTGCGGTGATGATCATAGACGAAGTGCAGGCGATTCCTGCAAAATGTATCCATCTGTTTAACTTGGCAATGAATTTTCTGACACATATCTGTGGGAGCACAGTTGTGCTCTGTTCTGCAACACAACCTTGTCTGGAACAAGCAGAATACCCAATTCTATTAGATGAACAAGAAAGCATGACGGCTGATTTTCAGGCGGATTTTGATGCATTTCGGCGAACGGTTTTGCATTCAGCTGGGAAAAAATCTTTTTCCTATGAGGAAGCAGCCAAATTTTGTACGCAACAGTATCAGGAAAACGGGAATCTGTTGCTGGTTGTCAACACCAAACAAGCAGCTTTGACAATGTTCCAAAAGTTAAAGGAACGGAACAGCGAATTTGCAACCGTCTTACATTTAAGTACGAATATGTGTCCAGCACATCGACGAACAGTGATTCAGCAGATGTGGGAGCAGCTGGCAGCCCATCAGCCACTGATTTGCGTAACAACGCAATTGATTGAAGCAGGTGTTGATATTTCTTTTCGTTGCGTGGTGCGGTCGATGTCGGGGTTGGATCATGCTGCACAGGCAGCTGGTCGCTGCAATCGAAATGGGGAGTATGATTGCTGTTCCGTTTATTTGATACAATTGGAAGAAGAAAAGTTGGCTGCTGCTTTGAAACAGATTGAAAAAGAGCAGGAGATTACGAAAAAAATCCTCTTCTTTCATGAAAAAGAGGACTTGCTGCATCCGCAAATTATGCAGAACTATTTTGAAGGTTATTTGACAACATTTCAAAATCAATTTTCTTATCCACTGCCGGATTCAGATCATGAAACGCTGCTGCGGTTATTGTCTACCAATTCCAACAATGCGAAACGAGCAGAAGCCCAAATGCATGGAAGCCTACCATTGAGGTTGAAAAATCATATGCAGGCATTTCGTACAGCTGGTAAAAGATTTCAAGTAATTGCAGAACAGACCACAGATATTTTAGTGCCCTATGGAGCAGGGGAAGAATTGATTCTGGACTTGAATGGAAAACTCTATGAAAATGCATTTCCGAAGTTGTTGCGAAAAGCACAGCAGTATTTGGTTTCTGTCTATAGTGGAACTTTAAAGGCTCTTGAAGCAAAAGATGCATTAATCCAATTGGAATCCGGTGTTCTTGCTTTGAAATCTGGATTTTATTCTTCTGAACAGGGCATTTGTGTAGATGGAATGATTTCTATGGATGCATGTTTCCTATAAAAATAAAAAGGAGTGAGAAGATGAGCAAACCGACTCATGAAAATATCGTTGAATTTAAAGTTTATGGTGCAGATGCGTTATTTTCAGATGTTTTGACTCGAACCGGAATGGAAAAATACAGCTATCCGATTCCAACTTACGAAGCACTGAAAGGCATTATGCACAGCATTTACTGGAAACCAACGATTGTTTGGTATATTGACGCTGTTCGAGTCATGAACCGTATTCAAACGCAACGGAGAGGAATTCGCCCCGTTTATTATCAAAGCGGAAAAAACGACTTGTCCTATTGTACGTATTTGCGAGATGTTTGTTATCATGTAAGGGCACATTTTGAGTGGAATGACAATCGCCCAGAGTTAGAGCACGACCGTAATGAAAACAAGCATCACAACATTGCAAAGCGAATGATTGAACGAGGCGGAAGACGAGATATTTTCCTTGGCACACGAGAATGCATGGGATATGTAGAACCCTGTGCATTTGAAGAAGGAACAGGCTTTTATGATGATTCCGGAGAAATTCCGTATGGTCTTTTTTATCATGGCATCACCTATGCAGACGAAGCAGTTTTACCAGAGGATAAGGGGCAAATGACGGTTCGGTTTTGGAATCCAATCATGAAAAATGGTGTGATTTCGTTCATTCGGCCGGAGGAATGCACCATCAAACGACATGTTCGGGAAATGGAAATCAAGCCGTTCGGGGAGGAACACGGAAATTTTCAAGGACTTTCTGAATTTTTAGGAGGTGATGGTGTTGCAGTGGACGAGTGAACTTTATCGGATTTATGAGCGTTTTTGTGGACATCCCATTGATGGGGATACCGCAGTTTTGTTGCCGGTGGCACATTCTACAGCAAATGCACAGATTGAAGTGACTTTGTCAGAAGATGGCGTATTTCAAGCAGCAAAGAAAATCGAGGACAAAAAAGATGCTGTGACAATTATTCCAGTAACGGAAGATTCTGGTTCTCGTAGTTCTGGAATTACGCCGCATCCGTTGGCAGATAAATTGATTTACCTTGCTGGAGATTATGGGAATTATGTTCCTGAAAAAGCAGAAAAGGCATCAAAGTCATATGCTGCCTATCTGGAACAACTAAAATCGTGGGCAGAGGGAAAGCATTCCCATCCAGCAGTGCGAGCCATTTATACATATTTGCAAAAAGGCTGTTTGATACAAGATTTACTAGCAGCATCCGTTTTGAATTTGGACGAACAGACTGGAAAACTGAGCAAAGAAAAAATCTGTGATATTGTGCAATCAGATTGTATGGTGCGGTTTCGAGTTTACCAGTCGAATCCAAACAGTAGAGATGAAACTTGGTTGGATTCGACTTTATACGAAAGCTGGATTGCACAGAACGAAGAACAGAATGCATCCCAGCAGGTTCAGCAATTGTGTTATGCAACCGGAGAAGTGACAGAATGTTCTTATAAGCATCCCAATAAAATCAGAAATGCAGGAGATAAAGCAAAGTTGTTTTCTGCAAATGATGAAAACGGTTTTTCTTACCGAGGCAGATTTCAGAACAAAGAGCAGGCGATTTCCATTGGCTATGATTTTTCGCAGAAAATGCATAACGCTTTGCGGTGGATGATTCAGCGGCAGGGAAATCCGATTGGAAAAACCATGATGTTGCTTGCATGGGAAAGCGACTTAAAAAAGTTGCCCAGTATTACCAATAGTTCCGCTGGAATTTTTTCTGACTTTGAAGAAGCCTTTGGAGAAACTTTTGATTTCAATCTATTTGATGACCAGACAAGCGATTTTAAACCAGAATCGTCACAGGAAAATACATTTACCAGTTATCGTTCGTATTTTAAAGATGTGCTGTTTGAATATGAAAGCAAATTAGAACCGCTTTCCAATGTCACGGTGATGGTGCTGGATTCTGCAACAACTGGACGACTTTCCATGACAATGTATACGCAGATGGAACATTCTGTTTTCTTTGAACGGCTTCAGGCATGGCATGAACAGACTGCATGGCGATATTGGAGAAAAAAGAAACTTTCGATTTTCTCATTTTCTCTGTATGATATTGCAAATTGTGCATACGGGACAGAGCAGACAAATGTTTTAAAGTGTGATGACAAGTTAAAGTCATTTGTTGTGAACCGTTTGCTTCCCTGCGTACTGGAAAAACAGGCATTTCCGATGGATTTGCTTCAGGCACTTTGTGACCGGGCAGCTTATCCGCAGGCATACGGACAGAAATACAACTGGGATTTGGTGGTTGCCTGTGCTTGCGGAATGCTGCGAAGAAAAATATGCGAACAAAAAGGAGAATGTAACATGGAACTGGATGAAACCTGTACCCGCAGAGATTATCTGTATGGCAGACTGCTGGCAGTTGCAGAAGTAGCGGAATCGGTTGCTCTGAACAAAAAAGAGGGCAACGATGCCAGAATTACCAATGCTCGTCGGTATTTTACAGCATTTGTGAATCAGCCATATCGGACTTGGAATGTCATTCGGCAGCGGTTAGAGCCTTATCTTTCTGCGATGCCAAAAACACAGCGAAATTATTACTGCACAATGATTGATGAAATTACCAGTCAGTTTGACCATACTGCATTCATGGATAATTCCAAGTTAGAGCCGGAATATTTGCATGCTTATAGCTGCCAGTTGCAGAAAATTTCTGCTGATAAAAAGCGTAAAAACCAAAACGATTCAAACAATGAGGAGGAAACAGAATCATGAGTACCCTTTCTAAAAAAATCGACTTTGCCATTTTAATTTCCGTAGAAAATGCAAACCCAAATGGTGACCCGTTGTGTGGAAACCGTCCAAGAGAAGACTATGACGGCTATGGAGAAATTTCGGATGTTTGTTTGAAGCGGAAGATTCGGAATCGACTGATTGATATGAATGAACCTGTTTTTGTCCAGTCGAATGACCATCGTGTGGATAGCTATAAGAGTTTGAAAACACGAGCAGAGGGCTGCGAAGAGCTGAATGCAGTTAAAAATGGAAAAAATACTGACCAAGATGAATTTGCAAGAATTGCGTGTGAACAGTGGCTTGATGTTAGAAGTTTTGGACAAGTATTTGCTTTTAAGAAAGATACAGTTTCTGTTGGCGTAAGAGGTCCTGTTACCATCAGCATTGCAAAGAGTGTGAGTCCAGTGGATATTATCAGCATGCAGATTGTAAAGAGTGTCAATAGTGAAGATACAGCAGAAAGAGCATCTGATACCATGGGTATGAAGCATCGGGTTGCATTTGGTCTGTATCTGGCAAAGGGCAGCATCAATTGTCAGTTGGCGGAAAAAACTGGTTTTCGTGATGAAGACGCAGAAAAAATTAAGGAAGCAATGAGAACCTTGCTGGAAAATGACGCTTCTTCTGCTCGCCCAGAAGGCAGCATGGAAGTTTGTGCATTGTATTGGTGGGAACAAGAAGGAAAAACACCAAAATATTCTTCTGCGAAAGTACAGCGTTCTTTACAGGTCACCTTAAAAGAAGGTGTTACAAAGCCAAAGCGGTTTGAAGATTATGATGTACAGGTGACACCATTAGATGGTGTTACGCTGCAAATTTTATCATGAGTTATTCAGAAGATGAATATCTGATGCTTTCTGGAATTCAGCATTTTTGTTTTTGTCGCCGTCAGTGGGCGTTGATTCACCTGGAACAGCAATGGGCAGAAAATGTACGAACCGTAGACGGTGAAATTTTTCATAAGAATGCCCATGATAAGGAACGACATGAAACAAGAGAAAATCAAATCATTGTCCGGGGAATGCCAGTGTCCTCTGCAACGCTGGGCATTTCCGGAGAATGTGATGTTGTAGAATTTCATCGTTCAGAAACAGGCGTTTCCATTCATGGGAAACCAGGGACTTATGAAATCATTCCCATTGAATATAAGCGTGGAGAAGCAAAAAAAGATGATTGTGACCGTCTGCAACTTGCTGCACAGGCAATGTGTCTGGAAGAGATGTTGTGCTGTACCGTTCCAATCGGATATTTGTACTATGGAAAGGCAAAACGACGATCTAAAGTGGAAATTGATACACAATTGCGAGAAAAAACAATTGTAATGTTAACGGAAATGCATCAGTTATATCGGACACAACATACACCCAAAGTTCGGCGAACAAAGGCATGCAATGCATGTTCTTTGAAGCAGCTTTGTCTACCTGTTCTCTGTGGAACACAGTCGGCTGTTGCCTATATGCAAGCGATGTTAAAGCCGACAGAGGAGGTATCAGAATGAAACAGCTGCGACAAACATTGTATATTATGACACCAGAACGGTATTTGTCCTTGGATGGGGAAAATGTTGTGGTTCAGGAGAAGAAAATGATTCTTGCAAGACTTCCACTGCACAACTTAGATGGAATCATTTGTTTTGGAGCAGCAGGAGCTAGTCCGCCGTTGATGGGAAAATGTGCGGAAATGGGTTTACCCATTTCGTTTTTGAGTCGTTCTGGAAAGTTTCTCTGTCGAACAGAAGGAACGACTAGCGGAAATGTATTGCTGCGTCGGCAGCAATACCGATTGGCTGACCAAGCATCAGAACGACTGAAAATTACAAAAAGTATGATTACTGGGAAGATTTTCAATAGTCGGTATGTATTGGAACGTGCAATTCGAGATCATGGTTTGCGAATGGATGTCGAAAAAATGCAGAAAAAATCGGAATTTTTACGAGCAGCAGCACAGCGAGCGTGGGAAGCATCTGATTTGGATTCTTTGCGTGGAATAGAAGGAGAGGCAGCATCTGTTTATTTTTCTGTATGGGATGATTTGATTTTGCAGCAGAAAGAACATTTTTGCTTTTCTGTTCGTTCCAGAAGACCGCCGTTGGATCGAGTGAACGCATTACTTTCATTTGCCTATTCCTTTATGACTAGCATGTGCACAGCTGCTTTGGAAAGTGTTGGGCTAGATCCGTATATTGGATTTCTGCATACAGACCGACCAGGACGCCGTTCGCTTGCATTGGATTTGGTGGAAGAATTTCGAGCACCATTGTGTGACCGATTTGTATTGACATTGATTAATCGGCGAATGATTCAGGAAAAGCAATTTGAAAAGCAGGCAGATGGTGCTGTTTGGCTGAATGAAGAGGGAAGAAAGCTATTTTTAGAAGCTTGGCAAAAGAAAAAGGCAGAAGTGATTCCGCATCCTTTTCTAAAGGAAAAGGTGCAATATGGAATGTTACCCTACGCACAAGCCTTATTGTTGGCAAGATATATTCGTGGGGATTTGGATGACTATCCAGCGATGATGTGGAAGTGATCAGATTTGTTAATTTTAATTACTTACGATGTCAATACAGAAACCAAAGAAGGAAGACGTCGATTGCAGAGGGTTGCAAAACAGTGTGTTAATTATGGAACACGGGTGCAAAATTCTGTGTTTGAATGTGTGTTAGATGCTGCGGAATTTCGAAAGGTAAAGCAGATACTGATTGATTTGATTGACCCAGAAAAAGACAGTTTGCGTTTTTATCAGCTTGGAAATCATTATGAAAGTAAAGTAGAACACATTGGGATACGACCTTCTTTGCATGTAGAAGAACCGCTATTACTCTGATAGAACAACTGATTTTATGGCTGCGAACCGGAAGTGTACATAAAAATGCTGGGGGATTCGCAGGTGAAAACTAGTAAAATTTTGTCAGATACAACTTGCAAATTAAGCTATTTTTTGTTTTAAATCAGAAATTTTTATGTGTATATGTGAACGTGCATAAATTTAATCATGATTTCAGTTGTATTTTAGCTATATTTGCGGTCTCCCTCTTTACGAGGGAGTGGATTGAAATATCAAAATTTTGCACCCGGTGAAACTACACCAGAAGTCTCCCTCTTTACGAGGGAGTGGATTGAAATAGTATCATTCTTGTTGATTGCATCCGTCAAATCGTCTCCCTCTTTACGAGGGAGTGGATTGAAATATAAAAATTTAATTTGACAATCCCGTAAAGATGTGCGTCTCCCTCTTTACGAGGGAGTGGATTGAAATAAGATCCTCATGCATAAAATGCAAGGCTTTTTTAGTCTCCCTCTTTACGAGGGAGTGGATTGAAATCGCCAGTGCTAACTGTGTAAACCCTTTTTGTTTCCGTCTCCCTCTTTACGAGGGAGTGGATTGAAATCAGTAGCTTTTTGGCTGTGTCCTCTTTTTTGACAGTCTCCCTCTTTACGAGGGAGTGGATTGAAATATAGAAAAAATCAGAAGCATTCTGGCTTCGGTTCGTCTCCCTCTTTACGAGGGAGTGGATTGAAATAGGTATGGAACTATGAAGGGGCAGAAGTCAGAATGTCTCCCTCTTTACGAGGGAGTGGATTGAAATATATGCGATGTTTTTTGAACGCTCCAGCAATCTATGTCTCCCTCTTTACGAGGGAGTGGATTGAAATTTTGCCTTTATACGAACAACGCCCGTCGGGAGCGGTCTCCCTCTTTACGAGGGAGTGGATTGAAATTTTTTATCAACAAACCAGCATCGGGAAATCGGTGCTGTCTCCCTCTTTACGAGGGAGTGGATTGAAATCCGTGCATTGCGGGAAGTGCAGAATGCGAAAGGAGGTCTCCCTCTTTACGAGGGAGTGGATTGAAATGCTATCTGTGGGACGGAGAAGTGCTTGCATTTGAACGTCTCCCTCTTTACGAGGGAGTGGATTGAAATACGCCGTACAGTGTCAGTCTGGCAACTGCAAGACTGAGTCTCCCTCTTTACGAGGGAGTGGATTGAAATATTTTAAGCCACTCTTCTGAGTGGCTATCTTTTTTAGTCTCCCTCTTTACGAGGGAGTGGATTGAAATTGTTTTCGTACGTTTCACAAACTCCGCTATTATAAAGTCTCCCTCTTTACGAGGGAGTGGATTAAAATACTGTTAAATGCTTGCGGCATACCGCCCCATCCAACATGTCTCCCTCTTTACGAGGGAGTGGATTGAAATGTCCTCAATCGTTCCAAGCGTCGTTGAGATGGACGTCTCCCTCTTTACGAGGGAGTGGATTGAAATACGTTGTGTTTGCTGCACAGCTGTGCAATGGCGTCTCCCTCTTTACGAGGGAGTGGATTGAAATAAAGACCACCTTATCGCTCGGACTGAGCTCCCGGTGTCTCCCTCTTTACGAGGGAGTGGATTGAGAGCTTGTGTTCATAGCAAAAAAGTGGTATAATAGGAGATATGAAAAAAGAATATCAAGCAACAAATTACGAAAGTGATTTG
>OIXA01001719.1_pt1 | contig 26878 bp, 22 predicted proteins | sample 1587721 | NCBI WGS metagenome assembly OIXA01 (sample SAMEA3888900, study PRJEB22519) | human gut metagenome | biome: human gut; feature: human-associated habitat; material: faeces | place: Denmark | collected 2013
CAAATTTCTCCATGATTGAAAAAATTCCTCCAAAAGGTGTGAGTTTCTCAGATTTTATTTGTACCTTTGCCATGCCTTGTTACGATTTTCGCTTGTTTTCTAATTGCAACACTAAGATAAGTGAAAAATCTGACACGGCAAAATCCTGGGCAACTTTTTGTTGCTCAGGAACTTATAAATTAATTTAAATCAAAGTGTTGCGGAATTAAGGGTTGTCTTTCTGATGTTGGTCGTTTCTTCAGCGGCACAAGCCAAGCGAGTTGTTGAGCGTCCTTACTTCTTCGCCTCCAACAATCATAAATTAGAGATCGAGCGTGTGACGCTCGACAAGAAGGCTACAGTTCTTGACGTAAAAATCTATCAGGCCAGTGGCAAGGTTAGTATCGATTCCCATGCCGTTTTTCCTGGAGTAGATAAGTTGAGAGAGGTGTTGAAGTCTGAATAACATAAATGTGAAACTTCAGGAGGAAATTCTCTTTTGAAAAACGCAAGTGCTTTCATTGACTATTGAAAGCACCTGCGTTTAAGTTCGAAGCCTATTTCGTTTAAGTTCGAAGCCTATTTCGTTTAAGTTCGAAGCCTATTTCGTTTAAGCTCGAAGCCTATTGCGTTTAAGCATGAAGCCTATTTCGTTTAAGCTCGAAGCCTATTTCGTTTAAGCATGAAGCCTATTTCGTTTTTTAATGAGTGTCGTATGACAGCAGTTATGTGCTTAATGGAGATAAAAAATCCCTGCCCCGCTAAAGAGGGTAGGGCTTTTTGATGTATTGTCGCTTTTATCTGTGTTGCCACTTCGTAGAGGGAGGCCTGTTAGAACAAGCTGAGGATCTTGTCTACTATCTTGTCGATATTGGAGGAGTCGTTGAGTTCTTCCAACTTTTCGTTGAGTTTGTCTTCCACCTTTTTGCTGACCTTGTCGGACAGTTTGTCAATAGCCTCGTTGGTCTTGTTTTCGAGCTGTGACTGCAGGTTGGTGTTGTCTGAAGAGTTGTTTGCCGACTGATTGTCATCAGCATTTTCAGATGAGTCGTTGCTGTTGAGCAGTTCCTCATTTTCCATTGCCTTGATGGCATCATCGGCATTGATGGTGTATACTTTGCCCAGGATTCCGAAGCTTACGTTGTGACTTTTGCCATTGAAGCTGACGGTGCCTTTCGAGAAGATGATGTAGTTGTGGTACTCGAAAAGTTGGTCGAAGGCAACATCTATCAGGTTATTCGAGATCATCTTGGCAAACGAGCGCAGGCCCTCGGCGAAGATGAAGTCGTCACTGATGTTTGTAGTCTTGTCTATCACCTTGCCGACTTCCTCCTTTACGGCTTGTTTATGAGTGTCTCTGCCGGGGTTGGTGAATGCCAGGATGAGCAGAATCACAACCAAGAGCCCTACGAAGAATTTCCAGTAAGATTTCTTTTTCTTAGGCTTCTTGTCGCTGTCATTCCCGTTCTCATTTTCCTCTGTTTCTGCTGCAGGCTGACTCATCTCTTCCGCCTGATTGGCTGTAGGAGGAACAGGAGGCACTGCAGTTCCTGTTTGCTGACTGCCTTCGGCGAGAATGTATTTCAGTTCGGCTATTTTCCAGGCTGGAGTCCAGTCTGCCATACCTTCTTTCCATACCAAAGTCTCTGGCTTGATATGTTTTTCTGCCAGCTGGGCTATGCTGAATGGTCCGGCTTGCTTTCCGTTTTCTACGATGAAGTATTCCATTGTTTCTGTCTGTTTATTTTTGTTTTTCTTTAACTTCCTCCTAACTTCTTTGCTCTTCACTCTCCCTCATGCGTCGCTTTCCACCATTTGGTCTGTTTCTTGGTTCTGAGAGCCACGGGATGCGAACTGGGGTCGCTGATGGTAAGCCCCGAGAAGTCTTTGACGGTGATGGTTGTCGCATTGATGTTGCTGTACACTTCTGCGGTGCTTTGTGCGGCTTTTACCGTGGCTTTCAGCTGAGTGGCAAACTGATCCTTCATCGAGGCGTTGGGCTTCAGACTGTCTACATAGTTGCCCAAGTCGTAATACAGGTTGGGGGTGTATCCGTCTTCTGTCTGCACGCCAGCCAGGCGTTCTGTGGTGATGGTGTACTTGCTGTTCAGTTCCTTCATGATGGCAGCCAACTTGTCCATCTGTCGGCAGTCGATGGCAGCAAGGCTCGCGTATGGGGTAGAGGTGCTGTTGTAATGAGAGCAGTACGACGAGATGATGCTTGCGTAGTTGGGAGTTGTCGTGTTGAGATAGCTCCAGATATCCTCGTAGGGCAGTCCCTTTGCCATAATCTCATTGGGCGAAGCCAAGAGGAAGTTGGTGGCATCCTTCAGCTCGTAAGCCGTCTCCACATTACTCATATAGCAGGCATCGAAGAGGATGTACTGCATCTTGATGCCGTTGGTCTCGATGGCTTGTGCCAGCGATGATACGTTGATGGCATAGGTGTTGTCGAGTCCGCCAAAAGAGCGGGTCTTGAGTGCAGCTTTTCTCTTGGCCTGGTTGGGATAGTCGGTCCAGTCGGAAATGTTGTTCCATCCTGTTCCGTGTCCTCCGATAATCAGGGCATAGTTGAGTGCCTCTGCCTGCTGTTTCACCTCCCCGATGATGTCTGTCAGTCCTTCCGTAGTGGTGTAGGCAGTGCCGGTATAGTTTTCCAGTATCTGATGCTCTACAGTAAAGGTGCTTGAGTTGTAAGTCAGCTCAAAGAGCGAACTCTCTGTGGCAGATGTGCTCATAAACACAAATACCCTTGTGCTTTTTAGTCCCTTGTTCTTCTTGATGGCATTCTCTATCTGGTTCAGGTTGTTGACCATATCGCTGTAGAGTCCTGCCGAGTTTTCGGTTCCCGACCATGGATACATGATGAGCAAGGTCTGCTTGTTGACGCTGTCGATGTCGAAAGCCTCGTCGTTGCAGCCCGTCAGTCCCATCAGGGCGAAGGATACATATATAAATAAGGTGAAAAGCTTCTTTCTTGTCATGATACGAAAAATGTTAAATGTTAAGTGTTAAATGTTAAGTCGTGGCGCCCTTGTAAAGTCTTGTTCTTAAGATGGCAAGAGCAGCCTCGTCTAACACTTAACATTCAACATTTAACATTGAAAAAAAATAGTCTGTTACTTCTTCTTGAGTTCTTCGATAGTAGCCTTGAGGGCTGCGATCTTCTCTAGAGAGTCGCTTTCTTTCTTGCGCTCAAGAGCCACCACCTTCTCAGGAGCGTGAGCCACGAAGTTCTCGTTGCTGAGCTTCTTACGCACACCCATCAGGAAGCCTTCAAGGTGCTTGAGCTGTGCCTCAGCCTTCTCTATCTCGGCAGCCACGTCGATAAGGTCGCCCAATGGTACGGCAAACTCGTCGGTACCTACCATGAAACTGGATGCGTCGGCGCTCTTATCGGCGATGACCTCTATTTTGTCGAGGTTGGCCATCTTCAGAGTTACGTCGTTGTAAGCCTCGAAGTCGTTCTTGCCCACAGCCTGGAGTGAGAGCTGCTCCTTCTGAGCGATGTTCTTCTGGTTGCGAACGGTACGTACACCGGCGATAATCTGCTTCACAGCCTCGATGTCGGCTGCCAACTTCTGCTCCTCGGCTGTAGGTGCAGGAATCTCCAGCTTCTCGCGCATGATGCTCTCGCCCTCCTTGCGGTCGTAGATGTGCTGCCACAACTCCTCGGTGATGAATGGCATGAATGGGTGCAGCATCTTCAGCAGTGCGTCGAAGAAACGCAGGGTAGCGTCGTAGCTCTTCTGGTCGATAGGCTGACCGTAGGCTGGCTTCACCATCTCCAAGTACCAAGATGAGAACTCATCCCAGAACAACTTATATACAGTCATCAAAGCCTCAGAGATACGGTAGTCCTTAAACTGCTTCTGCATCTCCTCGTTCACCTCCTTGAGCTTGGCGTCAAACCATTTCACTGCGATTTCTGCGCTCTTAGGCTGTTCGATATCTGCTGTCTCCCAACCCTTAACGAGGCGGAAGGCGTTCCATATCTTGTTGTTGAAGTTACGTCCCTGCTCGCAGAGGCTCTCGTCGAAGAGGATGTCATTGCCTGCAGGCGCAGAGAGCATCATACCCATACGTACACCGTCGGCACCAAACTTATCGATCAGGTCGATAGGGTCAGGAGAGTTGCCGAGGCTCTTGCTCATCTTGCGGCCGAGCTTGTCGCGAACGATACCTGTGAAGTACACGTGCTTGAAAGGCATCTTGCCACGATATTCGTAGCCAGCCATGATCATACGTGCCACCCAGAAGAAGATGATGTCCGGACCTGTTACGAGGTCGCTGGTGGGGTAGTAGTAGTTGATCTCCTCATTGTCTGGGTGCTCGATGCCGTCGAAGAGAGAGATAGGCCACAACCATGAAGAGAACCATGTGTCGAGGCAGTCGCTCTCTTGTTCCAGGTCTTCGGCCTTGATGTTGGCATTCTTCTCCTGTGCGAGTTTCAAAGCCTCCTCTGCGGTTTCAGCCACTACGAAGTCCTTCTTGCCCTCGTTGTCGAAGTAGTAGGCTGGTATGCGATGACCCCACCACAGCTGACGGCTGATACACCAGTCTTTGATATTCTCCAACCAGTGGCGATAGGTGTTCTTATATTTCTTGGGGTAGAACTCTATGTCGTCGTCCATGACCGGTGCGAGGGCGATGTCGGCAAAGTGCTGCATCTTGAGGAACCACTGTGTAGAGAGCTTAGGCTCGATAGGCACATTGGTGCGCTCGGAGAAACCTACCTTATTATTATAGTCCTCTATCTTCTCCATGAGGCCAGCCTCCTGCAGGTCGGCAGAGATCTGCTTGCGCACGTCCATGCGGTCCATGCCCACATACATGCCGGCAGCCTCACTGATGGTTCCGTTGTCGTTGAAGATATCGATGGTTGCCAGTCCGTGCTTCAAGCCGAGTGCATGGTCGTTGATGTCGTGAGCTGGAGTCACCTTCAGACAACCTGTACCGAACTCGATGTCTACGTATGAGTCCTCGATGACAGGAATCTCACGGCCTACGAGAGGTACGATGACGTGCTTACCCTTCAGCCAGGTGTTCTTCTTGTCCTCTGGGTTGATACACATGGCTGTATCGCCCATGATGGTCTCAGGACGTGTGGTTGCCACTACAGCATAGTAGCCCTTCTCGTCCTTGTGCATCACGTTCTCCTCGTCCACCTGCTGGCAGTCTTGCTCCACTACGTAATACTTCAGATGGTAGAGCTTAGAGTGCTCGTCCTTGTAGATAACCTCCTCGTCGGAGAGTGCAGTCTGCGCCTTAGGATCCCAGTTCACCATGCGCACGCCGCGATAGATGAGTCCCTTCTGGTAGAGGTCGCAGAACACATGGATCACGGCACGCGAACGGGTCTCGTCCATAGTGAATGCTGTGCGGTCCCAGTCGCAGCTGGCACCCAAGCGACGCAACTGCTTGAGGATGATGCCGCCATGCTCGTGAGTCCAGTCCCATGCATGCTTGAGGAACTCCTCACGGGTGAGGTCGGTCTTCTTGATGCCCTGCTGAGCGAGGCGGTTCACCACCTTGGCCTCGGTAGCGATACTGGCATGGTCGGTACCTGGCACCCAGCATGCGTTCTTTCCCTCCATTCGTGCACGGCGCACAAGGATGTCCTGGATTGTATTGTTGAGCATGTGTCCCATGTGGAGCACACCTGTTACGTTGGGTGGTGGGATTACCACTGTATAGGGGTCACGACCGTCTGGCTTCGAGCTGAAGAGTTTGTTGTCGAGCCAGTACTGATACCATTTTCCTTCCACGTCTTGTGGATCGTACTTACTTGCTAATTCCATTTTTTATTATCTTTTGTTGTTTTTTCTTCAATAAAATCGGTGCAAAGTTACTAAATTCTGCCGAAATAAGCGAGGTCTTTACTTATTATTTTCCTTCATTTATGTTTTTCATCTTCATTTGGAGCTTTAAATTTGTAGAATACTTCTTTTATATGTTTTGTTCTATTCATAATTCAAGTTTCGCAAGTAAGCCCCACACGCCCTGAAAGGGCAGAAGCTCTTAGCCCAGGGCATCGCCCTGGGTTGTTTGGGGCGGTAACCTGTCGCCCTGTAAGGGCAAAAGCTTTAAAACTCCAGGCAATATATAAAGCTGTTGCCCTTACAGGGCGCATTGCTGATTGCCATTATACCCAGGGCGATGCCCTGGGCTAGGAGCTTTTGGGCCTTCAGCCCGTACTTGAACCACATGCGAAACTTCAGTAACTAACAGAAAACAATTTGTATAGTATTACTGAAGTTTCTTGAGTAGTGAGCTCACTTAAAAAAAGCCAATTTTAAGAAAACCTACTCTTGATTATCAATAAGTTGTAAAGACAAAAAATACGATATTCGACTTTTTCAAGTGGGCTCAGTAGTATTAAACTTGACTATTAAAGTAATTGCTTGTGGCTAATAGAGGTGCTGAGTCGTTACTGTCTTTATCAACAACCAGCAGCCTTCTGATATTGCTTCATGAGCCATTCTTTCTGCCCGGCAATGGTCATGTGGCTGTTGTCAAGAGTGATGGCATCGTCGGCTTTCTTGAGTGGAGAAACCTCACGATGTGTGTCGATATAATCTCTTTCCTCTACATTTTTCAGAATGTCGTCGAAGTCGGCAGGCATACCTTTCTGCTTCAGTTCGTCGTATCTGCGCTGCGCTCTTACCTTGGAGTCGGCAGTTACGAAGATCTTCAACTCGGCATCAGGGAATACTGTAGTTCCAATGTCGCGGCCATCCATTACGATGCCTTTCTCCTGTCCCATCAGTTTCTGCTGAGCAACGAGAGCCTGGCGAACAAATGGGACGGCGGCGATAGGACTTACATGGTTGGAAACTTCCAAAGAGCGTATTTCTTTCTCTACGAGTTCGCCGTTGAGATAACAGTCGGGACGACCAGTCTCGTTGTTGAACTTGAAACTGATGTGGATATTGGTCATTTCTTTCTCCAACATATCTACCTTCACCTGATTGTCTGCATCGAACAGCTTGTGGCGCAACGCATAGAGAGTGACCGAACGGTACATGGCTCCTGTGTCAACATAAATGTAACCTATTTCCTTGGCCAGGTCCTTGGCCATAGTGCTTTTGCCACATGACGAAAAACCATCAATGGCTATTGTAATTTTCTTCATAAATCTGTGTATGTTGTTTTTGTGATATTTACTTGATAGAGAATAGTTGCCGGAACGTGTCAGAGGCTGTAAGCCAAATTGACAAGCAGGCTGTTGCTGCTGACGTGATATTTGCCATAAGCCAAGTTGAGATGGAAACGCTCCAGGTTGAGGCCGGCACCTAAAGAGAGTCCAGCTCCATGACTGCTTGAGGAGTCGTCGGAGCTTTGTATCTTCATCTCGCTGGCCCGTCTGAAATTGTAGCCTGCGCCAATCCAGATGTTGGAAAGCAGAATCTCGACGCCTCCCACAAGGTGTTCTTTGAAGTTGACATCCCAGTTGTTCAGGTTGACAAGTGTCAGGGAGAGGCGGAAAGGCATGTTGGGGAACTGCTTGCTCACACCCATCTGCAGGTCGATAGGCATTTTGTCGTATTCCTCATCGTAGGCTTTCAACTGTCCGCCCAAGTTCTTGGCGACGGCAGAAATCGACCATTCATGATCAGGGTCGTAATAGTTAATTCCCAGGTCAACGCCCATTCCTATTGAGTTGTAGTCGCCGATATAAGAGGTGATGAACTTGGCAGTGATTCCGCCGACAAAGTTCTTGCCTAACATATAGGAGAAATAGCCTGCCACAGCAATGTCTTTGGCAGAGAACTCGCCCATCTGTACATTGTTCTCGTCCACCTGTTTCATCTTTCCATAGTCAACATATTGTGCCGATACAGCCCATGAAGCCTTGTCCTTCACTATGCGGTTGAAGGCTGCCGAAGCAGCGTTGACTCCCGACATATAGTTCATATATCCCAAGTTGATGGTCTTGTCGCTTACCGATGAGAGCAGAGCTGGATTATGGAAAATGAGGGCTTCATCATCCTCGATGAGGGTGATGTTGTCGCCACCTAAAGCTGCAGCGTGCGCACTTGCCGGCAGGCGAAGAAAGTTGTATCCCGTTTGGCTTTCCTGTGCAACAGCCATAGTTGCCGACAGTGCCAAAAGGACAGAAAGAAGAAGTTTTCTCATTCCTATTATTTTATTCTTGGATGCAAAGAAAATGCAAACGAGCGCAATGAAAGTTACTTTCAAATTGCCGAGTGCCGCTTTTTCTTCTGCAAAGATAATGCAAACGAGCGCAATGAAAACTTGTTTTCAGATTGCCGAGTGCCGCTTTTTCTTCTGCAAAGATAATGCAAATCGAAGACAATACAAAAGAATAACTCCATTTTTTCTTTTTTATTGTAGTGATGCCGTCTGTTTATGTAAAGTATGTCCAATTCATGGACAATACAAAAAAAAGGAAGAATAAATTTGGCTATTACCTTTAAAAAGGCTACTTTTGCATGCGATAAGAAGCCATGCTCTATATGGAAGCGATTCTGCAAAAAGTTCACTCCGCATCATGGCGTCGTTTTTTGAAAGAAACGAATAAAGTTTAGTAGAATAAAGGAATAAGGAATTGGAAATCAAGAAATCTCATAGTGCACAGTTGGAGGACAAGCGGGTAACATTTTTCTTGCTTGGGCTGTTGCTTACTCTTTCCTTTATCTTCGTAGGCCTGCAGTATACGAGTCAGCCCGACGATTATGACTTGTCGAACGATATAGAAGACCTGTCGCAGGACTTGGAGCTCTCGCTGCCTCCAGACTCCAAGGACATGGTTTCGGCAGAGGCAGCCTCGAAGCCTGCATCCAAGGCCATTACACAAGAGGTGAGGGCAGAACAGAAAGCAGAACCGGCAGCGCAGAAAATCAGCACTACAACCAGCGAACTTGTGATAGGAGACGGAGAAGGAGCCGTGGATGGAGCCAATGTGAAGGAAGCTGCTCCAGAAACGCCAGTCGACAACACAAACACGTCGGCACAGCCCGAGGCTCCTATCAATTTTACCGTGGTTCAGCAGATTCCCGTCTTTCCCGGAGGCTGGTCGGCATACATGCAGTGGCTTACCAAGAATCTGAAATATCCGCGTCAGGCTCAGCAGCGCAAGATACAAGGCATGGTGGTGGTTTCGTTTATTGTCAATAAAGACGGAACGGTGTCTGACGTGAAGGTGAGCACTTCGGTAGACCCCTTGCTCGACAGGGAGGCCTTGCGCGTAATGAAGATGATGCCTAAGTGGAAACCTGGTATGGACCACAACAAGGTGTGTCGCACGATGGTGGCAGTGCCTGTCGTCTTCCAGCTCTGACCCTGCATTTCTTTATTGTGCTCAAGTATCCCTTTATAATACTCTGATAGAAATAATCACTCAACATTGATAGAAATAATCACTCAACCATTATAAAAAAACGAACAATTATGAAGACAGCCGACGAACTACTGACTCAGGTGAATGCCTTTTTAGATGCACTTCCCTACGAGCGTACTCCGAAGTCGCTTTACGAACCTATCCGCTATGTCTTGTCGATGGGTGGCAAGCGCATTCGCCCCGTATTGATGCTTCTGGGCTACAATCTTTACAAGGAAGATACTGATAAAATCCTGATGAATGCCATCGCTTTGGAAACCTATCATAACTACACACTCCTGCACGATGACCTGATGGATCAGGCTGATTTGCGCCGTGGTCATGAGACGGTGCACAAGAAATGGGATGCCAATACTGCCATCCTGTCTGGCGACAGTATGCTGGTGCTGGCGTATGAGCGAATGGCACAATGCGACAGCCGTCATCTGGCAGATGTTCTTCGCCTCTTTACCACTACGGCGCTCGAGATTGGCGAGGGACAGCAGTACGACATGGAGTTCGAGACCCGTGACGATGTGCGAGAAGAGGAATACATCGAGATGATTCGACTGAAGACAAGCGTCCTGTTGGCTTGTGCGCTCAAGATAGGAGCCATCCTGGCTGATGCCCCTGCCGAGGATGCTGATAATCTGTATAAGTTTGGCGAACAGATAGGTCTGGCTTTTCAGTTACAGGATGATTATCTCGACGTTTATGGCGACTCCAAGGTCTTCGGCAAGAAGATAGGCGGCGACATCACCTCCAACAAGAAAACATTCATGCTCATCAATGCGTTCAGTCATGCCAATGAGGCACAGCGACAGGAGTTGGAGAAGTGGGTCAATGCCAAGTCTTTCGACCGCGAGGAGAAAATCGCTGCCGTAACACGTCTGTATAATGAGATCGGTATCGACAAGATGGCGCAAGCCAAGATAGCCTACTACTTTGAGCAGAGCAAGAAATACTTAGATGCAGTCCAGGTTCCGGCAGAGCGTAAGGAAGAATTGCAGAAGTATGCCCAGCGCATGATGAAGCGCAAATATTAATCGAACAGCGAGAAGACTAAAAAAAATAATCGAACAGCGAGAAGACCGCAAATAAAAAATGATAAAGATTATCGACACACATACGCATCTCGATGCCGAGGAGTTCGACGAAGACAGAGCTGAGGCTTTTGCCCGTGCCCGCGAAGCAGGAGTGGGCAAGGTGTTCCTGCCAGCAATAGACGTGAAGACTACGAAGGCTGTGCTCAGCCTCAGTCATCAATATCCCGGTTACGCCTATCCCATGATAGGACTCCATCCAGAGGAGGTGAAGGCCGACTGGAAAGAACAGCTTGCCGGGCTGCGTCAAATCCTCGATGAGCATCGCGTGCAAATCAACACAACAGTTTCCGACTTCATTGCTATAGGTGAGGTGGGGCTTGACTATTACTGGAGCCGTGAGTTTGAGCACGAACAGTTGCAGGCTTTCGAGGAACAGGTGAAGTGGTCGGTGGAAACCCGTCTTCCCCTCATGATACATTGTCGCAAGGCGCAGAACGAGATGGTTCATCTCTTGCGCTCTTACGAGAAAGAACTGCCGGGAGGCGTCTTTCATTGTTTCACGGGCAATCAGCGCGAGGCTGAGGAATTGCTGTCTTTCGACCGTTTCGTGTTGGGAGTAGGCGGTGTCTCCACTTTCAAGAGCAGTCATCTGCGCGAAGACCTTCCAGCTGTGGTTCCGCTTCATCGCCTTGTACTTGAGACCGACAGTCCCTATATGGCACCAGTTCCACATAGAGGAAAGCGTAACGAGAGTGCCTATGTTGTCGACGTGATGCGCACCCTGGCAGCAGCCTATCAGGTGAGCGAGGACGAATTGGCGGCAGCCACCAATGCCAATGTAAGCCGTATCTTTGGCTGCGAGGTGGTGAAAGGACTGTAGGCAGTGCTGCAAGTTGGTGTTGCAAAAGTAGAGTCAGTTAAAGAAATATAAAATAGGAAGCCTTTTTTGCTTATTTGCCCGAAAAGCGATACTTTTGCACACCGAAGCCCGTCAAGGTGCTCGCATACAAAAGGAAAGGTGCTCGAGTGGCTGAAGAGGCACGCCTGGAAAGCGTGTATTCCCCTAAAGGGAATCGGGGGTTCGAATCCCCCTCTTTCCGCATATACATATATAATATAAGGTATATATGAAGAAAAATCCTTTTATTGCACGTTTGGCAATATTGACATTCACCCTTGTTGCTTCTTCTATGCCATTGATGGCGCAGGAAGAATCAATGGGAATTCATCAAGCTCTTAAGACCAAGTTTGTAGAAGGCAATGCCGGCTTTATGTCGTTGGTGGCCATTGCCCTGGTGGTTGGTTTGGCGTTCTGTATAGAGCGCATACTTTATCTCAGTCTTTCAGAAATCAATGCCAAGCAACTCATGCTCGACATCGACAGCCGCATGGCAGAAGGAAAGGTGGAGGAAGCCAAGGACTTGTGCCGCAACACACGCGGACCGGTAGCCTCTATCTGTTATCAGGGACTGATGCATGTAGATGACAGTCTGGAGAATGTGGAGCGTTCGGTTGCCAGTTACGGTACGGTACAGGCTGCCAACCTCTCGAAAGGCTGTTCGTGGATAACGCTGTTTATCGCCATGGCTCCCTCGCTCGGATTCTTGGGAACGGTCATCGGTATGGTGATGGCTTTCGACCAGATACAGCAGGCAGGCGACATCAGTCCTACCATTGTGGCATCGGGAATGAAGGTGGCGCTTATCACTACCATCTTCGGTATCATCGTAGCCCTTATTCTTCAGGTGTTCTACAATTACATCCTGTCAAAGATAGAGCATATCATCAGTCAGATGGAAGAATCGTCCATCACCTTGATGGACATAATAGCCAAGTATAAGCATGAAAATCAAGCATCTTAAGAGCTGGGGAACCGAAAGGCTCTCGCAGCGACTGTTGTACATTCTGGTAGGAGTGTCGGCGGTGGTTTTCGCCTTGTTCTATCTGGTGGGCTACGACCTGCCATTCGACGAGAACCCCGACTTCAATGCTCCTCTTTTCACCGATGTGCTCATCGTGCTTATGGTGTTAGTCCTTTTGTTGGCATTATGCATGATAGGCTTCTCGGCATGGCGAAGCCATCGTTCGGGCAGTCGTCAGGACGCTGTGGTCAATGGTGTGCCTGCCCGCAAGATAGCCCGCATCACATGGTTTTCAACTTTTGGTTTGCTCGTCATAGGCTTCGCCGTAGGTTCTTCCACTCCTATGTTGGTCAACGGCAATGACTACAACGACTGGTTCTGGCTGAAACTGAGTGATATGTTTGTCCTCGCCTCAGTCTTATTACTGATAGCAGCCATAGGTGTAGTGCTCTTTGGCGTAACCCGTTATGTGCGTAAAGAACGAAAGAAATGAAGCGTCTGCGTAAACCACATGGAGTACCGGGACTGAATACCACATCTACAGCCGACATTTCTTTTATGCTGTTGATATTCTTCCTTGTCACCACATCGATGGATGTGGACAAGGGCTTGCTGCGCCAGTTGCCAGCCCCTGAGCCACAGCACCAACAGCAGGTTTCGGTTGTCGACAAGGCCACACTCCTTGAACTTCACGTCACATCCGATCATCTGTTGCTCCTGAACGGCAAGCCTTTCCCTGTAGACCGACTGCAGGGTGAGGTGGTGAAATTCGTGCATCGTTTGGGCAGCCGTCATCTTATCTCAATTGAGAGTGACCGCGAGGCAAGCTATGATCTTTATTTTCAGGTACAGAATCAGTTGATGATGGCCTATTCGCAGTTGCGTGACGAATATGCCCGCAAGCAATATGGCAAGACTTTTGCCCTGTTGTCGAAAGCCCAGAAGGATAGGGTTCGCAACCTGTGCCCGCAGCGCATTACCGAGTCGTATGCTCATGCCCGCACCTTCCAGGACAAGAGTGTGAGTGCTGATGCCGAAGAGAAGAAAGGGGGCGAATCATGAGCATGTTCGGACGTCGTGAGCACGAGATGCCGGGACTCAACACTTCCTCGTTGCCCGACTTGATATTCACGGTATTGTTTTTCTTTATGATCGTCACCCACATGCGCCAGGTAACGCTCAAGGTTGACTATCGCGCCCCACAAGGCAAGCAGCTCACCCGACTGACCAAGAAGTCGGCTGTGTCTTACATCTATATAGGCAAACCAGTACAGTCCTTGCCAGGAGTCTCGAATGTAGAGACCGATTCAAGTGGAGTCTGCGTTCAGCTCAATGATAAGCTCGCCACACCTGCCGAGGTGATGGACTATGTGTTGTCAGAGAAGCGTCGTATGTCGGCTGAAGACCAGCGGCAGATGACAGTTTCCATCCGCGCCGACCGTCAGGTTCCCATGGGTGTAGTGATGGATGTCAAGCAGGCTTTACGACAGGCAAAAGTGCTTCGTGTTAACTATTCTGCCGTAGAAAAGAGTAAATAATATTAATTTATAATTATTTATGCGCAAAAAGTTGCATTTCTTAAATTAATGTACTATCTTTGCACCCAAATTAAACTTAATTTATGGCAAAGCAGTTATTAGATTACCTGGACAGGCAGATATTGAAACTGATATCACAAGACGCACGCATCCCATTCCTTGAAGTGGCACGAGCATGCAATGTGAGCGGTGCTGCCATCCATCAGAGAGTGGCCAAGTTGACAAATCTTGGCATCATCAAGGGCTCTCAGTTCATCATCGATCCCGAGAAGATTGGTTATGAGACATGTGCTTATGTAGGTCTGTATCTTAAGAATCCAGAGCAGTTCGACCACGTTGTAGACGAGCTGAGGAAGATTCCTGAGGTGGTGGAATGTCATTATACGACAGGCGGCATGGATATGTTTATCAAGATTTATGCCAGCAACAACCATCACTTGTTGGAGATTATCCACGACAAGTTGCAACCATTGGGCTTGTCACGCAGTGAGACCATCATCTCATTCAATGCAGCTATCAACAGACAGTTGCCATTGCTTGAGATTCCTGAGATTACTGAGGACGAGGACAACGGTGAGGAATAAAAATAATAAGCATGAGAATACGATAGGCTTATCCCGAAAGGTGTAAGCCTATTTTTTTGTATTTATCTCTCAATCAATTAGAGTGGTCAACTAAAAACTTTAAACCACATTATAGCTGAAATTAAAAGAATCGGAAAATGAAGAAAGATAAATTGCCTCTTGTTACTGCTGTTTCCAGTTTCGATGCTGTGGTCCTATGCGACGGAGATTATCCCTCTCATGCTGTGGCGCTGTCGATACTGCAGCATGCCAAATATCTGGTGTGTTGCGATGGTGCAGGTATGCATTACATTCTGCATGGCGGGACACCTGATGCTATTGTGGGAGATGGCGATTCGCTGCCTGATGACTTCAAGAGACGCTATGCCGACTTGGTGCATTTGGTGGACGAACAGGATGATAACGATCAGACGAAGGCCACGCGATTTTGTATGAAGCAAGGAATGAGGCGCATTGCCTACTTGGGATGCACGGGCAAGCGAGAAGACCATACGCTCTGCAACATCTCGCTGATCATGCGATATATGCGAGAGTGGGGGCTTGACGTGACGATGATTACCGACACTGGATATTTTGTTCCAGCTTCAGGGCTTCAGGCTTTCGAGACCTTTGCGCGGCAACAGGTGAGTATCTTCAACTTTGGCTGTACGAGGCTTTCTGCCGAGGGACTCAAATGGAAGCCTTATCCCTATAAGGAATGGTGGCAGGGTGGACTCAACGAGGCTTTGGACAACGAGGTGGTGATGGATGGCGATGGCGACTATCTGATGTTTTTCACCTTCGATGCCAAAGTTCCAAAACCATAAGCAGAGTATTGGAACGAAAAAGGGGAGGCAAACCTCATCTCAAGGTCCGTCTCCCCGCTACTTATAGTTAAAAATAACCGATATTATTTGTTCAGATATTTATCTACCTGGGCAGCAATCTTTCGACCGCTTGCCATGGCTCTTACGACAAGGCTTGCACCATTGGCAGCATCGCCAGCTACAAACACATTGTCGGCAAACTCAGGCTGCTGTGGCTTCAGGAATCCCATGGCAAGGAACACAGCTTCGGCCTTGATAATCTCGGGCTTGCCTGCTTCTACCATCAGCGGACGACCGCCTTCAGGATTTGGTTTCCAGTCTATCTGTTGTACTTTGACACCTGTCAGTTTGCCGTTCTTGCCCAGGAACTCGAGTGAGTTGATGTTCCAGCGGCGTGTGCAGCCTTCCTCATGACTGGATGTAGTCTTGAGGGTGCGAGGCCAGTTAGGCCAGGGATTCTTAGGATCCTCAGGACCTTCTACAGGCTTAGGCATGATTTCTATCTGTGTCACGCTCTTGCAGCCCTGTCGATGAGCAGTTCCGATGCAGTCACTGCCCGTATCGCCACCACCGATGACAAGAACGTCCTTGCCCTTGCAGTTGACGAGCTCGTCCTTGCTGAACTCCATGCCTGCGAGGATGCGGTTCTGCTGAGATAGCAGTTCGAGGGCGAAGTAAACACCCTTGAGCTCGCGTCCTGGAATCTTGAGGTCGCGTGCAGTAGGCGTACCTGTAGAAACCACATAGGCATCGAAGCCTTCGGGCAGCTTGTTGACATCGATGTGCTGATTGTATTTGAACTCGATGCCTTCTTCCTCGAGAAGATGCAGACGGCGGTCGATGATGCTCTTGTTGAGCTTGAAGTTAGGAATGCCGTAACGCAACAAGCCGCCGGCGTTCTCGCGTGCCTCGAAGACCGTCACCTTATAGCCTTTATGGTTGAGCTGGTTGGCAGCGACAAGTCCGGCAGGTCCTGCACCGATGACAGCAACGGTCTTGCCGTTGCGTTCTGGTATTTCTACGCGTACATAGTCTTCAGAGAAAGCGTGCTCAACGATGGCGCACTCGTCTTCACGGTTGGTGGTAGGCTCGTGGTCCATGAGGTTGAGGATACAGGCTTTCTCGCAGAGAGCAGGACAGATGCGGCCTGTGAACTCAGGAAAGTCGTTGGTGGAGTTGAGCAGGCGGTAAGCCAGTTCCCAGTCACCCTTGTAGAGGGCGTCGTTCCACTCAGGAGCCTTGTTGCCCAACGGACAAGCCCAGTGACAGAAGGGCACACCGCAATCCATGCAGCGCGAAGCCTGCTGTCGGCGGTCGTTGCTGTTTAATGTTTGTTCTACCTCGCTGAAGTCGAGGATTCTATCGTGTATTGGTCTATAGCCTGCTTCTTTGCGGGGTATAGTCAAAAATGCTTTTGGATTTCCCATCTTCTTTTAAAAGTAAAAGGGTAAAAAGGTAAAAAGACATTCTTGCTTGTTACTTGCTGTCATTTACTTAAACCTTATGTTACCTTTATTATTAATTTATTTATTACTCGACATTTTACCAAAGTCAAGGCAAAGGGCTAAGGCTCTTTTTACCTTTTTACCCTTTTGCCTTTTTACCTTTATTAATAGTCTCGCTGCATGTCTGCAATCTTCTGCTGCAGCTTCTTTACTTGCTCTTCCTGCAACACGCGCTTATACTCGATAGGCACTACCTGAATGAAGTCTTCCACATAGTGGTTCCAGTCGTCGAGCATGGTGCGGGCGAGCTTACTGCCTGTATAGAGATAATGCTGGCGGATGAGCTCGTGCAGCTCCTTGCGGTAGGTACTGTCCTCGACGAGGTTGATTTCCACCATATCCATGTTGCAGAAGTAGTCGAAGTTGTGGTTCTTGTCCCATACGTAGGCCACACCGCCACTCATACCTGCGGCAAAGTTGCGGCCCGTCTCGCCGAGCACTACCACGCGTCCGCCTGTCATGTACTCGCAACAGTGGTCGCCAGCACCCTCGATGACAGCGATGGCACCAGAGTTGCGCACACCGAAGCGTTCGCCTACCTTACCGTTGATATACAGCTCGCCCGATGTGGCTCCATAGAGTCCGGTATTGCCGGCGATGATGTTGTCTTCGGCAGAGAAGTTGCTGCGGATAGGAGGCAGGATGGAAATACGGCCTCCTGACAGTCCCTTGGCGAAATAGTCGTTGGTCTCGCCTTCCAACTTGAAGTCGACACCCTTGACAAGGAAGGCTCCGAAGCTCTGACCGGCAGAACCCTTGAACTTCACATTCACTGTCTTGTCAGGCAGACCAGCCTCGCCATACTTGGCAGCGATAGCGCCACTGAGCATTGCTCCAGCCGCGCGGTCGGTATTCTTGATGGCAAAGTCGAGGTTGACTTCCTCTTGCTTCTCAATGGCTTTCTGTGCGCCACGAACGAGCTGCTGGTCGAGCACGTTGGCAAGATCGTGTATCTGTTCGGTGGTGTGATAGAGCGATCCATGACCGGCCTCGCGATGCAACAGGCGAGAGAAATCGAGAAGGTCGGCTTTCTGCTCGATAAACTTTGCGGTAGCGCTGTCTACGGCTTCGCTTCCCTCTGCAGGAACCACTTCCTCGTCGCTCTTGCGAACGATGAGTTCGGTATGACCGATGATGTCGTTGAGTGAGGTGTAACCCATCTCAGCCAAGTACTCGCGCACCTCCTCGGCGAGGAAGCGGAAGTAGTTGATCAGATATTTGTAGCTGCCGCGGAAGTGGGCGCGCAGCTTTGGATCCTGTGTGGCAACACCCATAGGACAGGTGTTGAGATTACATTTGCGCATCATGACACAACCCAGGACGATGAGTGCAGCAGTACCGAAACTGAATTCCTCGGCGCCGAGCAAGGCCATGAGAATGATGTCGCGTCCGCTCTTCAGCTGGCCGTCTACCTGTAGGCGAACCTGTCCGCGAAGACCGTTCTTTACCAATGTCTGCTGTGTCTCAGAGAGACCTATCTCTGGCGAGATACCGGCAAATCGCATGCTGGAAGCAGGGCTTGCACCCGTTCCACCCTCTGCACCAGAGATGACGATGAGGTCGGCCTTGGCCTTTGCCACACCGGCAGCAATGGTTCCTACGCCGCTCTCGGCAACGAGTTTTACAGAGATGGCAGCACGTGGGTTCACGTTCTTCAGGTCGAAGATGAGCTGAGCCAGGTCCTCAATACTGTAGATGTCGTGATGAGGTGGTGGCGAGATGAGGCTGATGCCAGGAATAGAGTGACGTGTCTTGGCGATGACCTCGTTGACCTTAAAGCCAGGCAACTGTCCGCCCTCACCAGGCTTGGCACCCTGTGCCACCTTGATCTGTATTTCCTCGGCATTGACGAGGTATTCGGTTGTCACGCCGAAACGTCCCGAAGCCACCTGCTTGGTTTTGCTGGAGAGGCTGATGCCATCCTGAGTAGAATGGAATCGCTCGTTGTCCTCGCCTCCCTCACCCGTGTTGCTGCGTGCACCGAGGGCGTTCATGGCCAGAGCCATTGCCTCGTGGGCTTCCTTTGAGAGGGCTCCGAAGCTCATGGCTCCGGTGACGAAGTGCTTCACGATTTCCTCTACAGGCTCTACCTTGTCGATAGAGATAGGATTCTTGCGGAAGGCGAAGAAGTCGCGGATGAAGATAGGCTCCTGCTTGTTGTCGACAAGATGAGTGTATTTCTTGAACAGCTGGTAGTCGCCCTTGCGGGTGGCAAGCTGCAGAGTGGCTATAGTCTCAGGATTCCAGGCATGCTTGATGCCGTCCTTGCGATAGTGGAACTGTCCCATGCTGGGCAGGAAGTCGAGCTTCTTGGTGGCGAAGGCCTTGTCGTGCAGCAGGATGGCGTCGCGGGCGATGGTCTCAAGACCTATACCGCCGATGGTGCTTACCTCGGTTCCGAAATAATTCTTCAGCAGACTCTCGCTCAGACCGATGCTCTCGAAGATTTTGGCTCCGCGATAGCTGCGGATGGTGGAGATTCCCATCTTGGCCATGATCTTGAACAGGCCTTTCTTCACAGCCTTGATGTAGTTCTGTTCGGCTGTGTGATAGTCTTCCTGTATCTTGCCCTTCTTTACCAGGTCGTCGAGGATGGCGTAGGTGAGGTAAGGGCAGAGTGCTGATGCGCCATAGCCCAGAAGCAGTGCGGCGTGCATCACCTCGCGAATCTCACCGCTCTCTACGATGAGGGCTGTCTGTACGCGCTTGCCGGCGTCGATGAGATAGTGGTGTACGGCGCTCACGGCGAGCAATGATGGGATGGCTGCATGAGTGGCGTCGACATCGCGGTCGCTCAGGATGATGTAGTTGTAACCGTCGTCAACACTCTGGGCTGCCTGCTTGCACAGCTCGTCGAGAGCCTCGTGAAGACCTCCCTCGCCCTTGGCAGTCTCGAACACCATGTGGAGCTTGACGGTGTTGAAGCCCTTGTAGCGTATGTTCTGCAGAATGTCGAGCTGGGTGTTGGTCAGGATTGGATGTGGCAGGCGAACCATCTTGCAGTTGCTCTCGTCGGGATTCAGGATGCCTGAACCCACACGGCCGATGTACTCGGTGAGACTCATCACGAGGTTCTCGCGGATGGAGTCGATGGCAGGGTTGGTGACCTGTGCAAACTGCTGACGGAAATAGTTGAAGAATATTTGTGGCTGGTCGGAGAGCACAGCCAGTGGCGTGTCGTTACCCATAGAGGCTGTAGGCTCCTGACCCTTGGTGGCCATAGGGATGATGGTTCCGTCGATGTCTTCCTCGCCGAAGCCGAACTCCAGTTCCTTGCGGGTGAGGTTCTCTACGGCGTTCTCTACCTTGCGGCCGCTGCGGAGTTTCTCCAACTCGATGCGGTTGGTGTTGAGCCACTGGCGGTAAGGATGCTGGGCAGCCAGGCGCTCCTTGATTTCGCCATCGTAGTATATCTTGCCTTCCTGTGTGTCGATGAGGAGGATCTTACCAGGCTGCAGACGACCTTTCTCTGCCACCTCGGAAGGATCGAAGTCCATGACGCCCACCTCGGAGGCCACTACCATCATGTCGTTCTTGGTGATGGTGTAGCGGGCAGGACGAAGACCGTTTCTGTCGAGCATACCGCCGGCATAGCGTCCGTCGCTGAAGAGCAGAGCGGCAGGTCCGTCCCAAGGTTCCATCAGGATAGAGTGATACTCGTAGAAGGCCTTGAGGTCTTCAGAGATAGGATTCTTGTCGTTGAAGCTCTCTGGCACCATGACAGCCATGGCGTGAGGCAGCGACAAACCGCTCATCACGAAGAACTCGAATACGTTGTCGAGGCTGGCAGAGTCGCTCATGCCAGGCTGTACGATAGGCGAGATTTCGCGAATGTCGCCCAGAGCCTCGCTGCTGAGCACACTCTCGCGTGCCTTCATCCAGCCGCGGTTGCCTCGTATGGTGTTGATCTCACCGTTGTGGCAGAGCAGACGGAAAGGCTGAGCCAGGCTCCATGTTGGGAAGGTGTTGGTAGAGAAGCGTGAGTGGACGAGAGCCAGACCGCTGGTAAAGTAATTATTGGTGAGGTCGGGATAATACTGGCGCAGCTGCAGGCTGCTCAGCATACCCTTGTATACGATGTTCGAATTGGACAACGAACAGATGTAGAAGTCAGGATCGCTGATGCGCTTCTCGATGCGTTTGCGTATGAGGTAGAGGATGCGCTCGAAGACAGGCACCTTGTCGTCGGTGACGCCTGTGATGAACACTTGTTTGATGGCGGGCTCATTGCTCAGTGCGGCCTCTCCCAGACACTCTGGGTTGGTAGGCACGTTGCGCAGATGCATGAGCTGCAGTCCCTCGCGCTCTATCTCCTCGATCATGATGGAGAGGATGTCCTGCTGTTTCTTTTCGTCTTTAGGCAGGAAGATGAGGCCTGTGCCATATTTGCCTTTCTCGGGCACAGGAATACCTTGAAGAAGAATAAACTCGTGCGGAATCTGGAGCATGATACCGGCACCGTCGCCCGTCTTGTTGTCGGCACCCTCAGCGCCACGATGGCGCATGTTCTCGAGTACCTTCAGGGCATTGTCTACCAGCTCATGGCTCTTGTTGCCGTGGATGTTAACCACCATTCCTACGCCACACGCATCGTGCTCATAGGTTGAACTGTACAATCCTTTTTCCATTTCTTGTTCGTTTTATATTTATCGGTTATTTCTAACTATTGATATATCATTATTTCATGCTGTCTACTAAACTTTCGCATGTGACTTCCCTACACGCCCTGAAAGGGCAGAAGCTCCTAGCCCAGGGCAACGCCCTGGGTAATTACGGACGCAAGCCTGTCGCCCTGTAAGGGCAAAAGCATTCAAGTACCAAGCAATATACAAAGCTTTTGCCCTTTCAGGGCGCCTTGCTGATTACTTTTATACCCAGGGCGTTGCCCTGGGCTAGGAGCTACTGCCCTTTCAGGGCGTGTTGAGCCCTACTTGCGAAACTTAAATTGACTATTTATACGCCTGTTCGTGCACTCCGGCTACAGCTCGTCCGCTGGGGTCGTTCTGGTTCTTGAATGAGGCGTCCCATGCCAGTGCTTCGGCGGTAGAGCAAGCCACACTTGGCACGCTTGGCACGCTGCGGGCAGCGCTGTCGCTGGGGAAATGCTCGGCGAAGATAGAGCGATAGTAGTATTCCTCCTTGTTCTGTGGAGGGTTGATGGGGAATCGCTCGGCGGCATGAGCCATCTGCTCGTCGCTTACTGCCGAGGCGGTGATCTGTTTCAGCGTGTCTATCCACGAATAGCCCACACCGTCGGAGAACTGCTCTTTCTGTCGCCATGCCACCTCTTCGGGCAGCAAGTCGGCAAAAGCATCGCGTACTACTTTCTTCTCGATGGTCTTGTCGGGACACATCTTCAGCACGGGGTTCATGCCCATGGCCACGTCGAGGAACTCCTTGTCGAGGAAGGGCACACGGCCCTCGATGCCCCAGGCTGCCAGACTCTTGTTGGCTCTCAGACAGTCGTAGAGATAGAGTTTGCCAAGCTTGCGGACGGTTTCCTCGTGGAAGGCCTTGGCGTCGGGTGCCTTGTGGAAGTAGAGATAGCCGCCAAACACCTCGTCGGCTCCCTCGCCCGAAAGCACCATCTTGATGCCCATGCTTCGGATGACGCGTGCCAGCAGATACATAGGTGTAGAGGCGCGCACGGTGGTGACGTCGTAAGTCTCGATGAAGTAGATGACGTCGCGGATGGCATCGAGTCCTTCCTGTATGGTGTAGTTGATTTCGTGATGCACGGTTCCGATGTGCTCTGCCACCAATCGGGCTTTAGCCAGGTCGGGAGCGCCCTTCAGTCCTACGGCGAAGGAGTGCAACCGTGGCCAGTAGGCTTGTGTCTCGCCTCCGTTCTCTACACGTGTGGCAGAGAATTTCTCGGCAACGGCCGAGATGACCGAAGAGTCGAGTCCGCCGCTGAGCAGCACTCCGTAGGGCACGTCGCTCATCAGCTGTCGCTTCACCGAAGCCTCGAGTGCGTCGTGTATCTGTTCGACGGCAGCCTGCTCCTGTGGTGCAGCCTCTGCCAGCTGTTCGGCAGCTTTCTTGCTGTCGTCGATGTTGTATTTCTTTTGCATGGAAGCATACTCAAACCAGTCGCGTGTGTAGTAGCGCTTCATGCCTGGAGTCTTGCTGTAGTAATAATGTCCTGGGAGGAAAGGCTCGTAGTGGTCGCACTGTCCTTCGAGTGCCTTGAGTTCGGAAGCCACCATCACCTTGCCGTCGTTGTCGTAGCCGATATAGAGTGGAATCACGCCGATGGGGTCGCGTGCAATCAGAAACTCGTCGTGCTCTGCGTCGTAGAGGGCGAAGGCAAAGATGCCGTTCAGCTCTTCGAGCATCTGGCAGATGCGTGCATGTACGGCGTCCTCGCCCTGAAAGATCAGTGTGGCGAAGTCGGTGTCGGCACGCATCTCGCGATAGAGCGACAGAATCACCTCGCAGTCGCTGCCTGTCTGATATTGATAGTGTCCGGCAAACCGTGAGCGGATGTCCTGATGATTGTAAATCTCGCCGTTTACGGCAAGTACTTGTTTCTTGTCGGGTGAGAAGAGGGGCTGTCGACCGCTTTCTGGGTCTACGATACTCAGGCGCTCATGAGCCAGGATGGCTGAACCACCGCAGTAGATGCCGCTCCAGTCTGGTCCGCGATGGCGGATTTTCTGACTCATGCGCAACGCTTGCTGTCGCAGTTCGGGAGTTTGCTCCTGAATGTTGAAGATAGATACGATTCCACACATAATAGCTTTTCCTTTCTTTTACGGTTATTTATAACACTTTGCTAAGTATTGGGTGCAAAATTACTACAATTTGATATATTAAAGAAAAATTTACTTACAATTTGTGTTAGTTTTATGTGCTTTGTTTTAATCTTGAAGCTATTATTGCTGTCTTACTTTCATATTGTAAGTGTTCTGCTGTTTGTATATTACAATTTGAAAGTTTACTTGAAAAATAAGAGAAAAATCAAAGAGTCTTTTAAAAAAAACAGATGCCGACAGTTCGGGGGAACTATCGGCATCTTTGTCATTGCCTTCAAAGGTGTGAAGGCTTTGTGATTTAATCAAGAAATAACTTAAAAACCCAATATGCGTTTTTCATTATGGCTGGAGAGTGAAGCCTACCACAAAGTAAGCCTTCTGTGAACTTGGGTTGGCTGCCACCTGGGCAAAGACGGGAACTGAGAAGCTGTCTGTGATCTTCAAGTCCTTGGTTGCCTTTACAGCCACGTTGGTCACAGCAAATCCAGAGGCGTCAGCATAATAGTCTGTGGCATAAGGAACAGCGCCTAAAGTGCCCTGCCAGTCAAGACCAGCGAGACGGAATGGCACTGTGGCTTCCACATAGGAAGAATAAGCGCGGTCGCCGTCTTTGTTCAGACCGTCATGACCTGCAAAGTTGGTGTACCAGTTGAGTGCCACAGGACCGAAGTCATAACCTACGTTAGCCTCGAATGTATGGGCTGTCTTGTGGGCATCGTAGAGGAAGTAGCGTTCGCCCTCTGTGTCGAAATAGTAGTCTGTCACACCGATGTGGAAACCGCCTGTCTGATAAGCCAGGGTGAGGTCGAACTCCTTGGTGTCTTCCCATTTGGAGAGTCCTACGCTTCCCCATGCTGTGAGCGAGAGACCTTTCCAGCTCAGTCCGAGTGTAGGCTGCAATGACACCTGTCCGCATTCCTGACCACGCCAGATGTACTGGCTTACAACATCGGCAGCTACATTTGCCTCAATCTTATCCTGTGCCTGTGCACCCGTGGCGCATGCTGCCCATGTGAGTGCCAACAATCCAATCTTCTTCAAACTTTTCATACTCATTCTTTTTTATGTGTTAATACTCAGTTTCCTAAGGTTGTGGCAGCTGCTCATCTTCTGTTGATCGCAGCAGCTGCCCAATCTTTATTTTTTTTTCTCGTATACTCCAGTTGCCACAGATTAGTTGTAGCAACTCTCGCCGTGCTCGTAGATATCGAGACCTTCTTCCTCGATTCGCTTGTCAACACGCAGACCGCCAATTTTCTTGATGCCCCAGAAGAGGATGATACCTGTTACGGCTGCCCAAATGTCGATGGTGATGATACCGAAGCATTGTGCACCGAAGAATCCGAAGCCATCGCCGTAGAAGGCGCCGCCGTCGATGGCGAAGAGACCTGTCATCACTGTACCGAAGATACCGCATACACCGTGTACTGAACTTGCACCTACAGGGTCATCGATGTGGAGTTTGGTATCGATAAACTCGATAGAGAACACGAGGATGATACCTGCCAGGAGACCGATGATGGCTGCACCCAATGGACTAACCAAGTCGCAACCTGCAGTGATGGCTACCAAACCTGCCAAGATACCGTTCAGAGTCAGTGAGAATGAAGGCTTGCCATACTTGATCCAAGAGGTGAACATGGTTCCAAGGCCACCGCATACAGCTGCGAGGTTGGTTGTCAGGAACACGTGGCTGATGGCTACGCGGTTTACTTCGCCAGAAGCAGCGAGCTGAGAACCAGGGTTGAATCCGAACCATCCGAACCAGAGGATGAATACACCGAGAGCTGCAGCCATGAGGTTGTGACCAGGGATGGCAGTGCTCTTGCCGTTGCGATACTTGCCCAGACGAGGGCCAAGGCAGATGGCACCTACCAATGCCAATACACCACCTACGCTGTGAACAATGGCAGAACCTGCGAAGTCGTGGAAGGCAGCACCAAAGGTGTTCATCATGAATGAGCCTGCGTCAGCGTTGCAAAGCCAGCCGCCACCCCATGTCCAGTGACCCTCGACAGGGTAGACAATCAATGAGATGAAGAATGAATAAATGCAGTACATGGAGAACTTGGTACGTTCTGCCATAGCTCCTGACACGATGGTGGCGCTGGTGGCGCAGAATACGGTCTCGAACATCAGGAAGCCCTCTACCGGTAAGTCGCCTTTATAGAAAGTGAGGTCGCCAAAGTTAGGCATTCCGATGAAGCCAGCTCCGTCGCTGCCAAACATAAATCCGAAACCTACGAACCAGAAGAGAACCGAACCGACCATGAAGTCGACGAAGTTCTTGAACAAGATGTTCGCGGTGTTTTTACTACGGGTGAAGCCCGCCTCGCAGAGGGCAAAGCCCGGCTGCATGAAAAAGACCAACATGGCTGCCAACAGCATCCACACGGTATCTAATGAAATTCCTAAATCCTGTACACTCATAATCTTTTTACTGTTTAGTGTGTAGTGACTGTTGTCTTGTCGGGCTTTCGCCCTCACTACACAAGATTAATTAAAAACTTTAAGAAAACGTTTAATGCCTTGCCTTCGTTTGAAGTACTTGTGTTGTCCTTTGTTTGTAATGTAGTCCTTACAAGGAAACACTAAACATTAAATATGAATCACTATTTCTCCTGCTCGGCATTATAGAGGGCGATGTCGCCTCGCTCGCCTGTACGGATACGGATAGTGTCCTCTACAGGGATGACAAAGATACGACCATCACCAATCTCGCCTGTGCGGGCAGCCTCCTGGATGGCATTGATAGTTTTCTCTACGTTTTTGTCACGTACAACGATATTCAACAGTACGCGCTCGATGCTGCTCGTGTCGTACATCACGCCACGATAGATGCGTGCCTGTCGCATTTTACCTTCGCCACGTACATCGTAGTAAGAGAACCACTCGATGTCGGCTGCAAGCAATGCTTCCTTCACATCCTCGAACTTGGTCTTACGGATGATTGCTTCAATCTTTTTCATAACTAATCTCTCCTATTATTATATATTTGTAACTATTTGTTCTGTTTCTTTTATAAAACGATAGCAGTATGTATGTTTACGGCTGCAAAATTACAACATTTTGATAGTTATTTAATGATAATAACTTACTTTTTGTTATTGGATATTCGATTTACTTTCAATAAGAAACTATTTTACTTGTTATGGTTAACAAAGTGAAAGTAAAATAGTCTGTTTTAGTTTCATTTTAATATTTTTCATCTTTTCTCGTTATCGCCTTATTTTGGTGAGGTTGAAATAGGGGATGGAGAAGGTAATATTGAATTTATTCGAGCTGTACGGTTGAAACGCCCCAAAAGGGGGAAACTCTTAGAAGCAGCATGCCCTACCCAAAAGGTGGAAAAACTCTTAGAAGCAGCACGCCCTACCCAAAAGGTGGAAAAACTCTTAGAAGCAGCACGCCCTGAAGGGGCAGAAGCTCTTAGCCCAGGGCAACGCCCTGGGTTATC
>OIXA01001738.1_pt1 | contig 26726 bp, 28 predicted proteins | sample 1587721 | NCBI WGS metagenome assembly OIXA01 (sample SAMEA3888900, study PRJEB22519) | human gut metagenome | biome: human gut; feature: human-associated habitat; material: faeces | place: Denmark | collected 2013
CCAGGTGGCATTCCCCTTTTTGGATTCTTTCCCAAATTCGATTCTTTTGGGATCAAACAAATAGAATTCTGCTTCCTTGTTTTGCTCACTGATTTGATCGTACAAAACATGAAGGAAAATAGATTTTCCGGCGCCTGTAGTCCCAGAGACCAACAGATTTTTGACTTGGTTGAAATCCAAGTAAAAATCTTTGCCTAGTTCGATGCCGTTAAATTCTTTTCCGACTAAGACGACATTCTTTTTATAATTTTCGTCCATAGATTAAACCCCCGTTTATGTCTTTTATTTTATCGGCAAATAACGAAAGAAAAAGGCCAAACATAGATTTGGGCCGATGTAGGCACATTTTGGGAGGGGATAAAAATATCTTCGAAAAATCATGGTAACCCGCCCTTATTCGTGGCATAGTTAGGATAACGATTGGAATGGGTGTCTACTCGACTCCCTGTCCATATCCAAAATGCATGGGGGTGTGCGTATGAGGATAAGCGGAAATATTTTTGTCCCTATATGCGTCCATTTTTTCATTTTGTCCTGAATGCTGAAATTTTTACGTTATTCTTTTCGTGGATGAAGGAGGGGAAACATGAAAGACACACGCATCCATCAACGAGAAATCCTGATTACCTTGGATTATCTTTTGCATCATACTGATAAAGACCATCCCGCTAGAGCAGTGGAGATTTGTCGTTATGCGAATAAAGAATACGGCATTACCTACCAAGGAGAAGGAGTGTCAGGAAACCAGATTAAGCGTCAACGCGTTTCGGAATGCTTGAAATATCTAAAAGAGTTATCGGATAAGTATGACTTTCCTTTTGTTTTGGCACACACTGGGGGCGGCAAATTCTACATCGAGGAAAGGAATGGCCTCAGCGATGAGCAAACTGCCCGCTTATTGGTCGCTATCTACAATGACCCGTATATCGGAAAGGAAGGCACGGAATTTTACGAAGGGCGGATTCTCGATGCTTTTGCCACTACCAAAGCTTCCAAAGAGGCCATTAAAAAACTAAGCTCCCTTTATCTTCAAGGGGGAGATAAACAATCGGAAGAAGTCATCCAAAAAATCGAGATTCTAGAAAAAGCATACCGCGACAACTGCCCAATTAAGGTCCAATGGCCCGGAGAAAAATATCCCGAATGGACCAAGGTCTGCTACCTAAAGGAAGTCCATCATGACCCCTGCGCTTTCCTTTTACCCGCTTGTTCCCTCCCAATCCAAGGCAGCAAAGGGCGTTATTTGTTCGACAAAATCGAAAATATCGTACTTCCTTCCACAAACTATAATCAGTTGGCTTGCTCCGATAAGAAGGAAATAGAGGAATACGCGGATAACGAAAAGGTGTTCCGCTTGTCGAACCCCAAATTAGCTAAAAGGTACGGCCGTTTGGACCGCATGTTGAAGAAAACGATACCTTCGCTTGGAGAAAAAGACGGTGTTGTTTCGTTCTATTTCAAGGATGTGGACGAGAAGGTGATTTCCGAATCTTTCGAATCCTTCTTTGGCGAAAAATTCCATTGCCAAAATGTCGACAATGCCAGCCTTTTTCTTGGACGCGAAAGCGATCTTGACCGCCGCAAGATGTCTTTCATCATAAGGAAGAAAGAAAGTTTATCAAACCAAAAACTCGTTCATTTCTTCGCGGATTTTTATCAATTCAAATCCTGGTTACTATCTGACCCTTTTGGTGATGGGGAAACCTGTATCGGCGATTACGTAGAAGTGATGAGCCCCGAAAGCATTAACGTCGATTTTGCCAATTATTATTTGAAGAAGATGGACGCTTATTATAACTATCTAACTCCCAGACAAAGGCAACATTTGCTGAACGCCAAACGGGTTGCCGATATCGTAGATGAACAAAAATATTTCCGTTCGTATGAGGATGGCTATCCCCTTGATATCACGATTCGCTGCCCCAAATGTGGCAGAATCGTATTTTTTGAGGGGGAGGACAAGCCCTGCGTATGTTCTCACTGCGGAACCGTGCTATATGACGGCAGGAAGAACTCAAGAAAGCAAAACAAAGATTTAAAAGAATTGAATAGGAGGAAATAAACAATGTCAATTCAAACCACACAAGCAAATTCGAAAGCGTACATGCTGAAAGAAAACCCCGTTGGTCAGGTCGAACTGACCGAGGATAATGCGGCTAGGGTGGAGGCCATGATTGCCAGCAATTCGACGTATAAGAATTCATCCAATTCCACGTGTGGGCCCAAGGGCAAATACAAAGGATCCACGGCATACTGGGTGAAGGCGTTCGAAAACTGTGTCAAAAATAACAGTGGAAACTACCCAAACATTATCAGAAACATCGTCGAAGCGGTTGATCGTGAAAACAGTACCCATTTAAATGCTGACAAATCAGGATACGATGAGATTACCGAAAGGATTTGTGGTTACGAAGTTCCCACTCTCCTCGATTTACTGAAAAACCCGGATCCGTCTACAGGACCGAAATATGTGCTAATTGATGAGCTGTCTAAACCGGTCATTTCAAACGGAAAAAGCAGAGCCAATTTCTCGTTTGCTACAAAATTTTGTCATTACATGGCATTTTATCTATTTGATGGAATGCCTGAGCAGGACAACTTTTCCATATATGACGGCATCATGGAAAAGGCGATAAGAAAACACGCCGAACAACTAGGCGTTGCTATTCCTAAGAACTTGAAGTCCTTTAAGGGCCATTACGTGGAATATATGAAGACAATCGATGATGTTCGTGATGCTTGCAAAAAGAACGGTGAAGACCTCAGTCGCAATGACCTCGACCATTTGCTTTGGTATTACTACAAATAAGAATTCGACGATTTGGCTAAAAACGAAAGAGTCGAAAGAAGGGGATGAAAATGAGCGTTGAAATTATGGATTCGGCTATGAAAAAGGACTTTCTAGAAAGGATGAAAGCTCGTTTTAACGTTTGCAAAAAAGATGCCGATGTCCGTTTATACGGCATGGTGCTTACATGTTTTGAACTTCCCTCTAGAAAACGCAATGTGGAAGCTCAACGCGCCCTTTCTCGTATTCCGGTTCAAGTCGTTTTAAGCGATGAACAGCCTGTAGACACCTGCTATCTAACCAAAGATGATTTCTCAAAATGGGACAATAACTTAAACGACCGTTTTCAGGATAGAAGTCAAATAGAAGAAATGCGCAGGTTCCTCAGCCGTGCTCGGGAAAGCATAAAACTAGATGAAGGTGATCGCTATTCTTTGACTTCGTTACGGCTAGGCGATTATCGAGAATCACCAGCACCAACGATAACCATTTATTATCGGAACCATTCCTATTTTAAAAAATGGATGGAAAATCAAGAGGACCTCGATTTAAAATCCTGTTTCGAAGCGGAAATATGCATGACATATGCTCACGAATATTGCCATCATGTTCACCATTGCGCTTTTAAACTGATGGGGAAGAAGTATGCCATTAATGGGTCTTGGGAAAGAAGGGTAGTCGCTGAATCCTTGGCGGACTATTACGCCATTTGGTTCTTGGGCGAACGCATTGGTGTTGGAGACCCGTTATCAGCTTACTGGAAGGTGATTGACGAGAGGATTCGTCTATGGGAAAAATATTTTGGATCGCCATGGCCCTATGCCTATGCGCTTCTCATTGAACGGAGCCGGCAAAAAACCATAAGGTGGAGGAAGGTCTTCGACCAATCTATATCCAGCTGGCATGAAGCCTATCTTACCCTGATGGATGGAACAAACATCCAACCGTTTGAAAAGATGGAAATCGATGATTCTATTGGCGCGGCGGCCTCCCGGAATTCAAAACGTTCCAAAGCCTCTAACGACATCGTCTTGGCTGAATTTGGCTTTGAAAAAACAAAACCGACTTTTCCCACCTCCTCGAAGATTCCTAAGGATGCCTTTGTCTTTGTCTATAGTATCCCCGGTCAAGAAATCCACAGAACGAAAGATGCCTCCGACTTCCTTCAAACCGGTCAATACGCATTCCACACACCATTTCTGCTCTTTTACCTTTACGATCCCGAGGACCCCGTTAGCCGCGAACTCCTAAAAGACCATGGGGCTGATCTATGCAATCGCTCTTCCGCTAACGTAACAATTCTCACTTTCCTCAAAAGGGAAGTCACTAATCTATGGGATAACGTTATCCGCGATGGGCGGACTAAATCTAGCGCGAAGCTAACAAGGACGCGGATTCACGATACCCTCCAAACATTTGAAAATACTTTCGACGCCTCTAAGCCATTCTTGATTTTGGTCAAGAAGCAAAATGGTGAAGAGGAATCCGCCGTTATTCCCTTGGAAGGGATGGATTCGTTTGAACAGTTCCGTGTATTGGAAGATGTCCTGCATGAGATGGAAGCACACCCCGATGTAGACGTGGATTCCTTGTCCCGTCAATTCAACGGGAACATGCCTGCCTTGTTTGCAAAGAAAAACGGGTGGAAGGAGTCTAAACGCAAGCTGGCTTGCCATGATTTCTTCCAAAAAGCCAAAAATCGGATGCCCGGAAGGTTGTGGACCATCAAATCCCTTGCTGACAGACTTCATTGCGACGAGAACGTCGTCCGATTCAAAAGAGACAACGCCGCGTTTACTCGTGGGGAATGCTTAAAACTTGGAATCCAATTCTATCTAAGCATTGATGAACTCAACGCCTTCCTTCGTCTTAATGGCCTCTGCGACCTAAATGAGGAAGAAGAACGCACGATCAAAAGGGCTTTGAGCAATCCTAACCCCCGGCGTTACCTAGGCAAATAAACATCAAGCCCTTCAAACAGCAAACGATTATCCCAATCGGTATTTTCATTGCCGCCTGATGCTTTCTTATTCTTTCCGTTTAAAACAGAACAAAAAGGAGAAAATTAATATGAAACCCTTCGACAAAGTCATTGGATACCAAAAAGTAAAAGACGAATTAAACCAAATCCTCGACATGATTCAAAACCCCATCATCTACGAAGAAATGGGGGCTAATCTCCCCCACGGCATCCTTTTTTATGGCGACCCCGGCATGGGCAAAACCCTTCTTGCCACTTCGTTTATCGAAGCATCGGGATTACCTGTTTATACCGTTACGAAAAATAAAGACGAGCAAGGCATTATGAAAGACATCAACGCGGCATTCGAAGAAGCGGTGAAAAACAAACAGGCCATCGTTTTCTTTGATGACATCGATAAACTTTGCTCGGAAGATCGAAAAGATGCCGACGCCCCTTGCTTTGTGACCATCCAATCGAACATGGATGCTTGTAAAGACAAAGGGGTCCTTGTTGTTGCTACGGCGAATAAAAGGAGCAAATTGCCGAATTCTTTGCTTCGCAGCGGCCGTTTAGACCATCAATTCCCCATCGAAATTCCGGAGAAAGAAGACGCCGCGGCCATCGTGGAATATTACCTTCGTAAGCGGAAGGTAGATCCGAATGCGAATTATGAAGATATCACGAAGATGGTCAGTTATTCTTCCTGCGCGAATTTGGATAAGGTCATTAACGAAAGCGCCGTCATTGCCGCCCGGAAACGAAAGAAAGTCGTGGGGACCGAAGACGTAGTGGAGGCATATCTAAAAGACCATTATCGCGATTATGGTTGCACGAAACGCACCCCGGAAAAGCAAAGGGTGGCCTCCATCCACGAAGCGGGACATTGCGCGGTTGCCGAGGTGCTTCGAAAAGGAGTGGTTGGCCTCGTTTCCATTCATGCGGATGAAGGATTCACCCAATTGGATACCCCTTTTATCCGTCGCGGCCAATGCGTTTTACTTTCCCTTGGTGGGAAGGTAGCGTGCGAGCTTTATGAATCTGGACGCGTCGCTAGCGGTTGCCAATCCGATTTATATAAGGCTTTTTCCCTTCTTCAAAGTGGCGCGGAAGAAAATGCAATCAACGGGGTTGGGTTATTGTCGCCGAAGACAAAAGATGAAACCTCTGAATCCCTGAAAGCGCGGGTAGAAAACGTTGTGGCCAGCGAGTTAGAACGTTACCTCTATCTGTGCCGCGATATCCTGATCAAAAACCGTGATTTCGTCCTTGCGTTAGCGGATGAACTCAATCAGAAGGAAACCCTTCTTTATAGCGATGTCCAACGGATTCGCGCCCATTATTCCATTACCCCTTGTTTGGAATATTCCGAACCAGAAGAGGTTACTAAAATACCGGAAGCAGAACCGGACTTAGAAGGGAACATCGGTTCCGTGGAGGGGTAATATTCCACGTTATTCGACCAATATTTATGGGGCGAAGAGACTGTCGTCAAGAAGAATGGGAGTTCTTCGCCCTAAATGGTGTTCATGCATAATTTTGATGGGACAGTGGTTAGCGGAAAATCCGTCAATTAAAAATGCATAAAAAGATGCAATTGATCCTAAAACCAAAAATCTCACGGAACGAAAACTGAAAAAGTCACGGAATGAAAACTGAAAATATCACGGAACGGAAATCCAAAATCTCACGGAATGGATAAAAATAGTTTCGATTTTATCGGTATTATTTATTTTTGATTCTTCCTGCGGTTATATGGCATCTGGCTAAATTCTAATTCAATTAGAAATTAGTCGCATTTCAAAAAAACGAAACGTCAATGTATCTTATTTCCGCTTTCGCAAGAATTGTTTTTTCACGCTATTTTTATGGAAGTGGTCGTATTAAAAATGACACGGAACCATGACAAAAACGATGCTTGCGTGTAAAAACAAATACGGGAAACGACACCACAAAAAGAGAGAATGATTAAGATATAGAATATAGATACTAGTAGGAGCAACACCATGCTAAAAAATATTCCGCCTTGTCTCAGCCCTGAATTATTAAAGGCCCTCGATGAAATGGGCCACGGGGATGAAATCGTCATCGGAGACGGGAATTTCCCCGGCTCAAGTCTCGGCCCCAAAGTCATCCGCGCGGATGGAATCGGAGGAGAAGAGCTCCTCGATGCTATCTTGACCCTTCTCCCTTTGGATACCTATAGCCCCGAGAATTTCTTCTTGATGGAAACCACTAACGGCGACCCCACTCCTGAAATCTGGGCCAAATACGATGCGATCGCCATGAAAAAAGAGCCCAATACCCGCAAAGGGATGATTGAACGCTTCGCCTTCTATGAACGGGCCAAGAAAGCCTATTGCATCATCCAAAGCGGTGAAACGGCGATCTACGCGAACATCATCCTGAAAAAAGGCGTGGTGAAATAACCCTATTCCATGCCCCGACTAATCCTCGGGGTTTTTATCTCCTCCATCAGCCTCGAAATATGCCTCAGTATGGAGAGAAATGAAGGATGCTGTGTTTGCGGAGATTTTTGCGACTGCTGCTTTTTACAGACGCGCTCATAAAGGGCGAATTCCCCGACGATATGCGGATAGGTTATAGGAAACGTCATATTGCAAACATGAAAGAAATTGTAGAAGCATGCCATAGAAAAGGGTATTTTACTGGTCGTTTATGGATAATTTCGAGTGGTCGCTCGATATTCCAAGCGATTCAGGCTTGCATACGTCGATGATGATGCGTCAGAACGAATCCCTGAAAAAGCGCGTATTGGTATAAAAAATAATCGAATCCAACGGAGAGGAACTTTAAAAAGATGGAAGAGTGCGGAAATTTCAAAGAAGAACTCGGCGGGTATACGATAGATAAGTTGCCCGACGCGGGAAATTACGAATATATCTTAAAAAACGACGAGATCCTTATAAAACTCGATCAGTACGGAATCGTGACGGCGCAGATCAATCCGCCCGTGGGCGAAGCCGTTTTCAAGCGCGAAGAAAGAGAAATGGGTTCGCCCGTAAAAGTGCTAATATCGGACGGAGAAAAGGTTTATGAGAACTTCGGCGTTTTATCCGCGGACAGGTTGACGATAGACTTTTCGCCGAGTTTATCGACTTATAGGCTCACTTTCGGAGAAACTCTCGTCAAAACCGAAGTTTTGGTTCCCGAAAAGGGCAAGAGATTGATTGTAAACGTTACGATAGCGAACAATGGGAAGGAAGATAAAAAGTATCGGATTTTAAAGTGTGCGTTCCCGTATCTTAACGAACTTTTGATGGCTCCGTGGGATAAGCCCGAATGGTACACGAGAACGGAATATTTAAAAGCAGAAAACGCCTTTTTGACGACTAAATTTTCGGTCGCGGGCAAAAAGGAAGAGAGAAGATATTTAACCGTAGTGGACAGCGACGAGCCGAAATATCGCGAATTAAGCCTCGAAAGACTTGCCACGTCAACTAAGAATTTTACCGTCCTTCCGAGCGTTATAGGCAAAAACACCGAGGACGTTTTATACGCGTTCAAGCAATGCGTTTCGGGGTTATCCGAAATTGCGGTGAGAAGCGGCGAAAGTTATTCTTTTACGCAAGTGTTCTCCATAACCGACGACGAAAAGGATGTTTCGGAGGATATCGCGGCGGCGAAGAAATATTTCGACGGCAAAGCACAAAAAGACGAGCTTGAAAAACTCGAAAAGAAATATAACGAACTCTTCTCGGTGAGGACGGTAAAAACGGGGAATGCCGATTTCGATCGATTCGTAAACGGATTTTTGCCGCTTGAAATGCATTGGGTTTCCTCGCTCGACAGAGGTTGGCCGACGGGGATGCGCGGAGTGCGCGACGCCGCGAACGACTTCGAGGGCATGCTTTGCTATGACGAAGAAATGTGCAAAGGTGTTATCGAAAACATTTTCTCAAAGCAGCGCAGCGACGGCTGGTATCCTCGTCAGGTTCCGTTCGGAAGCGGCACGAAGTTCGATTTGAGAGAATTCGTCGATTCGGCGTGTTTCTTTACCGAATACGTTTACGATTACCTTGCCTACGCGGGCGATTATTCTATCCTTGAAAAGAAATATCCTTATTATGATGACGAAACCGCCGAAACGGGATTGATGCACCTTAAAAAGGGCATGGATTACCTTATCGCGAAAGATTCGCTCGGCGTTCATGGGCTTGTTAAGATGCGAGGCGGCGATTGGCTGGACTGTTTAAGCGGAGTGGGCAAAAAAGGCAAGGGCGAAAGCGTCATGGTTTCGTGCCAACTCGTCATGTGCCTCGATTATTTAACGCAAATCCTTGAAAAACTCGGTTCGCGCGAAGAAATCGAAAAATATACGACGGCCGCCGAAAAACTTAAAAAAGCGATCAACGAAGCCTCTTTCAACGGCAAATTCTATAACGCCGTCTATACGGATAACGGCAATTGGTTGTTCTCGGAGAAGGATGAGGACGGCAAAAAGCGCGTTTACGTTCCGACGAACGCGTATGCGGTTATAAGCGGAGTCGCCAAAGGAAAAGAAAATTTGATTTTTGATGAAATAGAAAAACTCAAAACGACGGACGGATACCAACTTTTCTCCGAGCCGCTCGGCGGAAGTTTTATAGACGGCATCGGCAAAATGGGTACGGGAGATTTTCAGCCGTATTTTGCCGAAAACGCAAGCGTTTATAACCACGGTTCGCAGTGCTTTTTGATTCGCGCGCTCGCAAAAGCGGGAAGATACGAGGAGATTTTCGACGTTTTGGGCTATGCAATGCCCTTTTATGCGGATAAACATTCGCCCGAAAAAGTTTGCGCCGCGCCCTATGCCATAACGAATTGCTATCATTTGGTGCCGTCGTTTTACGGCAGGGCGGGGTTTTCGTTTTTAACGGGAAGCGTCGCGATGATAGAACGCGCCATCTATTCGTGGATGTTCGGCATAAACTTCACGCTTGAGGACTTGGCAATTACGCCATGCGTTCCGAAAGAATACGAAAACGCCGAAATACAAACGCCGTTTAACGGGCATAAAATAACGATAAAATACGTCGGATACGGCTCTAAAATCGCAAGCGCGGATATGGACGGAAAGGCGATTGATTGTTTCGATGAACGGCGGGTAAAAATAGATAAATCAGCGATTAAGGCCGATTGCATCATTACAATCCAATTGAGCAAAGCATAGATAATGGAGGAAGTCGCATGCGCAGCAGGGTAAACCATGCCTCTTTTAAAATGCGTTGCGTTATGACGTTAAGCGCCGCCGCTATATCGGCACGCCTTATAAATTCTGCTTCGAAGATGTCGGGGTTCGAAATGTTGCCTCGGATTTCTGAGACCTAGACGAAACCGACATCATCGAAAATATCGTCTTTAACGAGCTTCAAGCTCGCGGTTTTCGGGTGGGTGTCGGCGTGGTGGAAGCCAAAGCCAAGACGCCCCGAAAAGATGAAAACAGCAACCCCATTTATCAAGGGAAGCCCACGAGGTGGATTTCGTGGTCGGGTTGCTACGCGGATTGACGCGCAGCAGAAGAAGAGCCAAGAATACGAATCCATCCGCCATACGCCGATTCGTTTAAAAAAGTCATCGTCGCGAAAGGGCAAGGCAACCCTTTTTACGCGGAAGAAGGCTTCCTGCGAGTCAGCTTGCTCGATTTCTATCTGAATGAGAATTCCTCGGATTGGTAGGCGCGCTTGCTTTTCTTTTAGAAACAATTTGACTAGAATATCGACGCTTTATGGGCACGGAAAAGAAAAAGATAGGATTCTTCCATAAACACTGGCCGGAAATTGTTCTTATCGGCCTTGTTTTCTGCGTGTCCCTTTCCTGCATCCTCTATTTTACGTTAAAGAAGGCGCCGGAAAACCTTTCCGCGACCGTTTCCCGTTCTAACGAAGTCATCTTGCGTTTGGATTTAAGCCAAGAAACCAAAGAACGCGATATTGAAATCGAAGGCGCGAAAACCCCGATGACAATAAGAGTGAAGCATAACGCGATTTGCGTCGCCAAAAGCGGCTGCCCGAGCCAATATTGCGTGAACCTCCATTACGTTTCTAGCCCGTCTACGCCGATAGTCTGCGCCTATAACCAAGTCACGATTTTGCTTTCAGGAGAATCTTCCGGGGAGATTGAAATCTAATGCGTTTCGATCTGCGGTTTAAAATTGTCGCCCCCCTTTTGATTTTGGGCTTATTTTTAATTGGCTACGCAACAAGCGACCACAAGAAGTGGGGAACCCGCAAAATCACGATGATCGGGGTTTTCACCGCGATGGCGATTGTCATCGGGATGGTGGAAAGCATGCTTCCGGACCTTTTCGTCCCGGGGATGAAACTAGGCCTCGCTAACGTCATCATCTTGATCATGCTCTATGAATTCTCCTGGAGCGAAGCCTTGATGGTCGATGTATTGCGTGTTATCGCCGTCAGCTTATTGCGTGGCACCCTTTTCTCCATGGGAGGATGGATGTCGTTTGCTGGCATGGTTCTTAGTTATTTAGGCATGGCTTTATGCGTTTTGGCCTCCAAACGAAAACTGACCCCGTTTTTCGTTTCCATCCTTGGGGCTTTGCTCCACGATGTTGGACAAATTGCAATCGGCATCCTTTATTTAGGTTCGACTGCTGTCCTTTATTACCTCCCGTTCATGGCTTTAATTTCCCTGGCCACGGGCTTATTTTCCGGCTTCCTTTGCCGTTTGATTTTAAAAAGCAAAATCCTAGCCAAGTCGCGAAAACTCTACGAAGGCGAAGAGAATAAATAAGCCGATACGGCAAAAGAAAAATAGAAACCCGCAAAAACATTTAGAAAAGAATTGCACTTTCTTCTTCCTTCTTCTATAGTCAATCCGCGAAAAGAGGATTTTAGTTATGTACCGCAAAGACATGAGACCTGAAATCGTGGATTCCTTCGTGGAGGAATATAACCTTCACGGACCCAAATTAACTTTAGACAGCGTGAGCGCTCGCATCCACATTTCCAAGAAGACCATTTACCGTTTCTTCCGTTCCAAGGATGATATTTATTCCTTCATCCTCGCGGATATGAAAGAAGAATTCGCCGCCAAAAGAGAAGCGGTGTTAGCCAACCATCAGCTTTCTTGTGGCGAAAAAATCGAAGGCATCTTAACGGCGAAAACCCAATGGGAAGAACGTTTGGATTTCAAAAAAGCCCATTTGCTCGCCTTGGATTCTCCTGCTGTTTTCGAAGAAGCGGTCGCTATCGTGGACGCGGCCTGTTCCGACATCAAGAAAGAACTCGAAAAAGGAATCGAAGAAGGAGCCTTCCTCTCTTCTATTCACGTCGACCTTACGATTGGCTGTCTCCGTTCCGCCATCCTTTACCTCCTCCAAACCCCGATTTTGGACCAAGACAATATGGGTTATGACGAAGCGATGAAGTCGTTAGCCCAAACGTTATTGCGCGGAATCGCCCGATAATTACCCTTCTCCATCCTCGCCCCGCTAGTTCGGGGCGTTTTTTGTGTAATCCTAAAATCCAGACTAAAGATCAAGCCCGCGAAATTTTGTGGGTGCCAAATAGGAATCCCTATTCCAAAAAAAACGAAAGGGACCCTGGCTTGGACGGGTGGCCCAAAACCCGTCTTTTTCATCCGCCCAACCATTATTGATAACGAATTACCGATATACCGAAGAAAACGCTTTCATCCCCTCTTGCATTAGACCCCCATTACATTTTTAATGTAAGCACTATGGCAAGAATATTATCTTTAACACGTCTTCCCGGTACTCTTGGCGACCCGGTTGACGCCATCGTCATCAGCAACGCCAAAACCCTAGGGGAATGGAAAGCGGATCAAGAATGCTTCCGCAGCGAAATCACCAAGGGCGAGAACGCCATCCAAATTGAAATCAAAGGAGTGGATGGAAAGCGTTATCGCTCGAACGTGCTTTTCACAAACAGCAAGAAAGACATTGTGGCCACCTGCCAAATGTCCGGGACGAAAATCAACCTCGCCCCCGCAAAGAAGTAAAGGATATCAACAATGGCAGAACAACCAATTCAACTTGAACTCGATCAAGAGATTACGTGGGAAGGCAAACCCGTTGCCGACGGCACGAAGCCTCTTCGCGCCAAAGTCGTCAAAGTTGCCAAAATGATCGGCGGCCCCTCAGGCATCGTGAATAAAATCGACGCCAACGCGCCGGAATATTATTCCCTCGCCGGTTCGGTTTCCGACGAAGAATGCGACTTCTTACTCGCCATGGGCCTTCGCAAGATTCGCACGAACCATGAAATGGCGAAGAAGCTTAAATGGAGTGAACAACGCGTCCATGATGTTGCCGACCACCTCGGCGATTATCTAGGCATCATTCGCGTCGATATCTATGAAGATCGCGAAGAATACATCCTTCCGATTTTCGCCCCGGGACTTTTGGAAATTATGGTCGTCTCGCCCAACGCCGAGCACCATCCGGAAATCCGCCGCGCCTTCAATGCTTATACCCACGACCGCATGCAGACCATGGGTCCGATGCTCCCCAACGGCTATGGCTTGATGCGCGTCATCCCGATCGAAAGCACTCTTCCTAAGGGAGAGACTCCCGATCCTCGCGATACGCTTTCCTATTATCTTGATAAATACGATTATTTCTCCGTCGGACGCTGCTCTTGCCGCGTTTGCCGCACCGAAATGGGCGAAGGCTGCGGCCACATGCCCGATGATCGTTGCGTGAAGCTTGGCAAAGCTGCCGAATACTTCGTCCGCACGGGAAAAGACCGTCGAATCACCCGCGAAGAAGCCGAGGAAATCATCCATCGCTGCGAAAAGCAAGGCCTCATGCACTCGGTCCCGAATATCGAAGGCATTGAAGATGGCAAAACATCGGCCATCTGCAATTGCTGTGGCTGCGCTTGCTTTGGCCTCCGCCCCGTCCAAGAATTCAAAATCAGCGAGGCTGCCGCTTCGAATTATCGTTGCGAAGTCACGGCTGCCAATTGCGTCGCTTGCGGCAAATGCGTCGAAAATTGCCCCGTCAACGCGATTCGTCTTGGCGTGAAGCTGGAAGAAAAATGCCCCGTCAAGGTGCATTTCCAAGCCCCGCTTACCTCCAACACCTCTAAGAAAGCGGTCGTGGATCCCGATTACCGTTTCCATCGCGAAGACGTCGTCCCTGAAACCGGAACGGCTCCTTGCAAAACCTGGTGCCCGGCTCATATCGGTATCCAAGGCTACATCAAAATGGCCTCGGAAGGACGTTATAAGGAAGCTCTCGCCCTCATCAAGCACGAGAACCCCTTCCCCGCGGTCTGTGGACGCATCTGCAACCACGCTTGCGAAGAGCACTGCACCCGTGGCTCCATTGACCAAGCCGTCGCTATCGATGACATCAAGAAATTCATCGCCGAACAAGAGCTTACTCCAGAAGGACAGTTCTTGCCTTGGAAGCGTTATGACTATCACGATAAGAAAATCGCCATCATCGGCGGTGGCCCGGCTGGATTAAGCTGCGCCTATTACCTCGCTCAAGATGGGTATGATGTCACCGTCTTTGAAAAAGAAGAAAAACTCGGTGGCATGATGACTCTTGGCATCCCGGCCTTCCGTCTCCAAAAAGACGTCGTTCAAGCTGAAATCGACATCATCGAAAAACTCGGCGTCAAGTTCAAGACCGGCGTGGAAGTGGGCAAAGACGTTACGATTGCCCAGCTCAAAGAGCAAGGCTTCAAAGGGTTCTATATCGCGATCGGTGCTCAGCTCTCCCGTAACCTCGGCTTAGAAAACGAGAATAACATCGACGTGGTCGGCGGCATCGACTTCCTCCGTCAAGTGAACCTTGGCAAAGGACTAGAACTTAACGGCAATGTCGTGGTTGTCGGCGGCGGCAACGTCGCAATGGACGTCGCCCGCACGGCTCTCCGCCAAGGCGCTTCCAGAGTCGACCTCTATTGCCTGGAATCTCGCGAAGAGATGCCGGCTGCCAAAGACGAACTTGCGGAAGCGGAAGAAGAAGGCATCGTCATCCACAATGGCTTTGGTCCGAAGTCGATCAATGTCACGGATGGCAAATTCACTTCCATCACCTTCAAGAAGTGCTTGCGCGTCAAAGACGAGGCAGGCCACTTCGCCCCCGTCTATGATGAAGAACAAACCGAAACCGTCGAATGCACCAAGGTTTTGAAAGCCATTGGCCAAGGATTCGATTTCGGCAAACTCCTCGAAGGCACCCAGGTCAAGCTCACCCGTCGCGGCACGATCCTCGCCGATCCGCTTACCTATCAGACCAACGACCCCGACATCTTTGCCGGCGGCGACGTGGTCACCGGACCTTATTTCTGCATCAATGCGATTGCCGCGGGCAAACAAGCCGCGATCTCGCTCCATCGTTACGTCCAGCCGGGTCAAACCCTTGATGCTGGCCGTGACCGTCGCGAATACCATCAAATCGACGTCGATAACATCGTTCTCGAAGGATTCGACCGCGCTCCGCGTCAAATTCCGGCCGTCGGACCCGTCGACACCAAGTCGTACAAGGACCCGCGTGGCACCTTCACCGAAGAACAGGTCAAGAAAGAAGCCTCTCGCTGCCTCAGCTGCGGCAAAGCTGTCGTCGACCCGAACCTCTGCGTTGGCTGCGGACAATGCGTCTTCCAGTGCGAATTCGACGCCGCCCACCTCGTCAAGAAGACCAACATCTACGCGACGAAGTTCGAAACCCTCTTGCCGAAGGCGATGGGCCACACCATCAAACGCGGTCTTAAGATCGCGGCCAACGCCTTCAAAAAGGATTAATCGATGCACGAATTAGGTTACGCCAGCGAATTAGTCTCTACCCTTCAGGATTTCATGGACGAGAACCATCTCTCCATGATTTCCAAGGTGGTGCTCTCCGCTGGAGAAGCGACGGGCATCGTTCCCCGCTTCATGTATGAATGCTGGCCGGCCGTGATCGAAGACGAACCGCGCCTAAAGGATTGCGAATTAGAAGTCCGCGTCGCCGAAGCGATGGGCCGCTGCCATAATTGCGAAGCGGAATTCCCGATTTTAAAAAGCAAGAACCGCTGCCCCAAATGCGGCTGCGAAGACTTCGATTTCGAAAACGGATACGAATTCGAAATCACCGAAATCCACGGGAAATAAGCATGAAAAAAAGCGTTCCTTCCGTCTCGAGGGAACGCTTTTCCTTTAACAGGAATAATTCTCTTCCAAGACCCGTTCGAATTCTTGGATGGTGTTTTCATCATCCAAATCCCAGCCATAGGGTTTGAATTCGCCGGAGAAAAGTTCTTCGTAAACTTCCCCTAACCCCTCTTCGAACAGGTCATCAATGTTTTCCCTGGAAGGATGATAGGGAATAAAGGGGAACAAACGAAGATAAGGGGAAGAAGAACGTTCGTGCTCTTGCTTCAGCCAAGGGAAGGCATCGAAGAGTTCATCCAAAGAGACTCCCGGGGTCAAGAAGACCAAGGTTACTAGATTGGGATCCATTTCTTGGTGGACGGGAAACAAACGATACCCGTGTTTGGTTAAGACGTGGCAAACGATGTCGGATTGTTTGCTTTGGGAGGCTAAAGAAGCGATTTGTAAGATTTTATCCATGAAACCATTGTAGCAAATCCATTTAGAAAGGGCATCTTTTCTTATGAAAAGGCTTTCAGTTAAACAATCTTAACTTTTCTCTTGTATACAAAGGTTATTCTAGATTAACATATTGCCGTTAAAGGAGGGATTGCCTATGCCATTATGCTTTGCACCCAGCGGGAAGGAATTCAAAGTCCTAAAGGTCGGTGGTGAATCTTCGATTGCCCATCACCTTGCTAGCCTTGGAATTGTTAGTGATTCCAAAATCACAGTTTTGAGCCAAGAAGGCAGCGGAACCGTGATTCTAGTCAAAGAGTCGCGTTTAGCTTTAAACCGCGACGTTGCGAGACATATCCTGGTTGCTTAACCCCCGCCTCATTCATCAAACAGAAAGGAAAAGCATGGAAAAGGAATTTAACGGGTCCGAAGTGGTGACTTATCAAGTCGGACAAATTGTGAGCCTGGCCCAAGTCGATGTCGGCACCTCCGGCACGATCAAAGCGGTCCAAGGAGAAGGAAGGATCCGTCGTCGGCTATTCGACATGGGGTTAACCCCCGGAGCGGAGCTCTTCGTTCGTAAACGGGCGCCTTTAGGAGACCCCATCGAGCTTACGTTGCGCGGCTATGAATTAACCGTTCGCCACGCGGAAGCGGAATTCGTGCAAATCCAAATCACCGATTTGCCCGAAAAAGGAGGGCCCCATGGAAAATAAGCACCTTCGCGTTGCCCTTGCCGGCAACCCTAACTGCGGGAAAACCACTCTCTTCAACTCACTCACCGGTTCGACGGCTTATGTGGGGAACTGGCCGGGAGTCACGGTTGAAAAACGCAGCGGAACCTTCTATTTCAAAGGAGACAAAAAGAAGAAGGAAGGCGTAGAAATCGTTGACCTTCCGGGCATTTATTCTCTCTCCCCTTATACCCCCGAAGAAGTCATTTCTCGGGATTATATTCTCAAAGAAAAACCCGATGTCATCATCAATGTCATCGATGGGACGAACTTAGAGAGAAACCTCTATCTCACCACCCAAATCCTCGAGATGGATGTTCCCGTCATCGCCGCGATCAACATGGTCGATGCTTTGAAAGAAAATGGGGTTTCCATTGATTACAAAGCCCTCCGCGACCTTCTTGGCGTCCCCGTCTGCCCGATTTCCGCCCTTCGCAATTCCGGTCTAGAAGACTTGATGATCGAAGCGAAAAGAGCCGGCGAGGTATCCCGCCAAGGAATCACCTTGTTGAAGGATCCCTCGATTGCCAAAGCCAAAGCCATTTACGAGGAAGCCGAAATTCCTCACTCCCTCTTCCACGCGATCAAAGCGTTAGAAAAGGATGAGCATGAAGCAGAAGAGAACAAGGACTGCTTCCAAAAGGTTCAAGACCTCCCCGAAACCAAAGAAAAAGACTATGAAGCGGATATCGCCGATCTCCGTTATCAAGCTCTTACCCCTGCCTGCGAGAAAATCGTCTCGGGCAAGGAAAAGAAAGAGAAAGACAAATTATCCAAATCGGATAAAATCGACCGGATCCTCACCCACCGCGTTCTTGGACCCCTCATCATGGTCGCTCTCCTCTTCTTGGTGTTCCATTTCACCTTCGCGGGCGATCTCTTCTATATGAATGCGATGGGGCTAAAACTCGATACCTATCCAGGATTCATCTCCTTCACGATCGCCGGAGAAGAAGTCCATCCCTTCGAAGGGCTCTTCTATGACGATGCTGGCATCGCTTCGATTGGAGAATTCCTCCATCGCTTAGCTGGCGACCAAGAAAGTGGAATCCTTGGCTGCATTGCCCTAGGATTCAAGCAATTGATGTATGTTTGCAACGCCCCGGACTGGGTCGTGGGGTTCTTCTATGATGGCGTTCTTACCGGCGTCATGGCCGTCCTTGGCTTCGTCCCCCAGATCATGCTGCTATTCGCTTTCTTCGCCTTCATGGAGGATTCGGGCTATATGGCTCGCGTGGCCTTCATGCTGGACCGTTTGTTCCGTCGCTTTGGCGTCTCGGGACGCGCCTTCATCCCGATGATCATGGGATTTGGCTGCGGCGTCCCCGCGATTATCAATACCCGCACCCTTGCCAGCGATAAAGAACGCGTGAAAACAATCCGCGTCATTCCCTTCTTCACTTGCGGAGCCAAAGCGGAATTCTTGGCGGTCATCGCCGCCGCCGTGGCCGCTTCGGCAGGATTCGATGCTGGGCTATTCACCTTCTTGCTCTATTTGCTTGGCGTAGTGATTGCTATCTTCTCCGTCATCGTCATGAACAAGACGACGCAACGGGAAAAAGTTCCGCCCTTCATCATGGAACTCCCGGCATACCACGCTCCGCAATTCCGCACCCTTTCCCTCCATGTTTGGGATAAAGGCAAACACTTCATCCAAAAAGCCTTCACGATCATTCTCGCCTCGACGATTGTGGTTTGGTTCCTCGCTAATTTCTCTTGGAATTGGCAGATGGTGGAAGCGGATGGACAAGGCTCGATACTACAAAGCCTCGGCATGCTCATCCAACCCCTCTTCACCCCAATGGGATTTGGCGTCCAAGCCGGAGCCAATGGCTGGACCATGGCGGTGGCTTCCCTAGAAGGCATCGTCGCTAAAGAAAACGTTACCTCGGTTGTTGCTTCTTTGGCGGAAATCCTTGGCCAAGATGGCTTCGAAGGCCTCGTGGCCTCGATGGGCATCACCCCGGCCGCCCTTGCCGCGTTTGCCGTCTTCAATATGCTGACGATCCCTTGCTTTGCCTCGGTCGCCGCGGCAAAAGGAGAACTTGGCAAGGGCAAAGCCTATGTCGGCACCGTCCTCTTCTGGTTTGCTCTTAGCTATGCGATGGGCTGTTTGACTTACGTCACCCTCCAATACGTTTGGACTTTGGCGATCACTCTCCCCGTCCTTGCTGGAGGATTCGTTGGGCTTTATTTCTACGACAAAGCCAAAAAGAAAAAAGAAGCCGCTGCGGCTTAATTCTTAAAAAGGAGGAAACCCTATGCATTGGACCGAAATCGTTACGATCATCTTCATCGTTTCCTTCCTTCTGTTTATGGGCGTTTATCTAGGAAGGAAAATCAAACGAGGGGAAAGCTTAGAAGGCTGTTCCTGCTCCTCTTCCAAAAAGAAGAAGGGGAACCGTTTGGTTGAAATGTATCACGACACCTATAAAAAACAAAAATAACGAAAAAGGGATTCTGGTCGAACGGAATCCCTTTTCTCCTTATTATATAGAGAAGACTAAAATGCCTTAGGAGGCAAAAACGGAATGGATAAAATTCAAGCGCCAATGATAGGGGAAATCCTCCTTCAAGAATTTATGGTTCCTTTTGGCGTCTCTGCCTATCGCCTAGCAAAAGATATCGATGTCCCCTATTCTCGAATTCGAGGAATCCTCGATAACCGTATCGGGATCACCGCGGATACTTCCATTCGCCTCGGCGCCTATTTTGGTGTTTCCGATTCGTATTTCCTCTCCCTTCAAACGGATATCGATTTAAGAAAAACTCGAGAAAAACTCGAAGAAGTAGTGGCAAAAATCAAAACTCATCCTAGCCATTTACCTTCCTTCCATCCCAAAAATCGCTAGTTGCATTTTTCCATTTCGCCCCGTACAATACTGCCGAAAATAGCGGTGGATCTTTTCCTAAGCATAGCTTACTTTTCGCCCCGTGAAACGAACATTCCACGAGGTATTTTTCTATGAAGAAAATCAAAAAGAGCTCAGCCGAGCGCATGAGCAGCGACCGCATCCCTTCTTTACTATTGAAGACGGCTCTCCCCATGATGTTTTCGATGGTCGTGAGCGCCCTCTATAACATCGTCGATAGCATCTTCATCGGCATGATGCCCGCCCCTTCCAATAGCCAAGCCATCGTGGCTTTGGGCTATGCCTTCCCCCTTCAAACCTTGCTTGTTGCCGTGGCAATCGGCACGGGAATTGGAGTCAATGCCGTTTTGTCGAAAGCTCTAGGCCAAGGCAAAAACGACAAGGCCGCAAAATCCTGCATCAACGGTTATGCGTTAATGCTATTTTTCTATGTGGCCTTCTTGGCGTTTGGCTTAGCGATTTTCTATGGCAAATTCTATTTTAGCTCCGTGACAAGCGACGAAACCATCATTGAGATGGGCTCGAAATATTTGGGTTTATGCTTCATTTTTTCCTTTGGTCAATTGCTTCAGCTTGTCAGTGAACGTTCCCTTGCCGCAACCGGCAAAACCAATCTAGCCATGGTCATGCAATTATCGGGCGCCTTGGTTAACATTGCCTTGGATCCCCTTTTCATTCTTGTGTGGGGAATGGGAGTAGAAGGAGCGGCGATCGCCACGATCATCGGCCAAATGGTATCCATGGTTGTTGGCTTCTTGCTTGTCATCTTCGTCAACCAAGAAATCCGGATTGAAAAAGAGCACGTCCGTTTTGATTTCCCCATGATGGGCAAAATCCTCCGCGTGGGGCTTCCTAGCATTGCCTTGCAAGCCCTCCAAAGCCTTCAGCCCCTCGTCTATCAATTGCTTTTTATGACTTTGCTTGGCGCGGGTCCGACCCAAGATATGCTGGTAGGCGTTTATGGCGTCTTCTTCAAACTGCAGAACTTCATATTCATGGCTCTATATGGGCTAGTGAATGCGATGCTTCCGATTGTGGCCTTCAATTATGGCAACAAGAACAAGGAACGCGCCTTTATCGCGGCAAAGTGGGGTTATATTTATGGCCTGATTATCGCAGGAATCGGACTTATCGTCTTCGAAGCGATTCCTAAGCCCTTGCTTCTTGCCTTCAACTTGGATGAACAATGGATTGATTGTGGGATCCAGCTCATGCGCATTGTGCCCCCCACCTTCCTCATTGCTTCTTTTTGCATCATTTCTAACGGCGTCCTCCAAGGACTTGGCAATGGCGTTCATCCGATGATTGCCACGATCATCCGCTTGCTGGCAGGATTATTCCTCTTTGGCTTCGTATTCGGCTATTTCTTTGGCATTAACGGCATTTGGTGGGCGAGTTACCTTTCCGAAGCCGCAGGAACCGCCTACGCTTTGCTTTTCACCGTCATCGTTTTCAAGAAAAAGACCAAGAAATTCGACGTTATCCCCCAAGAAAAGACTGCTCAATAAAGACTGATTCATTCGACAAGAATGGGATGATAGAGATATAATCCTAGGAGTGCGCCGGTAGCTCAGCTGGACAGAGCACGAGTCTTCGAAACTCGCGGTCGCCGGTTCGAATCCGTCCCGGCGCGCCATGCAAAAAAAGACTTCGATAGATAAAATATCGGAGTTTTTTTGATTCTCAGAAGTTTTGGCAGTCGAAAGGCACTATTTGAAAATAACGGGAAAAAGACGGAAAATAAAAACCTAACGGTATTTGATATAATAAATTAAAGAATCTACGGAGATAATTGTATGAAGGGTCCAAATTGCGGTAATGAAACATTTGTAGAGGTCCAACTCAACGACGTTTGTATTTTGGGTGGCTATGGTAATGTTAAACAAGTAGTAATTGCCTATGCTTGTGAAAAGTGTGGAAGAATTGAACTATATATGCCTAAAAAGTGGGTTCAAGACAATATTGATGCCAAAAAATTAGCGGAAGCTGAAAAAGAATTCTACGCTGAAAAAGAAGAACGTATTTCATGCTTAAAAAAGAGAATTGAACAACTCAAACCAGTAATTGATGATGAAAATCAAACTGTTAAAGCTGTTAAGGAAGCGCAAAGAAAAATCATTGAGTTAGAAAATGAATTAAGTTCTGTTCAACGTTCAACATTTCCCAAAAAATGAAATGGATATTATCTTGGAAACTGAGGAATTAACTAACTGCTCGTTTATCTTTCAATCCCCTCGTCTCCGAGGTTGGATGCACCTCGCTTCCCAAGTCGAACTTCGATACCAAAAGCGAATGGGGAATGCCCCCATCGCGATATGTGACTCGCCGGTTCGAATCCGTCCCGGCGCGCCAATAAAAAAGAAAGTATTGATTGCTGCAGTCAGTACTTTTTTCTTTTATGGGCTTTCGTTTTATCGATAGGCAATATTGAAATAATTCAAATACGTCTTCACGAGATCTTGCCCTTCTAGACAGGTGTCCATGAGCCATCCACGTTCTTGATCCCAATTCTTTAATCCCCGGTAATAAAAAACCTTTTTATCGTCGAAAATAATAAAGGGAACCAGGTTGTTCTTTAGACATTCTTTGAAAGCGATTAAGCGGCCCACCCTTCCGTTTCCGTCTTGAAAGGGGTGAATCCTTTCAAATTGGACATGAAATTCCACGATTTCTTCTAAAGAATGGCTTTCCTTTTTGCTATATTGGCTAAGGAGTTTCTTCATTTCGGATTTCACAAGCCTTGGGTGAGTTGTTTCCAAACCGCCAACTTCATTGGGCATCTTCTTATAATCGCCAACAGAAAAATAAGGGAGCCTAGAATCGACGGTATTCGATTTTAGGATTCGATGCAGTTCTTTGATAAAAGCTTCGCTTAACGGATAATTAGCGAAATCAATGACGCGATCGATGGCGGCAAAATGATTCATCGTTTCCAAAATGTCGTCCACTTTTTGCTGGTATTCTTCTCGATTCCTATCGTTCTTGTTTCGAAGATGTATCTCGTCTCATCGTGAGTGAGTTCATTGCCTTCCATATGGTTGGAATGGAAGGTGAGGTCAATCATCAGCTTATGGTAGATGCCGCCTTTGATTTGATTCTTCTTTTCTAAGCGTAGCCTCTCCAAAAGATAGTTTTTTCCTTCTTTTTCATTGGCTCGGATCGTTTCTTTGCTCCCGCGGGAATTTTCCATGTTTTTCCCATTAAAATCGCTCCATTTACTCTCCCCAGGGAGCAATAGTTCCGAACGCGTTATTGTCAAGGATTTGCCGGGCACGACCCGCGATTCCATTGAATGGATGCTTCTTTGACGCTTATGAATTCACTCATAACGGTAATATCTATCTATCGGCAAAAAACGCAATAGTTTATATAAGTTTTCGATTTATTGCCGATAATGTTGCCCCTGATTAAAAGAACATGCGTCCATTTCTTCTTTGTAGTCATAAATTCGACGCTCGGTCTTTTGTGGCGGCTTTAAAAAGAAATTTATTCCTATTAGGAATTGTTTTAGAATAACCCCATATTTTAGAGGTTAAAAAATGACTAAAAAATGGATTGCCTTAGCCCTTGCATCGATGTGCATGGGATTAGTTTCTTGTGGTTCTGGAAAAGAAACGTCCAGCAACGCGGGAAATGCTTCTAATAACGGAAGTACCGCCTCCTCCACGACGTCTCAAAACGTTGGAGGATCCTCCACGTCTTCAGGAAATACCACCGAATCTACACCAGATGAAACGAATCCGACGGCATGGTCGGAATCCGATTTGAAGGATATGTCCAAGTATCTCAATGGATATACCTGTTTGCCCTTCCCCGAAGGCTTTACTAACGCCTATGTCAACGCCAGTGGAACGGATGAAGATGAAGAATGCTTCATCGCCTATGATGGAGAATGCGGCGATTTGTCGGAAAGTTATGGGAAACAACTAACCGCTGCTTCCTTTGTTTTCGACAGCAAAGAAACCGACGAAGATGGCGATTTTTATTATTACACCTACGCGATTGAAGATTCGAACGATTTTATCGTCGTTCAGCTCGACTATAATCTCAATTTCGACGCCTTTGAAATCTTCGCTTGGTATGAAGTAGGGGCCCCTACCTATGAAACCTTCCCCTATGAAGCGATTGCTGACTTCTTTAAATTCGAAAAAGTCGATGAATCGGCCCTCCCTTCTTTCCCTTTGCTATCGGGACAGAAGTATGATGGCTATGCTTCCGGAGAAACCTATTTCTTAGTTGGCGGGAATTACGATACCAGCATCGAAGAAGCGACTTATGTAGCCAACTACGAAACCGCTTTGGCCAATGCCGGGTATACTGTTGATTCGGAAAACGGCACCGCGATCAACGAAGCCAAACTGCTCAAAGTCGAATACATGGCTAGTGAAGGCTATTTCTTCATTCAAATTTCCAAATATGTCCCCATTATCCCTGGGGCCAATAACGTGGAGTTCTCCCCCTCTGATTTCCCTGCAAAATACGGGGTTGCGAAATCACGAAAAACAACGTTCTCTTCCGTTTGGATTCGATCATGGCGATCGACAACTGCATTCAATTTAGAAATGCCAAAAAAGGATCGGGATACCTTTATAACGTGGATTCGCTTGGCACGTTGACCTCCATCACGGTTACGGAAAAGGATGTTTCTAAACACGACTTTTACGGTGTTCTTAGCTGCTACGTTTCTTCCTCGGTGATTTCGGATATCAATCCGGGCACCGCGGTGACCCCAACTTATACGGATGGCGTTTATACTTATCCGATTCCATCGGGAAATTCTTTCTTCCAATTGATTGACGAATCGACGACTTACGCTTCCAAGAACGCTTCCATTACGATTTCTTACGTCTTGGAATAAATATCCTTCCGTTTTTATAAGCGCGTAACGGCTCCGTAAATAACGGGGCCGTTTGCTTTATCTAGAAGCGAGAATAAAAAGATATATTCTTGATAGAATCTCTAGGAAGAGAAGGCAAAAGCCATAAATGGAGGGGTCGGATATGGAAGCAAAACGCTTAACGTTAAGAAAAGCAACAGAAGAAGATATCGATATCCTTTTTGAGTTGGTTAATGGGCTCGCCGCTTATGAAAAACGTCCCCAAGATATGACAGGCACGAAAGAACAATTGAAAGAATGGCTTTTCGAAAAGCAGGTTGCTACCGCCCTCCTTGCTGAAAACGAAGAAGGACATAACATCGGTTATGCGATTTATTACCCGACTTTTGGTTCGTTCTCTGCAAAAGCCAACGTCCATGTGGAGGATTTGTATATCCGTCCGGAACACCGTCATCAAGGATATGGCAGGGGCTTTTTCACTCAATTGGTGGAATGGATTCAAGGCGAAGGCTACACCAAACTCGAATGGAGTTGCTTGGATTGGAATACCCCATCCATCGAATTTTATCAAAAACTCGGAGCCAGCCAAGAATCGGGAAGGGTGTATTTTGAGCTGGACCCCAAGAATCGTTAAGACGAATCGGGATGATTTCTAATACCGCGAGGCGCAGGGCGGTTCAATGCCCTGCCTTTTCTTGATATAATCCAAAAAGAAAGCGTTAAGAGGGTCCTCGATGAAGAAGTGGTGTAAGGGTTTTATTATTGCAGGAGCAGTTTTGCTTACTATAGGGGCAGGGGCTGGAACTTTTATCGCGTCCATGACCTGCTTTCGGAAATACGAACAAACGAACCCCGGCTTAACCCAATGGATGGATACCCTCAATGACGAGGCCCGTTTGAATGAAATTGTTTTGCCTGGCAGCCATGATGCCGGAACCAATGGAATGAGTTGGCTGGGCAAGACCCAACATTTAAGCGTGAAGGAACAATTGAATTTAGGAGTCCGTTATTTTGATTTACGGGTCAATCGCGTCAAGAATGACTATGTGATTTACCATTCGATCATCAACGGAACTCGGTTCGATCCCATTTTGGATGATATCGCTTCGTTCATCGAAGAAAACCCCAGCGAAACTCTCCTTTTAGATTTCCAACACTTTAAAAACGGAAGCGATGAATACGTCTATCACACGGTCTCGGAGAAACTAAAAGATCGTCTTGTTATTCAAAACGATGATCAAAGCGAATTGGCCTTCGTCGATGAACTTCGTCTTAAGGACACCAGGGGCAAGTGCATTGTTTTCTTTGGAGATGATTCCCCGTTTGTTAAAGAGGCCCATATCTTCAGCAGGAATAATGATACCTGCACCCAAAAAGGCCAGGCTTTGGATTCTTGCTATATTTCTTCGTATCACGCGATGAAATCGAAACAATTTATCGATGAAGCCTTGGACTATTACATGGATAAAATCCAAACCAAAAAGGAAGAAGAAGGGCATAAAGGCATCTTTGTTTGGCAATGTCAGCTTACGGATTCTAAACTCGTCTTCGGCCCTTATCACCGCGAAAGAAGTCACGAAGCGAATATGAACGTCTTTATTGAGAACTTGCCTCAGCAAGACTATTTTTCCGACATTAACGTCATCATGCGTGACTTCTTAGACGAAACCAAGGTCGAATCCATCGTGAAATTAAATGCTTCAAAAGGGCTTTTGAAGTAAGGTTATATTCCATAATGGTAGAGAGGAGTATCTTTGCAGGCCGTTGGTTTTTACCACGAAAATGTAAAATGAAATAGCGCAAAAGTTGGAAGTAAAATACCGCAAAAGTTTGCAACGAAATGCCACAAATGTTTGCAACGGCAACCGAGTATCTTTTGTTTTTTACGCTACATACTCAGCCAATAATATCGATGATTACTGGCATTTTAAAACAAAAATTGCCACGAACTTTAAACTGGACCCCGTAATTCGGACAGTCTAGAAAAAACACCCTACCAAAAAGA
>OIXA01001750.1_pt1 | contig 26621 bp, 18 predicted proteins | sample 1587721 | NCBI WGS metagenome assembly OIXA01 (sample SAMEA3888900, study PRJEB22519) | human gut metagenome | biome: human gut; feature: human-associated habitat; material: faeces | place: Denmark | collected 2013
GGGGTGGGGCTTTAAAATTCGAAAACTCAACATCGGCTGAAAGCCGACAATTCAACATTCAACATTCAACATTCAAAACTCTTACAAGTACCTCATCAATATATCCCACACCGCCACGATGTGGCACACCGAGCCGAGGAGCACGAAGAAATGGAAGACGGTGTGCATGAACCGCTTCTTGTTAAGGCTGTAGAACACGGCGCCCGTGATGTAGCTCACACCCTCGGCGATGATCCACGCCACGGCGGTGGTGTTGACACAGTGGACAAGCGGTCCGAAGGCCACGAGCACACTGAGGCCCATGACCACGAAACACACGGTCTCTACGCGACTGTGACTCTTCAGGCCACAGAAGCTCTTTATCGTGCCCGCGATGGCGGCGAGCCAGATGAAGATGAAGAGCGCCCAGCCCCAATAGCCATATTCGCGCATGGCGATGAGCGTGATGGGCGAGTAGGAGCCCGCGATGTGCCAGTAGATGGCGGCGTGGTCCCACTTGCGCAACCTCTCCTTCCAAGGCGACCAGGCGCTGATGGCGTGATACACTGTCGAAGCCACATAAGAGCAGAGCATGCCGAAGAGGTAGAGGATGATGCCTGCTGTGGCCCATCCGTTGCGTGCCCATCCGCACCACACGAGGAACACCGTGCCTATGACGAGTCCCAAGATTATTCCCGCTCCGTGTGACCACGAGTTCCACACTTCTTCCTTATGGTTAAAAAAGATCTTCAATTTCTCAGAATGATGTTTTGCTGTTAATGATTGAGCTTTATTGAGCTTTATTGAGCTGCGATGAGCTGCGATGAAGCTGCGATGAGCTGCGATGAACCGTGATGAGCTGTGATGAACCGCGATGAACCGCGATGAGCTGTGATGAGCTTTAAGATCAGTTCACGACCGCAATCTTGCACACCGTGCCTTTGCCGCCGTCGCCCGTTGCCGTCTGCACCATGTAGACGCCGCTTGCCACGCGCCGTCCTTGCTTGTCGCAGCCGTCCCATGTGAAGGTGCCGCCGTTGCTCCGTCCCTCTGCCACGAGGGCGCCGTTGGCTGTCACGATCTTCACGTCGGCGTTAAGCGTGAGGCCCACGACGGTGATGAGGCCATGGTAGTCGGGACTCACGGGGTTGGGGTAGGCATAGACGTTGTCTTTCGTCATCTTGTCGCTGGGCTGTGACGAGTCGGTCATGTAAGAGCAGAGGCCTGCCGAGGTGCCTATGAACAGCTCGCCCGTGGTGTTGTCAAGCGCCAACGACAGGATCTCGTTGCTTGGCAGCGGCGAGTTCTCCGTCGTGAAATGATGCAGCTGCGTTATGTTGTCGCTGTCGATGAGGTACAGGCCGTTGGTGTTTGTCGCGAACCACTTGCGGTTTGCGCCGTCAACGATGATCTGGTTTATGTCCAGGCCCGAGAGCAGATAGTCGGCGAGGTTTGTGCCGTCGTTGCGTGGCACCTTGACCTGTGTGAACGTGTCGCCGCCCGAAGCCAAGGTCGAGGCTGTGAGCATGGCCGGTCCCACATCGGTGCCTATCCAGATGTTGTGGTCGGCATCTTCCACGGCGCAGCGCACATAGAAGAGCGGCGAGAGCGGTGTGAAGTCTTGGTTTATGAACGAGGTGTAGCGTTTCAGGGCCTTGGTGGCGGTGTCATAGCACAACAAGGCGGGCTGTATCCAGTTGTTGTTGGTGAACCACAGCAGGCCGTTGTGGTCGAAGAACATCTGGCCCAGTCCGTGAAGCGAACACTCGAAGTTGTAGGTGAACAGCGCCTGGTGGTGTGAGGTCCATGTGCCGTCGGGTGCTATCGAGAAGACCGATGTCGTGGCACTCAGCGGGTTCGTGATCCAGGCTGTGCCGTCGCTTCCGAAGCAGATGCCACGCACGAGGGTGTTGTTGAGGTATGATTCTTCTTTCACGCCGACTGCCGGTCGCAACGCACTGTTGTTCATGTTCCAATGTTGCGAAAACTTTCCGTCGATAAACTCGTAAAGGCCGGTGTGGCCCGAGACCAGTGTGCGGCTCGGGTTGAGGGGGTCTGTGGCTACGCAATAATGTGATTTGTAGACATGGCCGAGCGTTGAGGCGAAACTGTTGTCGAACGCCGACCATGTGGTGCCGTCATAGACCATCACGTCGCCCGGGTTGCCATAGCCTTGCACCGCCATGAGCTTGCCTTGCGACAGGGTCATATAGAAGAAATTGTTGGTGAGCGGTCCGTCGGGCGTTATGCCTCTCACGCCATAGACAGGCTCCGTGAGGTTGTTGTTCTCAAAGGTGACGCTTGCCAGCTTGCCCGTGTATGTGGCGTCGGCGTCGTTGTCGGCCACCCAGAAGGTGCGGGTAGAGCTGTTATAGCCGAAAACAAGGAACGTGTTTGGGATGGTTGTCACGGTCTCTGACGTGTCAAACAGGTAGGCGTGTCCTGTGCCGAAGAGCAGCACATGGTCAGCAAACTTCAGCATCTTGTTGCTCCAGGTGTCGTAGATATTCCTGTAAGAGCCGTCGGCGCTTATGGCGTCGAGGTATCCGTTGTTTGTGCCGTAGAGCTTGTCGTTGAGGCAGAACAGGTTCTTGTAGGCGCGTCCCGACAGCTTCTTCCACTCGTTCTTGTCGCTGAGGTTGGCTGTGAGCGGTGCGCTGTAGAGCCCCTGGTCGGTAGCTGCAAACATGTTCTTCGACGTGGCTGCCACATCGTTGATGCTGAGCGCCAGGCTGTAGGTGTCTGCAATCTCGGCATTGGCGACGTTCACCTTGACCACGCCGAAGGCGGTACACATGAACACATACTTGCCCTGCACGGTGAGCAGGTTCACCGTCTTGCTCTCGGTGAGCGTCTTGTTGTAATAGTCGGGCATGTTTATGACGGAGCCGTCGGCACAGAGGAGGTCTATGTTGCCGTTGTCATAGAGCACCATCAGCCGTTTCGCCGCCGGGCACCATCTTATGTGTGCAATGCCACAGTCGCTCAGTCCGGTTGTCTTGTCATAGGTCTGCACCTCGCCGTCAGTGGGGTTGTACGAAAACAGACCTCCCGACGCGAGCACATAGACCTTGCTGTCTGTCGACTCGATTTGTGTTATGGTCGAATAAGACAGCATGTTCTTCCACGACCCTATGGTAGCGGCGCATGCCTTCTGCGTGGTCAACGCCACGGCAGCCAAGACCAAAAACAGTGACAAAATTGCCTTTCGCATGTTCCTTCGTCTTCTTTTGTTGTTATTGTCTATTGAACTTCCGCTTGCGAAAATTCAATGCTTATTACTCTTTACAGCTTTTTTGCTGTTCTTTTTTGTTTTTTACAGCTCTTTTACTGTTCTTTACAGCCGCAGAGTTGAGAATGATTGAAAAGTAAAAACTGTTCTTTACAGCTCTTTTTGCTGTTCTTTACAGCTCTTTACAGCCCCGTTTGCTTGAGGAAGCAGCAGAGCTTCTCCACGGCCCGCGCACGGTGGGAGATGGTGTTCTTGATGTCTGTTCCCAGCTGTGCAAACGACTGGTCGTAGCCGTCGGGCACAAACAAGGGGTCATAGCCAAAGCCTGCGGTGCCGCGCTTCTCGGTGGCAATGGTGCCGTCGACACGTCCCTCGAAGAGGTGCTCCTTGGGTGTGGTGCAGGGGGCCTTGGCAGCTTCTGCGCCGTTGGCCGCTTCTTCATCTTTGGCGGCTTCTGCCTCGTTGCCATCCTCTGCCAGCAGCAGGGCTATGACGGTGCGGAAGTGTGCTGTGCGCGAGGTCTTGCCGTTGAGCTCGCGCAGAAGCTTCTCCATGTTTGCTTCCGAGTTGTGGTCAGTGTCTTCGGCGTAGCGTGCGCTGTGAACGCCGGGTGCTCCGTCGAGGGCATCGACCTCCAGGCCCGTGTCGTCGGCAAAGACGCTCATGTGGTAATGGTCCCACACATATTGTGCCTTCTGCAGGGCGTTGCCCTCCAGCGTGTCGGCGGTCTCGGGGATGTCGGCATGGCAGCCTATGTCGGCAAGCGACACCACCTCCATGCTGCTGCCGAGGATCTGGCGTATCTCCTCCAGCTTGTGGAGGTTGTTGGTTGCAAATACAATCTTTTTCATCTTCTCTTCTTTTGCTTTGTGCTTGGGCTTTTTGCTTTTGGAGCTCAGCCCATGGCTTAGGTTTTCAGAACTTTCACAAACGTTTAATATTTACATTTCGCTTCGCGCTCGTGTTTTTTCTTAAACATTAATTATCATTAATTGAATATTAATTTTTTCCGCTCGAAGCGCGTATTGATGATAATTAATGGGTCATTAATGATAATTAATGTTTAAAAAAGCGCGAAGCGCAAAAAAAGCTTGTTCGCATGGTTAGCGGCCATTTAAGCTTGTAACTATCTGATATGTTTTTTTATTTACATGCGATTTATTTACATGCGAATTATTTACATGCGAAAGTTCAATTAAATTTTAAGAAGCTTTCGCTCCTTAGCTCTCGCTCTTGGCTTCTTCCGTCTTTTGGCTTTCCATCTTTGCCCTGTAAGCCTCCAGCTTCTCCTGCATCTTCAGGTGTCGTTGCAGGTCCTCTGTGTGCTTGTCGGTGACCTTCACCTTTATGCGGTCGAAGCCCTCGCCGTAGACGCCGATGACAGCGCTCTGGCTCACGAAGGCGTTGGGGTCGATGATCTTTATCATACGGAAGATGCCGGCACTCTCGTTCTTGCGTGCCAGGATGCAGAGCACCTTGACCTCGTTGCCTGTGTACCAGCCGTGGCCGTCGAGAATGGTCACGCCGTGGTCGAGCTTTGTGCCTATGGCATAGGCAATCTCGTCATATTTGCGCGAGAAGATGAGAAACTGCACCGACTCGCGTCGGGCGTTCATCACATAGTCGAGCACAAAGTTCTCAATCATCATGGCGCAGAGACCTGTCACCATGATGCGCAGACCCATCTCATAGCCATATTTCTCGCCGAACACGGGGAACGACGAGCCGATGATGAGGATGTCGACAAAGATGAGCACGGTGCCGAGCGACAGGTTGTGATATTTGTTCACGATGGCAGCCACGATGTCGGTGCCTCCCGTTGAACCGTTGTGCAGGAACACGATGGCGAGCGAGGTGCCTGTGAGGCAGCAGCCTATGACGAGCGACATGAACGTATTGTTCTCGCCGAGCACGCGAATGAGCTGGCCGTCGCTTGAGGTCATGATGTTTTGCGCGACATAGAGACAGAAGGACAGCATGAAGATGGCGTAGACGGTCTTGATCATGAATTTCAGACCCAATATCTTCAACGCCGCTATGAGGAGCACAAAGTTGATGACAAAGTAGGTTAGCGAGATAGGCAGCCCCGTAGCATAGAACACGATGGCGGCGATACCGGTCACGCCTCCCGTCACGATCTGGTAGGGCAGCATGAACACTGTCCATCCGAAGGTGTAAAGCAGGAGTCCGAGGGTTATGAAAAAGTAATCGTTAACCTCGTTCCACACAGCTTTGCTTTTTAACAGTTGCATAGTTTTCTTTTTATGTGGTTTGGCGTGTCCGTTCGCAGGCACGCCAAACCGTGATTTTTACTTAACCACCACGTTCACGATCTTCTTCGGCACGACGATCACCTTGATGACCTGCTTGCCGTCGAGATATTTCTGGCTCTGCTCGTCGGCGAGCACGGCAGCCTGTATGTCGTCGTTCTTGGCGTCGGCGGGGAACTTCTTCTGGAAGCGTGCCTTGCCGTTGAACGACACGGTGAGCTGCATCTCGCTCTCTACGAGGAAGGCGGGGTTAAACTCGGGCCACTGTGCGTCGCAGACCGTGGTGTCGTGGCCCATGGCGTGCCACAGCTCCTCGGCAACGTGGGGAGCGAAGGGCGCAATGAGCACAGCGAGCGGCTCAAGCACAGCCTTTGAGTGGCACTTCTGCTGTTGCAGTTCGCTCACGGCAATCATGAATGCTGAGATCGAGGTGTTGTAAGAGAATTTCTCGATGTCGTCGGTCACCTTCTTGATGAGCTTGTGCAGGCTCTTCATGTTGTCCTTTGACGGCTCGTCGCTGTTGACGAGCATGTTGTCGGAGCGGTTGTCGTAATAGAGACCCCAGAACTTCTTCAGGAAGCGGTGGCAGCCGTCGATGCCGTTGGTGTCCCACGGTTTGCTCTGCTCCACGGGACCGAGGAACATCTCATATAGGCGCAGGGTGTCGGCGCCGTAACGCTCCACGATCATGTCGGGGTTCACGACGTTGAACATCGACTTCGACATCTTTTCCACAGCAGCGTCGCAGATATACTTGCCGTCCTCCAGTATAAACTCGGCGTTCTCATACTCGGGACGCCATTTCTTGAACGCCTCGATGTCGAGCACGTCGGCCGACACGATGTTCACGTCGACGTGGATGGGGGTGGTGTCATACTGGTCCTTGAGACCGAGGCTCACGAACACGGGTGCCTTCGAGTGATCGTCGTTGTTTATGCGGAACACGAAGTTGCTTCGTCCCTGGATCATGCCCTGGTTGACGAGTTTCTGGAACGGCTCCTCCTTGCAGCTCACGCCGAGGTCGAAGAGCACCTTGTTCCAGAAGCGCGAATAGATAAGGTGGCCTGTGGCGTGCTCGCAGCCACCGACATAGAGGTCTACGTTCTGCCAGTATTCGTCGGCAGCTTTCGACACCAGCGCCGTGTCGTCGTTGGGGTCCATGTAGCGCAGATAGTAGGCCGATGAGCCGGCGAAGCCCGGCATGGTGTTCAGCTCCAGCGGGAACACGGTCTTGTTGTCGACCAGTGCCTTGTCAACGACCTGGCGCTTCTCCACGTCCCATGCCCACATCTTGGCGCGTCCCAATGGCGGTTCGCCGGTCTCGGTGGGCTTGTAGGTCTCGATCTCGGGCAGCTCCAGCGGCAGACACTCCTCGGGGAGCATCTGTGGCATGCCGTCCTTATAATAGACTGGGAACGGCTCGCCCCAGTAGCGCTGGCGCGAGAAGATGGCGTCGCGCAGACGGTAGTTGACCTTCACGCGGCCGAGGCCCTTCTCCGTAACAAACTTCTTCGTTGCGGCGATGGCTTCTTTCACGGTCAGACCGTTGAGAGAGAAGCCGTCGAGCGTCTGCTTGCCATCAGCGGGCGAGTTCATGACGATGCCGTCCTTGGCGTCGAAGCTCTCCTCGCTCACGTCGGCACCCTCGATGAGAGGTATGACGGGGAGGTTGAAATGGCGCGCGAAGGCATAGTCGCGCGAGTCGTGGGCAGGCACAGCCATGATGGCTCCTGTGCCGTAGCCGGCGAGAACATACTCAGAGATCCACACCGGTATGCTGTCGCCCGTGAAGGGGTTCACGGCGTAAGAGCCTGAGAACACGCCTGTGACCGAGTGGTTTGCCATGCGGTCGAGCTCTGTGCGCTTCTTCACATAAGCCAGATACTCGTCAACAGCTGCCTTCTGCTCGGGTGTGGTGAGCTGCTCCACGAGCTCGCTCTCGGGTGCGAGAACCATGAAGGTCACACCGAAGATGGTGTCGGCACGGGTGGTGAAGATGGTGAACTTGATGTCGCTGTCTTTCACTGCAAACTGCATTTCTGTTCCTTCAGAGCGTCCGATCCAGTTTTTCTGTGTCTCCTTTATAGAGTCGCTCCAGTCGATGGTGTCAAGACCGTCGAGCAGGCGCTGCGAGTAGGCACTTGTGCGCAGGCACCACTGGCGCATCTTCTTCTGCACCACGGGGTAGCCGCCACGCTCGCTCACGCCGTTCACCACCTCGTCGTTGGCCAGCACGGTGCCCAGACCGGCGCACCAGTTGACCATCGTCTCGCCAAGGTAGGCTATGCGATAGTTCATGAGCGTCTGCTCCTTCTCTACCTCGCTCATGTCGCGCCACTGGTCAGCCGTAAACTCGAGCGGTTCGCTCTGGGCCACGTCCAGACCCTCGGTGCCCTTCTGCTCGAAATGCTTGATGAGCTTCTCTATGGGCTGCGCCTTCTGGCAAGAGTTGCAGAAGAACGACTTGAACATCTTCTCAAAGGCCCACTGTGTCCAGTGATAATATTTAGGGTCGCAGGTGCGCACCTCGCGGCTCCAGTCGAACGAGAATCCGATCTTGTCGAGCTGCTCGCGGTAGCGGTTGATGTTGGCCACGGTTGTTACCTCAGGGTGCTGTCCTGTCTGTATGGCATACTGCTCAGCGGGCAGTCCGTAGGCATCGTAGCCCATGGGGTTTAGAACGTTGAATCCGTTCAGGCGCTTGAAACGCGCGTATATGTCGCTGGCGATGTAGCCGAGCGGGTGTCCCACATGAAGTCCGGCTCCCGAAGGGTAGGGGAACATGTTGAGCACATAAAATTTCTGCTTGTTGGGGTCCTCGGTCACCTTGTAGGTGTTATCCTTTACCCACTGTTGGTGCCATTTCTTCTCGATTTCTCTGAAATTGTATTCCATAGTTGTATGTCGTTGTTTTTTTTTGCTAATTATTATGAGGTGCAGCCTATCTTATGCAAAGGTAGTGCAAACCGAACGCATAACATCAAGCTTGCTTGAATGTTTTGCTGAGGTGCAGCCTATCTTATGCAAAGGTAGTGATTTTTTGCATAGGTATGAAATAGAAGGTGTGAAAAAAGCTCCAGTTACATGTTGCTCATGTCGCTTCCGTCGGCCTCGTTGCTGTCAGAGCTTCCGTCGCTGTGTCCATCGTCTGCAGAGCCGTCCTGCTGGTCGTAGCTGCTGCCACCGTCGTCAACGCTGCTTCCGTTGTCAGAGCTTCCGTCATCAGAGCTTCCGTCATCAGTGCTTCCGTCGTCAGTGCTGCTGTCGTTGTCGCCCGGGTTGTTGAGAGGAGAATGGAAGATGTCGGAGGCATCGCTGCCATTCTCCAATGCGCGTTGAATGTCATCGGCATCGAAGGTGAAGACATGTCCGAGTATTCCGAACGACACGCGGTGCGTCTTGCCCTTAAACGTTATGCTGCCCACGGAGCACACGCCGTAGTTGTCGACCTCGATGAGGTTGTCCACAACCACGCCCACGATTTTTTGCGATATGATGTTGCCAATGATTCCCCATGCGTCGCCTTGGTTGTCGGTCGACTCCTTGATGAAGCGGTTCATCTCCTTCGTTATGGCCTCGCGGTGGGCTTGCTCGGTTGGACAGGTTGCCATCAGGCCAATGGCCATTGCGGCAAGAACGAGGATGAGTCCAATGAACCCGTTTCGCAACGTGTGGCTCTTGTGCTCCTCACGTTCCTCATAGCCGTTGCCATGGTCCACGGTTTCGTCATCCTGTGTGTCGGCGTAGAGCTGGTTGGTGTTATAGCGGCCTTGTGCTGCTTGCTGAGCGTAAGAGCTGCCTGCGCTTGCCTGTTGAGAAAAGGCTCCTCCTTGTGCAGCCGAAGCTCCTTGTGTAGCCGAAGCTCCTTGTGCAGCTGAAGCTCCTTGCCCTGCTGCATAAGGTGCCGTGGCCGCTCCCGTTGCTCCCGCTGAGGGAGCCGGCGGCGGTGTGGTTTGTGCGTTGTCAGCAGCGTCTGCATGGAACAATGATACCAGCTCGGCCACCTTCCATGCCGGTGTCCAGTCGGCCATACCCTCTTTCCAAACCAGCGTTGCCGACGTTATGTTGCGGCTGCGCAGCTCATCGAGGGTGTATGGGCCTTGCTGCTGGTTGTTTATAAGAATGAAGTAAGTCATCTTTTCTTCTTTTCTTTTTGTCCTATTGTCCTTTTGTTCTGTTGCCTTCTTGACCAATGGGTTTTATATAAAAGCCCTGCATGTCCATCGGTTTTAAGCCTGCATGTCATGCAGCTTCTTGTAGTAGCCGTCGATCTTGAGCAGCTCCTCGTGTGTGCCACGTTCCACGATCTGTCCTTCGTGGAGCACGCATATCTCGTCAGCGTTTTTTATCGTTGACAGACGGTGGGCAATGGCCACGGTGGTGCGCGTCTTCATGAGCCGTTCGAGCGCATCCTGCACCAGACGTTCGCTCTCGGTGTCGAGTGCCGATGTGGCCTCGTCGAGGATGAGGATGGGCGGGTTCTTGAGGATGGCACGCGCAATGCTCACACGCTGGCGCTGTCCGCCCGACAGACGTCCGCCGCGGTCGCCGATATTGGTGTCGTAGCCGTGCTCGCTCTGCATAATAAACTCGTGGGCGTTGGCAATGCGTGCCGCCTGCTCCACCTGCTCCTGTGTGGCGTGGTCCACGCCAAAGGTTATGTTTCCGATGAACGAGTCGTTAAACAGGATGGCCTCCTGGTTCACGTTGCCTATGAGTTGTCGGAGGTCGTGTATGCCGAGGTCTTTGACGTTTATGCCGTCGATGAGCACCTCGCCCTGTTGCACGTCATAATAGCGCGGAATGAGGTCGACGAGTGTCGACTTGCCGCTGCCGCTCTGTCCCACCAGCGCAATGGTCTTGCCTTTGGGAATGACGAGGTTGATGTCGCGCAGCACCCACTGCTCGCCGTAGCGGAACGACACATGGCGAAACTCGATCTGGTGCTCGAACGCGCTGATGTGCTTGGCGTTGGTAGGCTCCTTTATGGTGTTCTCTGCCTTGAGGATCTTGTCGACGCGCTCCATCGATGCGAGGCCCTTGGGTATGTTGTAGCTTGCCTTGGAGAAGTCTTTGAGAGGGTTGATGATCGAGTAGAGCATCACGAGATAATAGATGAACGTCGGTCCCGACAGGATCTGCTGGTCGAGCACCAGGATGCCGCCCACCCACAGCACGATGATGATGAGCACCGTGCCTAAGAACTCGCTCATGGGGTGCGCCATCTGCTGGCGTATGTTCACGCGCTGCACCGACGAGCGGTAGTGGTTGTTGATGCTGCTGAAGCGGTTGTTCATCTTCTCTTCGGCGCAGAACGCCTTTATTATGCGCAGTCCGCCGAGCGTCTCCTCTACCTGCGACATGGTGTCGCTCCACAGGCTCTGTGCCTCTATCGACTTGCGCTTGAGTTTTCTTCCCACGAAGCCCATGAACCATCCGAAGACGGGCACGAAGACGAGGGTGAAGAGCGTCAGCTGCCACGAGATGAAGAGCAGGGCGGTGAAATAGGAGATGATGAGAATGGGGTTCTTGAAGAGCATGTCGAGCGACGACATGATGCTGCTTTCTATCTCGCCCACGTCGCCCGTCATGCGTGCAATGATGTCGCCTTTGCGCTCCTCGGAGAAGAACCCGAGGGGCAGCGACGTGATCTTTGCGTAGAGCTGGTTGCGAATGTCGCGCACCACGCCCGTGCGGATGGGTATGATGGTTGCCGACGAGAGAAAATAGGCACCCGTCTTGAGGAAGGTGGTAAAGGCGAGGAACAGGCCAATGAGCAGCAGCGTTGTCGTTGCTCCCACGTTGCCTATGAGCTGCGTCACATAATAGTCGGCGTTGTTGGCCATCACCTCCTTTATGTTGTCGAGCGTCCACGGCATGAGGTGTGTCGCCGTTCCCGTTCCTTCTGTTCGGAACAGGATCTGCAAGATGGGTATGAGGGCGGCGAAGGAGAAGATGTTGAGCACGGCCGACAGGATGTTGAACAGCACCGTCAGCACGAGATACTTCTTGTAGGGCGGTATGAAGCGCCTCAGGATAAGGAGGAATTCTTTCATATAGCGTTGCCTATGAGTGTTGCACTTGTGGCGTCGACAATCTTTACCATGACGCGGTCGCCGATGTGGTGGCCTTGCTTGTCGAACACCACGGCCTTGTTCTGTTCTGTGCGTCCCATGAGCTGCTCGCGTGAGCGCTTGCTGAAGCCCTCGACGAGCACCTCGAAGGTCTTGCCGATGTCCTTGCGGTTTTGCTGGGCAGAGATTTCTGTCTGCAAGCGTATTAGCTCGTTAAGGCGCTCGATCTTGACCTCTTCAGGCACGTTGTCGGGCAGGTGCTTGGCGGCGAAGGTGCCGGGGCGCTCCGAATATTTGAACATGAAAGCCGAGTCGAACATACACTCCTTGACGAGCGACAGCGTGAGGGCGTGGTCCTCGGGTGTCTCGTCGTGGTAGCCCACAAACAGGTCGGTGGACAGTCCGCAGCCGGGTATGATGCGGCGTATGGCCTCTACGCGCTCCAGATACTGCTCGCGTGTGTACTTGCGGTTCATGAGCTTCAGGATCTTGCTCGATCCGCTCTGTGCTGGGAAGTGGATGTGCTTGCAGAGGTTTGGCTCGTCGGCGACGGCGTGCAAGATGTCGTCGGTCATGTCCTCGGGGTTTGATGTGGTGAAGCGCACGCGCATGTCGGGCACGCTCTGTGCCACCTTGCGCAGCAGTTCGGCAAACGACACGCCGCCCTCCATGCGCTTGCCGGCAGGTGTGAGGCCATAGCTGTTGACGTTTTGTCCGAGCAGCGTGACCTCCTTGAAGCCACGGTCGTGCAGGTCGCGCACCTCGCGCAGTATGCTCTCCACGTCGCGTGAGCGCTCGCGTCCACGGGTGTAGGGCACGATGCAGTAATGGCAGAAATTGTTGCAGCCACGCATAATGCTTACGAAGCCGCTCACCTTGCCGTGTCCGATGCGTTGCGGCACGATGTCGCGGTAGGTCTCGGTGGTAGACAGCTCAATGTTCATGGCGTTGTTGCCGTTCTCACACTGTGCCACCATGTCGGGGAGGTTGAGGTAAGAGTCGGGACCGCACACCAGGTTGGCATGATGGTTGTCGATGAGGTCCTGGCGCACGCGCTCTGCCATGCAGCCCAAGACGCCTAAGATGATGTCGCGGCCCTTCTTCTGCTCAGCGTGCAGAGCCTCCAGGCGGCTGTATATCTTGTTCTCCGCGTTTTCGCGAATGGAGCATGTGTTGAGGAAGATGGCGTCGGCCTGTGCCTCGTCTTCGCACAGCTCGTAACCGGCCATCTGCATGATAGAGGCCACCACCTCCGAGTCGGCCACGTTCATCTGGCAGCCGTATGTCTCAATGAAAAGTTTCTTCATAAAAATTTGCGTGTTGTGTATATAATGTGCAAAGTTACAGCAAATCTTTGGCATAAAAGCATCTACGGCTTCGTTTTTTTGGCAATATGCATCGCATCTTTTTAAAATAATGCGTAACTTTGCACATTATTATAACAAAACGTAAAGAAAACAACAAAAAACGACAATACGCAATTATGAACATCGAACAAGAAATAAGCCTCGCGGCACAGAAAGCCGTGAAGGAGCTTTACGGACAGGATGTGCCTGAGAAGATGGTGCAGCTGCAGAAGACCAAGCGCGAGTTTGAGGGTAGCCTCACGCTCGTAGTGTTCCCATTCCTCAAGATATCGCACAAGAAGCCTGAGGACACGGCCCAGGAGATCGGACAGTGGCTCGGGCAAAACTGTAAGGCGGTGGAGAAATTCAACGTCGTGAAGGGCTTCCTCAACATCACCGTGGCCAAGGCAGCTTGGCTCTCGCTGCTCAACAGCATAAACGCTGACCCCACCTTCGGCGAGAAGCATGCAGACGACAAGTCGCCGCTCGTCATGATTGAGTATTCGTCTCCCAACACCAACAAGCCTCTCCACCTCGGACATGTGCGCAACAACCTGCTCGGCTGGTCGCTCGCACAGATCATGGAGGCCAACGGCAACCGCGTAGTGAAGACCAACATCGTGAACGACAGAGGCATACACATCTGCAAGTCGATGCTCGCATGGCTCAAGTGGGGCAACGGCGAGACACCCGAGACAAGCGGCAAGAAGGGCGACCACCTCATTGGCGACTACTATGTGGCGTTCGACAAACACTACCGCGAGGAGGTGAAGGAGCTGAAGGCCAAGTATGTGGCTGAAGGCATGGCTGAAGAGGCTGCCGAGGAGAAGGCCAAGGCTGAGAGTCCGCTCATCAAGGAGGCTCACGAGATGCTCGTGAAATGGGAACAGAACGATCCCGAGGTGCGTGCTCTCTGGAAGAAGATGAACGACTGGGTCTATGCCGGCTTCGACGAGACCTACAAGGCGCTGGGCGTGGGCTTCGACAAGATCTATTATGAGTCGAACACCTACCTCGTGGGCAAGAAGAAGGTGGAGGAAGGTCTGGAGAAGGGCCTGTTCTTCCGCAAGGACGACAACTCGGTGTGGGCTGACCTCACAAACGAGGGTCTGGACCAGAAGCTGCTGCTCCGCGCCGACGGCACCAGCGTCTACATGACGCAGGACATCGGCACCGCCGAGATGCGCTTCGCCGACTTCCCCATTGACAAGATGATCTATGTGGTGGGCAACGAGCAAAACTACCATTTCCAGGTGCTCTCGCTGTTGCTCGACCGTCTGGGCTTCAAGTGGGGCAAGGAGCTTGTCCACTTCTCTTACGGCATGGTGGAGCTGCCTAACGGCAAGATGAAGAGCCGCGAGGGAACGGTGGTCGATGCCGACGACCTGATCGCTGCCATGATTGGCGACGCCAAGAAGACCAGCGAGGAGCTGGGCAAGTTTAAGGACATGAGCGAGGAGGAGCGCAACGAGATCGCCCGCGTGGTGGGTCTCGGTGCCCTGAAATATTTCATCCTCAAGGTTGACGCTCGCAAGAACATGCTGTTCAACCCCGAGGAGAGCATCGACTTCAACGGCAACACGGGTCCTTTCATACAGTACACCTACGCCCGCATACGCTCTATCCTCCGCAAGGCAGAGGCTGAGGGCATCGTCATCCCCGCTTCTCTTGGCGACGACATGCCGCTGAGCGACAAGGAGCAGGAGCTGATACAGAAGATCAGCGAGTTTGGTGCTGCTGTGGAGCAGGCGGGCAAGGACTACTCGCCCAGCGGCATCGCCAACTACTGCTATGAGCTGACCAAGGAGTTTAACCAGTTCTATCACGACTATTCTATCCTTGGCGCCGACAGCGCCGACGAGAAGGCTGTGCGCCTGGTGCTCGCCCAGAACGTGGCGAAGACCATTAAGAACGGCATGGCGCTGCTGGGCATTGAGGTGCCGGAGAGAATGTAATAAAATGGAGCAACCAAAGCCCCTCCCCCTCGCCGCTTCGCGGCTCACCCCTCCCCTTATGGAGGGGAGTGAATGGCCAGGGCTATTTATAATTTTTTCTTGTATTTGTATGTCATCAAGAGAAAAACGATGTTAGGTGGGAGCAGTTTTATAATTAAAAACTGTTCCCGTCTTATAATAGCAAGCGCCTAAAGTTCGCGTGAGGGAATTTTTCTCGTGAGGGAATTTATTAAGCACATGCGAAAGTTCAGATTTTTATAACAAAACGGAGCAACTAAAGCCATTCACTCCCCTCCATAAGGGGAGGGGTGAGCCACCGTAGGTGGCGAGGGGGTGGGGCTTCATATCTTTTTTCCCATGACCAATCTGATAAATCCTCCCAGCAACCGTCACGACACGGTCCTGCCGTTGCCTCTTGAGGTCACGGCCAACGCTTGGGCTGTCGACGCGGCGTGCAGCGGCAACCCGGGACCTATGGAATATCAGGCCATAGATCTCGCGACGGGTGCGCAGGTGTTTCATTATGGACCTGTGCACGGAACAAACAATATCGGTGAGTTTCTGGCTATCGTCCATGCTCTCGCCCTCCTCGACAAGCAGGGCATCACGGGCAAGACGATCTACAGCGACTCGCACAACGCCATTCTGTGGGTGAAGAAACGGCAGTGTAAAACCAAACTGGAACGCACACCGCAGACCGCGCCTCTCTATGCCGTCATCGCGCGTGCCGAAGCATGGCTACGCGCACACCCTGTGCTGCAAAACCCTGTGGTGAAATGGGAGACGAGACAGTGGGGAGAGGTGCCCGCCGACTTTGGACGCAAATAGCGGGCGCGGGCTTTTAAAACAACACGGGCTTTTAAGGCAAGCCAAGCTTTGGATTTTCCTCGCTCGCGTTCTTGCTTGTGCTTCTCGCTTGCGTTGGTTTTAAAGACAATAGAGACAATAGGGACAATTTATTTTGATTTGATGTTGGTTTCTGATATTTCTCTTTTTTTTTACACTCTTAATAATTTAGAGCTAATATGGAGCAGATTTTGGTGACAATAGACGATTCTCAATCGGTAGAAAAAATATGTGAGGCAATCAAGATGTTGCCGGGTGTTGTTGCTGTGTCTAAGGTGAAGAAACCTGTTGTCAAGCAGCAATAAAATCCTTTAACCATGGAATTTGTAATTTACAAATCACGGAATTTTTAATCTATAATCTATGGAATAATAATCTTCTAAACCGCGGAATTATTGTTCCTTCCTTGGTCTTAAACTGCATATTTATGCAAAAAACGGAGAGAAATATGCAGAAAGCACGGTGATAGGTAAAAGAAGAAAAGAAGGAGCAAAGTGTCAGTTTTTGGGGCGCTTTGCTATACAGTTTTGTTAAGCAATGTTAAAATTGGGCTTAGATTGTCAAAGAGGCTCTTTGAGGCTGTCAAATGATATAAATGACCGCCTCAAAGAGGCTTAATGAGAACGTCAAATGGGCACTTTCATTTTGTCATTTGGGCCCTTTGAAAATACTGTATATTCGTGGCCTTGTTCTGCATAAATATGCAGTTTGAGCCGACCGAAATAACGCTTATTCGTCTACGGGTGAGAACTCGTCCTTGCCTACACCGCAGAGGGGGCAAACCCAATCGTCAGGGATGTCTTCAAATGCTGTTCCAGGCTCAATGCCGTTCTCAGGATCGCCTACGGCTGGGTCATAGACCCATCCGCATACATCACATACATACTTTTTCATAGCTTTTTCCTTTCCTTTTTAGTTAATTTATTGTCTTGACATTTTCAAGCTATACAGTTTTGCAGGTGTACTGGGCTTGAATGTGTTCAAGGTTTTTTAAAATGTTTTTTAACGTTTTCTGCCTGTTCTCTACGGGTGTCGCCCTTTACACGTTTGCAGTTAGGATGGTTTTCGTGTCATGAGGGTTCCACCTTATTATATATATAAGAACGCAGCTTTTCTTCTTTTTTCTGAATACAGTTTCTCTGAATACAGATTTTTTTGCAGTTTTTCTTTTTTAGAGCCGCCCGTTATGTTTTTCGCAGTTACATGTCTTTAGCGGCATCTGTTGTGATGGGGGCAGGCAGCGGCTTTTCGGCGCTGTCTAAATGTAATTCATGGCTGTTTTAACCCCAGAAGGTTTTTTGCCAACCCCAGAAGGTTTTTTGCCAACCCCAAAAGGCTGTTTCGCAACCCCAAAAGGCAGTTTCGCAACCCAAAATGGTAGATTTACAAACCTCAAACGGCTGTTACGCTAACCCCTTCATCACGCGGTCTGCAATCTGCTCGGGCGTGATATTGTTAAGGCACGCATAGTCGTCGCGCATGCAGGGCTTGTTGCCGAAGATGCTGCACGGGCGACAGGGCAGGTCTGTCTGCACGGCATCGTCAGCCTTCTGGTTCCAGCCCATGAAGCCAGCGTAAGGATGGGTTGCTCCCCACACGCTCACCACGCGTGTACCTGTGAGCGATGCCAGGTGCATGTTGGCGCTGTCCATGCTCACCATCGTGTCGAGATGACTCATGAGCACCAGCTCCTGGAACAGTCCTGAGAGCAGCGTCGAGGCACAGGTGCAGCGGTCATGGCGTTTCTCCCACTCGTCAAGCATGTCGCGTTCCTCCTTGCCTCCTCCGAAGAGGAAAATGCGGTTGCGGGGGTCGCGTTCAAGCAACAGCTGGACCACGCGCTCCATCTTCTCGGGCGGGTACACCTTACCCTGATGTGCTGCAAACGGCGCTATGCCTATCCATCTCTCGCCTTCGGCTTTGGGGTTGATGCGCTGCGCTATAAGACTCATGTCGCCACCCTTTGGGGGGAAGATGCTGTCAAACTGTAGCTTCACGGGGTATCCCAAGCGTGCGAGCACGTCGGCATAGCCCTCAAACGATGTGGGCAGTTGCTCCAGCACCTTGTTGCGTGTGGAGGTGAGGGCGCGGCGTTCGCGGCGGTGCTTGTCGATGTGTGCCACCTGGTAACGCCCTATGTTGAAGCGCATGCGCAGGTAGCTTGAGCGCAGAATGCTGTGCATGTCGGCAATGGCGGTGAAGTTTTTCGCCACCAGCCGGCGGTAGAGGGCGTTGAGGCCCTTCAGCCCGCGATACTCGTTCTTCAGGTCAGCCCCCATGAACCCCACGTTGGGAGCCAGCCCATCGAAGAACGTCCGTGCGAACGGTCTGCTCAGCACGGTTATGCGCAGGTGCGGATATTGGTGTGCCAGCGAGCTCACCACGGGCACCATCATAGCCACATCGCCCATGGCTGAGAACCTTATTATAAGTAAATGCTCGGTTTTCACTTGCTTTTTCTTCTTACTTCTTATACAGCACCGGGTTTGTGCTCGGGTCGTTATACATCTTCATCTGCTTGTAGACCTTCATGTATTTGTGGCCTGAGGCAATGTCGTCGAGCAGCTGGTCAATGGCCGTTGAGAGGTCCTTCTGCTGCTCAAGCAGAACGTTGAGCTTGGCCTGACACTTCTCCTTGTGCTCCTCGCTGGCGTCTTCGCGCTCCACCTGTTCGCGCATGTGGTAGATCTTCAGAGCCAGGATGCTCAGACGGTCCACGGCCCATGCCGGGCTCTCGGTGTTGATGCGTGCGTCGGGCTGAATGGTGACGTCGCTATATTTCTGACGGAAATAGGCATCGATCTGCTCCACGAGGTCGGTGCGGTCCTGGTTTGAGCGGTCTATGCGACGCTTCAGGGCGAGCGCCTCGACGGGGTCGATGTGGGGGTCGCGGATGATGTCTTCAAAATGCCACTGAACGGTGTCTATCCAGCATTTGAGGTACAGACGGTTCTCCACATCGTCACGGTCGTAGGGGTTGTTGATGGGCGTGTCGATGTTGTCCTTGATGTGATAGTCGCGGATGGCCTGGTTGAAGACCTGGTTGCAATGTTCTGAAAATGACATATTGGTGTTAGAGTTTTTATTTGTTGACATGGCGGCTGCCGTGGGGCCTTCGCCTTTTTCTGATCACTCGATGTCTTGTGTCTGTGCTGTGCTGCCGACGTGCGTCCTGTGGTTTCTCTGTTTCGGCCAAAGGACGTGTTCAGGGGTTGTCTGGGGGTTGTTTAGGGGCTGTTTTGGTTTGTCGGCTTCATCGTCACTATACAAAGATACGGCAAAAGCGCCACACTGCCAAACTTTGGGTTGGGTTTTTTGTTTTTTTATCTCATTTGTGTGTTGTGTGCGCACGTCAGAGGCCGAAAAGTTGCACAAATGGCGTGTCAATGTGCACGCGAAGGTGCTTTTTTACACAAAAAATTTGCGAATGTGAAAAATAATGTGTTCCTTTGTAGCCGATTTTGAATTAAGAAACTAATTACAAACATTTTAAAGATTAAAAATTATGTCAGAAATTGAATCAAAGGTAAAAGAAATCATCGCTGATAAGCTGGGTGTTGATGAGGCTGATGTTAAGCCCGAAGCAAGCTTCACAAACGATCTCGGTGCCGACTCTCTGGACACTGTAGAGCTCATAATGGAGTTTGAGAAGTCATTCAACATCACTATTCCCGATGACCAGGCTGAGAAGATCGCCACTGTAGGTGACGCTATCGCTTACATCGAGGAGAACAAGAAATAATTTCCGCTCCGGCAGAAACGCACCCACAGCATGTCTTTAATGCTGTGACTGCGTCTGCCCGCGTGTGACGCGCGACAGCAAGAAGCCCGATGGGGCGTTCAGACGGTTGATAGTTTCTGTGGTGATTTCCAGATTTTCTTACACCCCCAGAAACCATCAACCTCTGTTATATCTATATTTCTGAAGTTTTGCAAGGCTGCGGCAGAGGTCCGCGGCATAAAGGCATCAACGAGAATTTTTGAGATGCCGGCAACGCATACGCGTAATCACACCTTTTTCACATACATCAGATTAATAACCGCGTGCTGAGAGGAAAAAACAATACGAAAACAAAATTTTTTGGTCAAGGCACGCCGAACGAAATAATAATGGAATTAAAAAGAGTAGTTGTAACAGGCATAGGTGCCGTTACCCCCGTAGGCAACACCGCCGAGGAGACATGGGCAAACTTGCTCGCTGGAAAGAGCGGAGCAGCTCCCATCACAAGCTTTGACACCACTTTGTTCAAGACCAAGTTTGCCTGCGAGGTGAAGGGTCTGAACATTAACGATTACATCGACCGCAAGGAAGCTCGCAAGATGGACCGCTACACACAGCTCGCCATCATCGCTGCCAAGCAAGCCGTCGAAGACAGCCAGGTTGACCTCGATGCCATCGACAAGCAGCGCGTAGGCGTGGTCTACGGTGTGGGCATCGGCGGCATCAAGACCTTCGAGGACGAGGTGGGCTATTATAGCCAGCACCAGGAGGCAGGTCCCAAGTTTAACCCCTTCTTCATCCCGAAGATGATCGCCGACATCGCGTCAGGACAGATCTCAATCCTCTACGGTTTCAACGGTCCCAACTATACCACCACATCGGCATGTGCTTCTTCAAGCAACGCTCTGGCCGACGCCTTTAACCTTGTGCGTCTGGGCAAGGCCGACATGATCCTTGGCGGAGGTGCTGAGGCTGCCATCTGTGCTTGCGGCGTGGGCGGTTTCAACGCCATGCACGCTCTCTCTACACGCAACGACGATCCCGAGCACGCCTCACGTCCGTTCAGCGCCAGCCGCGACGGTTTCATCATGGGCGAGGGCGCAGGCTGCCTCATTCTTGAGGAGCTGGAGCACGCCAAGGCCCGTGGTGCAAAGATCTACGCCGAGATGGTGGGCGAGGGCATGAGCGCCGACGCTTACCACATCACCGCCTCTCACCCTGAGGGTCTGGGTGCCAAGCTCGTGATGCAGCGCGCCCTTGAAGACGCCGGTCTGAAGCCCGAGGACATCGACTACATCAACGTTCACGGCACCAGCACACACGTTGGCGACATCTCTGAGGCAAAGGCCATCAAGGACGTGTTTGGCGATGCTGCCTACAAGCTCAACATCAGCTCAACCAAGTCGATGACCGGTCACCTGCTCGGCGCTGCCGGAGCTGTGGAGGCCATGGTTGCTGTGCTCTCTGTGAAGAACGACATCGTGCCCCCGACAATCAACCACACCGAGGGCGACAACGACGAGGAGATCGACTATAACCTCAACTTCACCTTCAACAAGGCACAGAAGCGCGAGGTGCGTGCTGCCATCAGCAACACCTTCGGTTTCGGCGGCCACAACGCATGTGTAGCATTCAAGAAGTATGCTGAATAACATCATAGACAGAATAAAGCTCCCCTTCCGCAAGGAAAAGGAGCTTTATTTATCTCTCTACAACATCATTGGGGTCTACCCTCACGACATCTCGCTCTACAAGCTCGCGCTCATGCACAAGAGCCTGTTCAAGCGCAACGCCAAGGGCAAGCCCGTGAACAACGAGCGCCTGGAGTTTCTGGGCGATGCTGTGCTCGACGCTGCCGTGGGCGACATCGTCTATCGCCATTTCCCCGGCAAGCGGGAAGGCTTCCTCACCAACACACGCTCCAAGCTCGTGCAGCGTGAGACCCTGAACCGTCTGGCTCAGGAGATGGGCATAACGCAGCTCATCCTGTCGAACGGACGCTCGTCGGCCCACAACTCTTACATGGGCGGCAACGCCTTCGAGGCTCTTGTGGGTGCGCTCTACCTCGACCGCGGCTACAACGCCTGCATGAGGTTCATACAGAAGCGCATTCTCGACCAGATGATCAACATAGACAAGGTGGCCTATAAGGAGGTCAACTTCAAGAGCAAGCTCATTGAGTGGGCGCAGAAGAACCGCGTGAAGATAGAGTTTGCGCTCAAGGAGCAGCATAAAGACAAGAACGGCAGTCCGGTCTTCACCTACATGGTGGTGCTCGAAGGGGTCGAAGGGTGCGATGCCACTGGCTACAGCAAGAAGGAGAGCCAGCAGATGGCATCGAAGCGCACTCTCGAGAAGCTGCGCAAGCAACCTCAGTTTCTCGACAGCGTGTTTACGGCCAAGACCAACCGCACGAAGATGGAGGAGGAGCCGGTGGAGAACGTGCCCAGCACAGAGCCCGAAGACTTTATCGTGGTGAACCACGGTGGGGTGCAGGACGACAACTTTGCCGCCTCAGGTTCTGATGCTTCCGTTTCTGCTGCCTCTAACGCCCCTGCCAAGAAGAGCGCTGGCTCGAAAGGTGCTGCTTCTGACGGTGCCTCTTCTGACGGTTCAGAACCGTCAGACAACGCCGCCGACGAGGGCCTCAAGAGCAAGAAACGCACCAACCGCCGCTCGCCCATGTATGCGGCAAAGGCTGCCGCCGCTGTGGCACCAGCTGCCGTGGCAGACACCGAGGCCGGATGGTGCAACGAGAGCGTTGCGGAAGAAGAGCTGACAGCTGCTGAAGGCGATGCTTATGCTGACGCTTCAGATGCTGACGCTTCAAACGGCTATGCCGACGCATCAGACAATTCTTCAGACGACGAGTTTGACCTCAGCGACATCACAACCCGCGACAAGACCCGCGAGGAGATCATTGCTGCTGCCGAGGCTGCCGCCTTTGAGGAGGCAGAGAAGGCGTAAACAGGAACATGTTGACGGTCAGCATGCCGAGGCATGTGGATCTTGAAAAAACAGAAAGGCTTATATGTGGACACGGGTTTCGCCCTTCCTCATATAAGCCTTTGTTGCTTTGCAACACTCTGCGTTCAACAATTTATCCTTTTAACCCAAATCGGTCGTTAGGGCTTGCTTGGATTTTGGATTTTTAGAAGAATGGATTTTGTTTGGCTTTAAAACGGTCTTTAGAACAAAAGAAAAGCATTATGAATCAGACGTTTAAGAACTTATCAACAATTGCACGCCCGGCTTCGGCAATGGTGTTCATCCTGCTGCTTGCGGCCTGTGGGTACCGGTCGGCACCAAAGACCGGTGGCGAGGGAGCGACAGCAGAAACGGCCTCGTTGCAGGGCGTTGCTGCCATCGACACGTCGGTGTATGAGCCCTTGGCGATGCTCCCCACAACACCTGTCAAGGACCAGGGTCATAACGAGCTGTGCTGGCTCTATGCCATGACGGCAACGATAGAAAGTGAGCACGCGGCACAGGGCGACAGCGTGAACATTGGGGTCGATTACACCGCACGCCAGTATCTCACCAGCCTCGCCCACCGCTATTATTTCGCGCGCGACGCCCACGCCATGACCCTGCGCGGAACAGCCCCCATGGCGGTGACGCTCTTGCGGCGCTTCGGCGCCATGCCCTACGACAGCTATCACGGCATGGGCGACAACAGCGTGGTGGCTGCCGCCAGATCCCTCTTGTCTGACGGCTCACAATCCGCAGCATCAGAAGGCTCGCAGGATGTTGCTACCTCTGCCTCCCTTTCGTCAGATTGCTCCAAGCCCGCTCTCCCGTTGCGCCCTGTTGCCCGTCGGTTGATGCTTGCTGCCCGTCAGCAGCCGTCGTTTGGGGGTTACAAGCAGGTCGTTGAGCGACTGCTTGACGAGAGCATGGGTCCCATGCCGCTGCATGTCTATATGTTCGGGGCAGAATATTCGCCTGTCGACTTCGCCCAGAGCGTCTGTTCGCCAGGCGAGTGGCAAGCCGTCACCTCGTTCACGCACCATCCCTTTGGCGAGGCGTTTGACCTTGAGGTGGCCGACAACAGGCTGCACGAGCAGTTCTTGAACCTGCCTCTCGACACGATGATGACCATGATAAAGCGCTCGCTCCTCGACCGCCACCCCGTGTGTTGGGAGGGCGACATCAGTGAGCGCGGCTTCAGTTGGCCCGACGGCATGGCAGACCTCTCCCTGCCCATGAGCCGCTGCACGCAGCAGAAGCGTCAACTCATGTTTGAGCGTCGCCTCACCACCGACGACCATTGCATGGCCCTCATCGGTCTTGTGCGCCGCCGTAGCGACGGCACCCTCTTCTTCGTTGCCAAAAACTCGTGGGGCTCCGCCAACCGCCACCACGGCTTCATGCTCCTCTCCGAGAAATATGTCAGGATGAAAACGGTGGGAGTCTGTTTAAAGGTAAAAGGCTTTTATTAAAGGTAAAAAGGCTTTTAAAGGTAAAAAGGTAAAAAGGTAAAAAGGTAAAAAAGGCTTCGCCTTGAAATGGGAAGAAATTTTCTTTAAGGTAAAAAGGTAAAAAAGGCTTCGCTTTGAAATGGAAAGAAATTTTTTTAAGGTAAAAAGGTAAAAAAGGCTTCGCCTTGAAATGGGAAGAAATTTTTTTAAAGGTTTAAAGGTTTAAAGGTAAAAAGGTAAAAAAGGCTTCGCCTTGAAAGAGAATTTTTTAGTTAAAAAGAGACGGGTGATATTTTACAGACAATAAAAAACTGCTTGTTGCTTAAAGACGATAACGTAAAGCTATTAGCGTTTTTTTTTAAAGACAATAGAGACAATAGGGACAATTCTAAATATGAGGAATTCAATTCTCAATATGAAGAATTCAATTTTCAATATGAAGAATTCAATTTTCAATATGAAGAATTTACAATAGGGACAATTTGTAATAGAGACAATTCTTTGAATGTAAGCAAAAGCGAATCAATCACATTCAAAGAATTGTCCCTATTCATTCAAAGAATTGTCTCTATTCATTCAAAGAATTGCCCCTATTTATTGCCTAAAAGCTGGAGTCTCTCAAATAATCAAAGGTATCTACTCCCCTCCATAAGGGGAGGGGTGAGCCGCCGACAGGCGGCGAGGGGGTGGGGCTTTTGGGAGGTGCTTTTGGGAGGTGCTTTTGGGAGGTGCTAAATCTTCCCTCCATAACACAAGTCTCCTGCATCGCCGAAGCCAGGAACGATATACTTGTGCTCGTTCAAGCCCGGGTCGATGGCAGCACACCAGATGGTGGTGTCGTCGGGGAACGTGCGGCGGATGTGCTCAATGCCCTCGGGCGAAGCCATCACACACACCACATGCACCTTTTTGGGAGTGCCCTTGGTCAGCAGCGCCTTGTAGCCCATCTCCATAGAGCCGCCCGTGGCAAGCATGGGGTCCACGATGAGCAGCGTGGCGTTGTTGAGGTCGGGTGTGGCAAGATATTCTACATGTATGCCCACCTTGGTGTGAGCCTCGTCCTCATACTCGCGGAACGCCGACACGAAGGCGTTGCCGGCGTGGTCGAAGATGTTAAGGAACCCCTGGTGGAACGGTAGACCAGCGCGGAAGATCGTTCCGAGCACCAGATTGTCGGTGGGCATGTTCACGCGGGCTGTGCCCAGAGGGGTCTGCACGTCGCGCTCCTCATAGTCGAAGGTCTTGCTGAGCTCATAAGCAATGAGCTCGCCCACACGCATGATGTTGTTACGGAAAAGCAGACGGTTGGTCTGATAGTCTTTGTCGCGCATCTCAGCCATATACTTGTTGATGATGCTGTTCTGTTCTGCAAAGTTGATGATTTTCATATCTTATATATGATTTTTGTTTATTAGTCTTGTTTTTTATGATAGACGAGTTTTTAGTTGTTTCGTCGGCATGCCGTTACAGCTTGCTTAAATTGGCGCAAAGGTATAAAAAAGATTGCATATTAAGTTGACCATTTGCCAACTGAAAATTACAAATTGAACCCGATGCCCCGCTTTTTTAATTTCTTTAACCTAAAAACAATTGCTTCACATATTTTTTTGTCGTTAAAAGGTTTGCCGTTCAACACTTTTTATCTATCTTTGCAGCGGATTTGAGATAATAAGGTAAAGGTAATAATGTGAGAACAACGTAAGGCAATAATCCTTATCGGTTTTGCATGGATAACCTTGAACAGAATCAAGACATTTAATTCACTTCTAAATAATTTTAATTAAAAATGGCAAAGTTAGATTTGACAAAGTACGGCATTACTGGTTCTACAGTAATCGCTCACAATCCGTCTTATGAGAAGTTGTTCGAAGAGGAAACAAAGGCTGGTCTCGAAGGTTTCGAGGTAGGTCAGCAGACTGAACTCGGTGCTGTCAACGTAATGACAGGTATCTACACCGGTCGTTCACCTAAGGACAAGTACATCGTAATGGACGAGAACTCTAAGGACACTGTATGGTGGACAACAGAGGAATATAAGAATGACAATCACCCGATGTCTGAAGAGGTTTGGGCAACGGTTAAGGATATCGCCAAGAAGGAGCTTTGCAACAAGAACCTCTATGTAGTAGACGGTTTCTGCGGAGCTAACAAGGATACACGTATGGCTGTTCGTTTCATCGTTGAGGTTGCTTGGCAGGCTCACTTCGTAACAAACATGTTCATCCGTCCTACAGCTGAGGAGCTTGAGTCTTTCGAGCCTGACTTCGTTGTTTACAACGCATCTAAGGCTAAGGTAGAGAACTACAAGGAGCTCGGTCTGCACTCAGAGACTTGCGTTGCTTTCAACGTAACTTCTAAGGAGCAGGTTATCATCAACACATGGTACGGTGGTGAGATGAAGAAGGGTATGTTCTCAATGATGAACTACTTCCTCCCGCTCAAGGGCATGGCTTCTATGCACTGCTCTGCTAACTGCGACAAGAACGGTGAAAACACAGCTATCTTCTTCGGCCTCTCTGGTACAGGTAAGACCACTCTTTCTACCGACCCGAAGCGTCTCCTCATCGGCGACGACGAGCACGGATGGGACGACAACGGCGTGTTCAACTTCGAGGGTGGCTGCTATGCTAAGGTTATCAACCTCGACAAGGAGTCTGAGCCCGATATCTACAACGCTATCCGTCGCGACGCTCTCCTCGAGAACGTAACCGTTGACGCTAATGGCAAGATCGACTTCGCTGACAAGAGCGTTACAGAGAACACACGTGTTTCTTACC
>OIXA01001751.1_pt1 | contig 26582 bp, 22 predicted proteins | sample 1587721 | NCBI WGS metagenome assembly OIXA01 (sample SAMEA3888900, study PRJEB22519) | human gut metagenome | biome: human gut; feature: human-associated habitat; material: faeces | place: Denmark | collected 2013
AGCACTTTGCCCGCATCGAGCAGAAGGACACCATGAAGCGCAAGCAGTTCGTGAAGGGCATGGAGCAGATTGCCCAGGAGGGCGCCATCCAGATCTTCCGCGAGCTGGGCGCCGGCATGGAGAGCGTCATCGTGGGCGTGGTCGGCGTGCTGCAGTTTGAGGTGCTCGAGCGCCGCCTCAAGGCTGAGTACCGTGTTGAGGTTCGTCGCCAGCCGCTGCCCTATACGGACATCCGCTGGATCCAGAACGACCCCGACACCATCGATATCCCGGGCCTTTCGCTCACGCGCGACACGTTGCGCGTCGAGGACATGCGCGGCGGTAAGCTGCTGTTGTTCACGAGCCCGTGGAACGTGGATTGGGCAACCGACCACAACCCCGACCTTATCCTGTCGGAGTTTGGCAACGTGGCCTTTTAACGCATCGGCGCGGTGGCCCTGCGGGGCTGCCGCGCCGTTTGCTTGCCTGATGCCGTGTGAGCGGCTATCATACCCACCGTCGTCTCAAGACCGGGGCGTCCGAGCAGTTCGGGTCCGATATCCTGCTCGTTAAACCTAAAACCAAAGGAGTACATAATGATCAAGAAGGTCATGGAGGACTACAAGGTCCTGTTGCGGAGCATTCCCGCGGCAACGGTTTCGCTGTTTTTCGTGAGCGTCATCATGATGAACCTGCTGGCCAACAAAGAACTCATCAGCCTACCGTATCTGGCGCTCGACTGTGGCTTTGTGGTGAGCTGGGTTTCGTTTTTGTGCCAGGACATGATCTGCAAGCGCTTTGGCGCCAAGGCATCCATCAAAATCTCTATCCTCGCGCTGCTGGTCAACCTGGCCGTGAGCCTGTGCTTTTGGGCATGCTCGCTCACGCCCGGCATGTGGGGCGCTTACTACGACACGGGTATGATCGAGGTCAACAGCGCCCTTAACGCCACCATCGGCGGCACCTGGTACGTGGTGCTGGGCTCTTCGCTGGCAATGCTCGTTTCTGCCGTGGTTAACTCCACGCTCAACCAGTCGCTTGGCCGTATGCTCAAAAAGAATAACTTTGCGAGCTTTGCCTTCCGCTCCTATGTGTCCACGGGTGTTGGCCAGTTTATCGACAACTTGGTCTTTGCCATTGTGGTGAGCCACACGTTCTTTGGTTGGACCTGGGTGCAGGTCCTTATGTGCTCGCTGACGGGTGCCGTCGCCGAGCTGCTGTGCGAGGTCTTCCTGAGTCCCGTGGGCTACAAGGTCGTGCGCGGCTGGGAGCGCGAGAATGTGGGCTCCGAGTATCTCGAGCGCCACGCAACCGCCTAAGGAGCAAGTATGCGGGTTTTGATCACGGGCGCTTCGGGCGGTATCGGAGCCGCGTGCGTGCAGCGCTTTTTGGACGAGGGCCACGAGGTCGTGGGCTTTGATCTGCTGCCGGCGGCGATCGAACACGAGCGCTACCGCCATCTGATTGTTGATGTACGCGAGCCTGACTCGTTTCCAGGCGACCTTGAGCCTCAGGTGATCGTGAATGTTGCCGGTACGCAGGATTCGACTGACGACATCGCCGCCAACCTGTGTGGCACCATCAACGTGACCGAGCGCTACGCCTTTGTGGGGGAGGGGCTTGCCGCCAAGCCGGCGCCGGCTATCGAATCCGTGGTCAATGTGGGGTCGGCGAGCGGACATACGGGATCGGAGTTTCCCGCCTATGCTGCCAGCAAGGGCGGCGTTATCGCCTACACCAAGAACCTTGCAAACCGCCTGGCGCCGCAGGCCATCGCCAACAGTGTGGACCCGGGTGGCGTTATCACGCCGCTCAACCGTTGCGTGATGGAAGACGAACACCTGTGGAACCAGATTATGGAGCTCACGCCGCTTAAGCGCTGGGCCACCGCCCAAGAAATCGCCGAGTGGATCTACTTTGTGGGCGTGACCAACCGGTTTATGACCGGACAGAGTCTGCTGATCGATGGTGGCGAGGCCGGCCGCACCCAGTTTATCTGGCCCGAGTAACAAAACGCGCCCGATGGCAAGATTGCCGTCGGGCGCGTTTTTGATGTATCGATTTTTAGCCGAGGCAAGTCCAGTTGACGGGGGTCGAGCCGTGCTGTTCGAGTAGCCGATTGGCTGCCGAGAAGGGGCGCGACCCCATAAAGGCGGGGAGTTCTGCCGTGGCACGGTTAGCCGAAAGCGGTGAGGGGTGCGTGGAGGCCAGGCAGAACTTGCCGGTCGCCTTGCCCGCGTCGGTCGCGGCGAGCTTGCCTTCGACCATCTGCTGGGCAAAGCGGCCCCATGCCAAAAAGACTACCGGCTGGGGCAGCTGGCAGCAGCGTTCGATAACGTAGTCGGTGAGCGCGCTCCAGCCCAGCTTGGCGTGCGAGTTCGCGGCATGCTCGCGCACGGTGAGCGTGGTGTTGAGGAGCAGGACGCCCTGTTGTGCCCATGGGGTTAGGTCTCCCGTGGCGGGAATGGGGCAACCCAGATCGGCTTTGAGCTCCTTATAGATGTTGCGCAGGCTCGGCGGCAACTTGGTTTGCGTCGCAGGGACCGAGAACGACAGCCCCATGGCCTGGTTGGGCCCGTGATAGGGGTCTTGACCCAGGATGACAACCTTGACCTGGTCGGCCGGCGTATAGGCGAGGGCATTGAGGATGTCGTCTTGTGCCGGGTAGATGGTTTGCTCGGCACGCAAAAGGGCGATGCGCTCGAGCAGCTGGTTCGTAGTGTCACGTACCGGCTGCGGCGCATCGCCCAACCAAGTTGCTATGTTGCGGTCGCGGGTTGCGGTGTCCATGGGGCTCCTTTATGGCAGATGCTCTGTTGGCATCTATTGTAAAGGCGCCCGGAGACCTTTATGCCACGGCTGTATGAAGAGTGGGGTCTACGAGACTTGCTCGGGCGTTCCTGCCATGTGGGCGTGGTCGTGAGCGTGCGCATGAAGTCGCGGAAGCTGCACGGTTGCCACTATGATGCCGGTGAGGATGAGAGCGGCGCCAAAGAAGGCGATGGGGCTCAGGACCTCGCCGACCAAGAAGAACGAAAAGACGGCGGAGCAGACCGGCTCGAGCGAGAAGGCGAAGCCGGTGGTCTCAGCGGGCACGTGGGGCTGCACGAGCGTTTGGGTGATAAAGCCATAGGCAGAGCAGATGAGTGCGAGTGCGACGACGACTACGACCTCGCCCGGCGTGCCGGGAAGCGTGAAACCGCCAAAGACGCATGCGGCAATGCCCGAGAATAAGCCGCCGAAGCCCAGCTGCCAAACGCCCAGAGCCAGCGGATCGACTTCTTCGACAAAGCGCTTCGCCACAATGATATGGCCGGCATAGACAAAGGCGGAGAGCAGCATGATGAGCGCGCCCGGGTTCAGGCTGGTGAAATCGGCGCCCGAGAGCAGCAACATACCGCAGGTGACGATGGCGGTGCCGACGAGCACCTTGCGCTCGGGGGCGCGACGCAGCAGGGCTGCGTTGGCAAACGGCACGATTACGACTGTCAGGCTCTGCAAAAAGCCGGCGGTGGAGGCGGAGGTGAGGCTGGAGCCCAGGCACATGCACGTGAGCTCGGTTGCCATGATGGCACCGATGATGGCGGCGCGAACCATAAGGTCGCGGTTGATGCGAAACGCGTGCTTGTGGAAGAGCAGCAGACAGGCCGCAAAGGCGATGATGCAGCGCAGCGCAACGATGCTCGTGGCGTTCATGCTGTCCATGCCGATCTTCATGAGGGGGTACGAAAAGCCCCATGCGACGGGAACAGAAAATGAGAGCGCGATTGCTTTTTTGCGATCCATGGGACTCCTTTTGTTACAGAACGGTTTCGCAAAAAGGATTCTGCTCCCAGATGTGGATGTAGTAAAGCGAATGTATCTTCAGTATGATTAAGAAATGCTAATGTTGGCGGGAAAAGTCCTGGCAAAACGTTTTACAGCTACATCGATGTGGAGGCACGATGGCATCGCGGTATCAGATTGTATGTATGGTGGTCGATTGCGGCAGTCTTAAGGGCGCGGCGGACGAGCTGGGCTATACGCAAAGTGCGGTGAGCCAGGCCGTCAAGGCACTCGAGCGCGAGCTGGGCACCACGATTATCGAGCGCGGAAAGCAGGGCGTTTCGCTTACGCGCGACGGTAAGCAATATCTGCCGTACCTGCGCCAGATCGTGACTGCCGAGGCCGAGCTCGAGGGCAAGCGTCAGGAGCTGCTGGGGCTTTCGTCGACTGATATTCGTATTGCGACGTTTACCAACGTGAGTCGAACCGTGTTGCCGCGCGTGATCCGCGACTTTGGGGCCCTGCACCCGGGGGTACACTTTACCCTTAAGCAGGGCGATTACACGCGCAACGCCCAGTGGGTGCACGATGGCGTGGTTGATTTTTGCTTTACGGCACGCGGTTTTACCGCGGGGCTCGAGAAGCGCGTGGTCTATCACGACGAGTTGGTAGCATTGTTGCCGGCCGCGCATCCGCTGACGGCAAAGGAAAAGGTGACGCTCGCCGATCTGGCGTCCGAGCCGTTTGTGCTGCTGGATGAGGGCGAACAGAGTCTGGTGCTCGATGCATTTGCGGCGCATGGGCTGTCGCCGCATGTGACGAGTGAGGTGACCGACGACTACACCATCATGGCGATGGTCGAGGAGGGCCTAGGCGTGAGTATGCTATATCGCCGTACCGTCGAGGGCATGCGTGCCGATATTCGCGTACGTCCCATCGTGCATGCCCCCTCGCGCGACGTGGTGGCCGCTTGGCGCAGCTGGGACACCATGCCCATCGCCACGAGGCGCTTTATCGACTATATGAGCTCTCATATTGTCAATTAATGACTGGCGTGGCGTTGAGTGCGGTGTTTAGCGGGCTGTCGCTTTGGCTTGGGTGGCGCGATAGGTGCGTGCCGGGTGGCAAAGTAGTACCGCCACGACCATAAAGAACGCCGTGGTGCCCAGGCTGATGGGGTAGACCATCATGATGTTCGCAAAGGTGCGGAAATGCGGGAACACGCAGAACACCCAATAGAAGCGGATGCCGCAGACGCAGATCATGGTGATGAGGGCGGGCGTGAGCGAGATACCAAAGCCGCGCAGGTAGCCTGACATGTTTTCGTAGAACATACTAAAGGCGTACGCCGGGAAGATCGAACACACGCGGATATAGCCGATCGAGACGATGTTGGGATCGCTGTTAAAGAGCGACAAGATCTCGCGTCCCAGGCCGACAATAACGATGATCGTGGTGAGTGCAACGATACCACCTTCGACCAGGCAGACCTTGAGCGTCTTGGTGCAGCGGTCGATCTGGCGGGCGCCGTGATTTTGTCCCACAAAGGTAGTGCAAGCCTGGCTAAAGCTGTTGAGCAGGTTGTAGCACACGTACTCCAGGCTCATGGCGGCGCTCGATGCCGCCATGACCTCGGTGCCCAAGCTGTTGATGGCAGACTGGATGATGATGTTGGCGACAGCAAAGACGGCGCTTTGGATGCCGGCGGGCAGGCCGATCTTGACGATGCGCTTGAGGGCGACGGGGTCGATAGCTAGGTCGCGTAGGGTGACGCGGACGACGGAGTCGGTCTTGAGCAGGCGGATAAAGAGCGTAGCGGCGCTGACGGTGTAGGCGATGGCGGTGGCGATGGCGACGCCCGCGACGCCCCAGTGGAGTATTGGGACAAAGATGAGGTCCAGGCCAATGTTGAGGACGGTGGACACGGCAAGCGCCTGCAGCGGCATGCGGGTGATGCCGACGGAGCGGAAGATCGCGGCCTCAAAGTTGTAGAGCAAAATCGAGGGCATGCTGAGCAAAAAGACGCGTAGGTAGAGTGAGGCGAGCGGCATGGTCTCGGCGGGAACGTTGAGCGCGGCGAGCATGGGCTCGGCAAAGATCTCGCCCAGCGCGATGACGACAAAGCCCACGAGCGCCATTAAAATCGAGGTATGGACGGCGCGCTTGACCATGTTCTGATCGTTGCGGCCGATAGCGTTGGCGATGACCACGTTGGAGCCAAGCGACATGCCAATAAACAGGTTGAGCATAAGACTGGTAAGCGGAACATTGGAGCCGACCGCCGCCATGGCGAGGGTTCCCTGGTCGCCCGAGAAGTTGCCGATGATGACCGTGGCGATGAGGTTCGACAGCTGCTCCAGGATGCTCGTGGCGGCCACGGGGAAGGCGAACAGGGGAATATTGCGCCACAGCGAGCCGGTGGTCATGTCAATGTGCTTAGATACGGTGTCAGCCATATGCTCTCAATCTCTAATATGCTCTTTCGTGCTTATTTGCGCAGATGATGATACTCCTAATCGACTAGTCATTGGGGACGTTCTTAAACGACTAGTCATTCAAGAACGTCCCCAATGACTAGGTGGGGAAGGCGTGCGACAATGGTGGGCGTTGTGTTGTTCGCGCTAAGGAGTTGCCATGTTGTTGTGTCCCGTTTGCCATGAGCCACTGGTGGATGACGAGCGTGGTGTTGCATGCGCGGGCGGACACCGGTTTGACCGTGCGCGCGAGGGCTATCTATATCTGCTGCGCTCATCCAAGAGCGGCGACTCCATGGGTGATCCCAAGTCGCAGGCACGCAGCCGTCGTGACTTTCTGAACCGTGGATACTACGCGCCGTTGCGCGATGCGATGGTCGAGCTGGTGCACGAGCGGGCGGCAGAGCACGGGGCGTCTACGGGCAAGCAGCTGACCTTGCTCGATATTTGCTGCGGCGAGGGCTATTACACGAGTGCCATGGGCGAGGTGCCGGGCGTGGATGCTTATGGTTTCGACCTTGGCAAAGAGATGGTGCGCCTTGCCGCCAAGCGCGGCGATGCGACCTATTTCGTGGCCAACATGAAGGACATCCCCGTGGCTGATGGCGCCTTCGATATGGTGACCGAGCTCTTTGCCCCCTTTAACGAGCGCGAGTTTGCCCGCGTGCTGGCGCCCGAGGGCTCGCTTTACACCGTGGTGCCGGGTGCCCGTCATCTGTTTGGGCTTAAGGAAGTGCTCTACGACACGCCATATCTCAATGACGAGAAACTGCCGAAGACTACCGAGCTCGAGTTGGTCGGAACGCAGCGGGTGTCTGCGAACATTACGCTCCAGACCCAGGCCGACATCGAGGCGGTGTTCCAGATGACGCCGTACTACTACCGCACGCGCCCCGCCGACAAAGAGCGCCTGGCAAATCTGGACACCCTTCAAACCGCCATCGACTTCATCATCGCCGAGTACCGCCACAGCTAACAACCTGCCAAATAGGAACAGGTTTATTTTGGTAGGTTCTATCTGGGCAAACGTAAAGGGCCGACCGCGTTGCTACGCGATCGGCCCTTTTTATTGGCGTATATACCAGAGTCGCTGAGCGATTGACACGGATGCGGTTTAGCTCAAACGGTCCATGCCCTCTTTCTTGACGCGGTTGGCGACTACAAAGTAGATAATGCTGACAATCAGGCCGCTAAAATCGGGGATGCTTGAGCCGGTCCCACCCAAGAGGGGCAGGGAGAGAAGCAGGCTGATGACCGAACATGCTAGGCAGACGATGGACCAAATCCAGACAACGCCAGCCTTGGCGGGATTATTTGCCGCGCGGATGCCAAAGACGGCGGTCACAATTTCGACGACGCCCAATACGATGACGACGATGCAAGAAACGATCATGGTACCCGTGATATCGCCTGCCGCGCTGCCCGCAAAGAGCGCTGTAGCACCCATGCCTGCGCTTAGAATGCCGACGACAAAGAAGAAGAACGATAGGATTTTGAGTAATTTGCAGGCGTTGCTCATGGCTGGTCCTTTCGATGCGGGCGCGGAGAATCAGTCGCACCCAGGTTGTGGCACATATCGTGAAGCACATTGTAGTTCAACGGGGCGATGCATGCGTTTGAAAGCGTCTCTTGCCTGTACGGTCCAACCTTTCAAAAAGGAAAGCTGGACGTAAGCCAAATCGATGGCGGCTCATGTGCGGCGCTGAGATGATGAGGCTGTAACAAGGAGCTGGTCTCAAGGAGGAGCCATGATGTACGGAGCAGGGCAAGTGCGTGAGCCGCGGTCGTCGGGAAGGCGCATGGGTGATTCCGTGATCGCTGCTGTGTGCACGGGATTGATGGCGGTGCTTTGCATTGGGATGCTGTGGGCCATGTCGCATGTGGGACAATAGCGGACGGTTGGGTGCCGACATAAACGGTGCCCTGCGTATTCGTTTTGCTTGTTAAGGAGTGTCCATGGGCGTCGTCGATCCCTTATCTGTTGCTCGGGCCGCGGGGCTTGAGCTGATCGGGAAGCCCGAGGGCCTCACGCTCACCGACGGCACGATGGAGCTGCGCGCCGATTTTGGCCGCATGCTGCCGCGACTCAAGCAGGGCCGTCTGCAGCAAGAGCTGTTGGTAAAGGCTGCGCGCACAAAGGGCATCGAGCGACCATGGGCAATTGACGCTACGGCAGGCTTTGGCGAGGATTCGCTGCTGTTGGCGGCCGCGGGCTTTACCGTCGATCTGTATGAGCAGGACTGCGTGATCGCGGCGCTCCTTCAGGATGCTTTGGAGCGCGCGGCGGATGATCCGGCGCTTGCGGCTGCCGTGGCACGCATGTGCTTACATGCGGGCGAGGACAGCATTGCGGGCCTTCGTCAAACCGTCGAGCTGGTCGAGCAGGGCGAGCTCGCAGCACCCGACGTGGTGTACCTGGATCCCATGTTTCCCGAGCGCACCAAGAGTGCAGCGGTCAAAAAGAAGTTCCAGCTCCTACATCATCTGGAGCAGCCATGCGCCGACGAGGAATCGCTGGTCGAGGCGGCGCTTGCTGTGCATCCGCGCAAGGTCGTTATCAAGCGGCCGGTAAAGGGCCCGCTGCTTGCCGGCGTTAAGCCGAGCTATCAACTTGCGGGCAAGGCCGTTCGCTACGATGTTTTGGTGCCGCCGCGCCCGTAGCTTGTGTGCGATGGCTGGCGCTCCGTCAGTGCCGTGCCAATGTGGGGTCTATTTCCAAGGGTGCGACGTCAAATGCCAGCCGCCGCAGTATTCGCATTTGTAGCAGGCCAAGCCACGCCGCCCGCGGTTTTCACATTCGGCCATAACAGCCTCGGCCTCGGCGCGCGTGTCGTAACGGTTTTTGCGCTCGCACGACTTGTAGCGCCAGGCCTCATCGCGCTCGGCGTCCAGGGCGTCGCGGCGCTCGTCTTCGCGCGCAAACAGGTCACTCATATCGCCGCCCGTGGCAGCGCCTAAAAACTCGCTTTTGGCTTTTGACCAAGCGGCTCGCTTTTTGCTCCCCATCTGCTTCGCGCCCCTCTCCAAACGTTGGTATCATTGCTCAATCAAAGTGATACCAATAAACGTGAGGCCGCCGCGTGATGATCAGAAAAACCCTCGATACCGACATTCCCGCCGTCATGGCTGTCTATGACGCGGCCCGCGCCTTTATGCGCGCGCATGGCAACGCCACGCAGTGGCCCGAGGGCACGCCTTCTGCCGAGCAGCTGGCTGCCGATATCGCTGCCGGTGGCAGCTATGTGTGTGAAGTCGACGGCCGCGTGGTGGCGACGTTTGCCTTTTTACCGGGCCCGGACGAGTGCTATGACGTAATTGAGGACGGTCAATGGCGTAGCGACACTCCGTACGCCGTGCTGCACCGTGTGGCATCCGACGGCACCGTGCACGGTATCGCGGCTGCGATGTTTGCCTTTGCCAAGGAGCGTGCCGATCACCTGCGCATCGACACGCATCAGGACAACCTGCCCATGCAGGGCGCGAGCCTCAAGGCGGGGTTTGAGCGCGCCGGCATCGTGTATGTGTCCGACGGTACACCGCGTGTTGCGTTTGACTGGCTGCGCGAGGCATAAGAGCGGGGACGCGTATCAACAATTTGCACGAACGAAAATGGCCCCGGGTGGGGCTATTTTCGTTCGCTACGCTGTTTTGCAAGCCGGCTTTCGCAAGGCGCGAACCTACGAAAATCGCCGCGCGGCAACGCAGGGCGATGAGCTCGGTCGGGGGATAGGGCCCGCTTCGCCCGCCGGCCCGTACATTGTATCATCCAGTGTGAAGCGTGAACGCCCGTTGCCGCGTGCGATGGGCTCGTAATAAGAGGAGAGCCATGTCGAAGCAAGCGGTCGTTGGAATCTTGGCGCATGTCGATGCAGGCAAGACCACGCTAGCCGAGGCCATGCTGTTCAACGCGGGTCGCATTCGCAAGCGCGGCCGCGTGGACGATGGCGATTCACATCTGGACACGAACGCGATCGAGCGCGAGCGTGGCATCACGATCTTCTCGTCGCAGGCCGTGCTCGAGCATGGCGATACCCGCGTCATGCTCGTGGATGCGCCGGGGCATGTCGATTTTTCTGCCGAGGCGGAGCGCACGCTGCGCGCACTCGACTACGCGATTTTGGTTGTGGGCGCCAACGACGGCGTGCAAGGGCATACCGAAACCCTGTGGCGTCTGCTTGCGCGCTATGACATTCCGACGTTCATCTATATCAACAAAATCGATTTGGAGAATCCCGGCCGCGATGTTTTGCTGGCACAACTTGGGCAGCGTCTTTCTGAGGGGTGCCTGGATGCCAACGAACTGCTGGTGGGTGGGGCCGTTCAGGAGGACGCTGCTGCGTTGGACGAGGCGGCGCTCGAGGAGTTTCTAGAGGTGGGTGAGCTTTCCGTCGCGACGCTGTCACGCATGGTTGCCGAGCGCAAGCTCTTTCCCTGTTTTGCCGGCTCGGCGCTCAAGGACCAAGGCGTGGACGAGCTGCTGGATGGCATATGTGCGCTGATGCGCGAACAGGCATGGCGCCCGGAGTTTGCCGCGCGCGTCTACCGCGTGAGCCGCGGAGATCGCGGCGAGCGCTTGGCATGGGTTAAAGTGACCGGCGGCACGCTGCATGCCAAGCAGATGATTGACGGACGTTCCGGTGCCGAGGCGTGGGAACAGAAGGCCGATCAGGTGCGCATCTATAACGGCGAAAAGTATGAGCTTGCCCAAGAAGTTGCTGCTGGCGGTATTTGTGCCGTGACGGGTCTTGCGCACGTTCGCCCAGGGGACGCCCTGGGCGCGGAGTCCGCGTGCGATGCGCCCATCATCGCTCCGGTCCTCACCTATACGGTGCTTCCGGACGAACATGACGTCCATACGGTGTTCAAAGCGCTGACTGAGCTGGCGGACGAAGATCCCATGCTCGGCGTAAGCTGGAATACGCATCTTGAGCAGATTCATTTGCAGTTGATGGGCGCCGTGCAACTCGAGGTCGTGCAGCGGGTGTTGGCAGATCGCTTTGGCCTTTCGGTTTCGTTTGAGTCTGGCGGCATTCTCTATAAGGAGACTATTTCGCAGCCGGTCGAGGGCGTGGGCCACTTTGAGCCGCTGCGCCACTATGCCGAGGTGCATCTGCGCCTGGAGCCGTTGCCAGCGGGTTCGGGCGTGCAGTTTGGCACCGTGACCTCGACCGACGAGCTCGATCTTAACTGGCAGCGTCTGGCACTCACCAACGCCATGGAGCGCGACCACTTGGGCGTGCTGACCGGCTCGCCCATCACCGATGTGCGCATTACACTCACAGGTGGCCGCGCGCATGCCAAACACACCGAGGGCGGCGATTTTCGCCAGGCCACGTACCGCGCGATTCGCCAGGGGCTCATGCAGGCGCGTGAGGCCGGCGCGGCGGTGCTGTTGGAGCCGTGGTATCGCTTTGAGCTCGAGGTGCCGGGGGAGTGCGTGGGCCGGGCGCTCTCGGATGCCACGCGCATGGGTGCCGAGTACGAGCCGCCGACGATGGCGGGAGACCGGGCGAAGCTTGTGGGTCGCGTGCCGGCATCTGAGGTGCAGGATTACGCGCTGGAGGTGGCTGCCTACACGAGTGGTCGTGGGCATCTGTACCTGGAGTTCGCCGGCTATGCGCCTTGCCATGATGCCGAGTGCGTAATCGAGACGGCCGCCTATGAGCCCGAGGCCGATCTGCCCAACACGCCCGACTCGGCCTTTTGCTCTCACGGCGCCGGCTACACGGTCAAATGGTACGACGTACCCGCCGCAGCTCATGTAAAGGTCGATCCCGCCAACTTCCGTCCCTGGCGAGCGGCGGACGCCGAGTTTTTCGGCCATAGGTGATAGAGGGTCAGTCTCTTTGCCGCATCCTGTTGGTATAACTCGGTATAAGTTGGTATAACTGTTACCAGGGTTTGCCAATCCGAGGAGGCCGACATGAATCCAAATCCCTTTAAGCCCACGGCTGGCAAGCGGCCTCCGATACTCATCGGTCGCGAGTCGGTCATCGAGGATTTTGAGGAAGGGCTCGATAACGGCGCCGGAGCGCCGGGTAGGCTCATGCTCATTACGGGAAATCGCGGCTGCGGCAAGACGGTTCTCCTGCGGGAGCTGCAACGTCTAGCCAATGAGCGCGGATGGGCGGTTGTCTCCGATTCCGCTTCGCTTGGCTTATGCGACCGCTTGGCCGACGCGCTTCGCTCGAATAAACCCGTTGTGACGTCAATGGAGCTCGGGCCGTCATTTGGCCGGATGTCGGTCGAGGCGGCGCGGGCAAAGGGCGAGACGTTACGCGGGCTGGTCAACGAGCGGCTCAAGAAGCTCGGTCCAGGCAAGGGCATACTGTTTGCGATTGACGAGGCCCAATCGGCGTCTATCGAGGAACTGGCGGCTCTTGCCGTTCTCTATCAGCAGGTGCTCGGAGACCAGGATGCCACGGGCTTGCCCGATAGCGACCAGCGCGGTCTTGCGCTGGTGTTCGCCGGCTTACCCAGTATGGTTGACGATCTGCTCGAAGAGCCGAGCGTGACGTTTTTGCGACGTGCCCAGCAGCGTACACTGGGGGCGATATCTTTGCCCAAGGTGCGCGATTCGTATATCCAGACGGTCAAAGACGCTGGTCTTTACGTTGACGCGGAGACGGCGGACCTTGCGGCACGCAAGAGCATGGGGCATCCCTATATGGTTCAGCTGGTGGGATATTACATGTGGCGGGCTGCTGTCCGGCGTGGCTCGCAGGTCATTGAAGTGTGCGATGTCGAGGCTGGGCACGCGGATGCCATCTCCGAGTTCTATGAAGCAGTGGACGCTCCCTTGTATTACGGGCTGCGCAGTCCACAACGCCTCTTTATCGAGGCCATGGCTGCTGACGAGGGCAAGCCGACACGCATGGCGGATATCATTGAGCGCTGCGATCGCACCCAGAGCTGGGCGAGTAAATATCGCGTAAGCCTGATTCGCGAGCGCGTCATCGAGGCTGCCGGATACGGCCTCGTCCGGTTTACCGTGCCCATGCTGGGCGCGTACGTTCGCGATCGAGTTTTATGGCATGAGTAGGGTGATATAGGTGACGGAACAGAAGATGAGCCCGCAGGCTATCGAGGTGCGTGGCGCGCGTGTCCATAATCTTAAGGACATCGATATTGATATCCCGCTGGGAAAGCTCGTGGGTATTGCCGGCGTGTCGGGTTCGGGCAAGAGTTCGCTGGCACTGGGGGTTCTTTATGCCGAGGGCTCGCGTCGCTACTTGGAAGCACTTAGCACCTATACTCGACGTCGCCTGACGCAGGCCGAACACGCCCAGGTGGACGAGGTACTGCACGTGCCGGCGGCGCTCGCGCTGCATCAGCGTCCGAGCGTGCCGGGTGTGCGCTCCACCTTTGGCACCATGACCGAGCTCAACAACAGCCTGCGTCTGCTCTTTAGCCGTTGCGCCCATCACGTGTGCCCGCACTGCGGGGCGCGCGTGGAGCCGAGCCTTAACGTGGCTGCGGGCCTGTCGCTCACGTGTCCGACATGCGGCCGCGCGTTCTACGCGCCGAGTGCCGAGGACCTTGCCTTTAACAGCGGCGGCGCGTGTCCTACCTGCGGCGGCACCGGCGTTATGCGCGAGGTGGACGAAGCGAGCCTGGTGCCCGACGAGTCAAAGACTATCAACGAGGGCGCAGTGCTTCCCTGGGGCACGCTCATGTGGGATCTGATGAAGCAGGTGGCTGGCGAGATGGGCGTGCGCACCGACGTGCCGTTTAACCAGCTCACGCCTCAAGAGCGCGACATCGTGTTTCATGGTCCGGCGGTTAAAAAGCACATTCTCTACGTTCCCAAAAACGGCGAGGGCGCCACGCCGCTCGACTTTACCTATTACAACGCCGTCTATACCGTCGAGAATGCGCTCGCCAAGGTTAAGGACGATAAGGGGCTCAAACGCGTTGCGCGCTTTTTGCGCGAGGGGCCATGCCGCGACTGTGGTGGCACGCGTCTTTCCGAGGCTGCGCGCCAGCCCCAAGTGCGCGGTATCAATCTGGCGCAGGCCGCGGCCATGACGCTGGGCGAGGCGATTGAGTGGGTGCGCGGGGTGCCCGCATCCTTGCCGCCCGAGATGCGGCCCATGGCGACGGATATCTGCGATTCGTTTTTGGGTGCGGCCCGTCGCCTGGTCGATTTGGGCCTCGATTATCTTTCGCTCGATCGCGCCGGTGCCACGCTTTCCACGGGTGAGCGCCAGCGTGTGCAGCTCGCCCGCGTGGTACGCAATCGATCGACGGGCGTGCTTTATGTGCTGGACGAGCCCTCGATCGGCTTGCATCCTGCCAATGTCGACGGCTTGGTAGGCGTGATGCGCGATCTGGTGGATGACGGCAACACCGTGGTCGTTGTCGACCACGATACGCGCGTACTGGCGGAAGCTGATTATCTGGTCGAGATGGGCCCCGTTGCCGGAGCGGGCGGCGGTAACGTGATCGCTGCCGGTACGGTAGACGAGGTCGAGCAATCGCAGAGCAGTCGCATCGCGCCGTTTTTGCGCGCAGACCCCAAGCGCTTGCGCCCGCAGGTGACTGACGAGGAGATGTTCGACCAGGGCCACATCCGCATGGCAACCGATGCCATCCATACCGTCAAGCCGCTCGAAGTCGATATCCCGCGCGGCCGCTTGGTCGCGGTGACGGGCGTTTCGGGTTCGGGCAAGACGACGTTGGTGCTCGAGACGCTCATTCCGGCACTCAAGGCTCAGGCAACTGGCGAGCGTCTGCCAAGACACGTGCGTTGGGTCGATGCCGAAGGCATTGCCCGTGCCAACCTGATTGACGCCACGCCCATCGGTGCCAACGTGCGCTCGACGGTGGCAACCTATGCCGACATCCATGATGAGCTGCGTCGTGCCTTTGCCCGTACGCCCGAGGCCAAGGCAGCCGGCTACAAGGCGGGCGCATTTAGCTACAACACTGGCGCTTTGCGCTGCCCTACGTGCGACGGCACGGGCTCGATATCGCTCGACGTGCAGTTTTTGCCCGACGTCGAGATCGTCTGCCCGGCATGCCGTGGTTCGCGCTACGCCGAGGCCGCCTCGCATATCCATCGCGAGGGCAAGGACGGGAGCCTGCTTACGTTACCGCAGCTCATGGATATGAGTGTGGATGAGGCCATCGACGCCACACTGGGACTCAAGAAGGTTCAGACGCGCTTGCAGACCTTGCACGACCTGGGTCTGGGTTATCTCACACTTGGCGAGCCCACACCGGCGCTCTCGGGCGGCGAGGCTCAGCGTCTTAAGCTTGCGAGCGAGATGGGCCGCGTGCAGGATGATGCCGTATTCGTGTTCGACGAGCCCACGATTGGCCTGCATCCGCTCGATGTTCAAGTGCTGCTGAACGTGTTTGACGGTCTCGTTGCCAAGGGCGCCACGGTTATCGTGATCGAACACGATCTCGACCTTATCCGCAATGCCGATTACGTGATCGACATGGGCCCGGGCGGTGGCGATGCGGGCGGGCAAATCGTCTGCGCCGGAACGTCGGCGGATATCGCAGCTTGCTCCAAGAGCATTACCGGTCGCTACCTATAGGCAATGTGACAAAGGGACTGTCCCTTTGTCACATGTTGGCGAAGCCTGTTTGGCGTAGGGCCTCGTAGAGGACGATGGCGGCGCTGTTGGAGAGGTTGAGTGCACTGATGCGGTAGTCGTCCGGATTGACGAAGTTGCCGCAGATATCCTGCTGAAGGATGGCCTCGTGGCTGTCCTCGGTATGTCCCAGCGATTCCTCGTGGGCTTCCCAGGCCTCGGCGTTGTCGAGTGAGTCACAATCGCGCAGCATCGGGATGCGCTCGCAGCGCTCGGGCGCCGCGGCAAGCAGTGGCTCGGGAATGCCCGAGCTCTCGCTGCCAAAGACCAAGTAGTCGCCATCGCGGTAGGTACTCTGCGCATAGGTGCGGCGTGCCTTTTTGGTCAGCAGATGCAGACGTTCGTCGGCAGGGGAGAGGCCGTTGCGCGCAAGGAAATCCTCCCAGCCGGCATAGGTCGTCACGTCCAAGTTTTGCCAGTAGCCCAGTCCGGCGCGACGCACCGTCTTGTCATCGAGCGAAAACCCCAGCGGCTCTACCAGATGCAGGCGGGCGCCGGCAACCACGCAGGTGCGGCCGATATTGCCCGTATTGGCCGGAATCTCGGGCGCATACAGCACGATGTTGAACATGAATCTCCTTGGCTCAGAACGAAAAACCACCACGAAGGGTACCTTCGTGGTGGTTTGGCGGTTATGTAGGCGGAAAAATGCCCGCTTGGATAAACCTAGGCACGGTGCCAGTCGGTCAGGCAGGCATCGAGGGAGGCGATGAGCGCATCCTTGTCCATGTGACGGCCGATGATGCACAGGCTCGTCATACGGTCGCCCGTCTCGTCGTCCCAAATCTGCATGATCTCGGGATTCTCGTCGATGATCTTCTGCTTCTCGCCCTCGGGCGCGGAGTCAACGAACAGACCGTTCTCCATTAGGCGCATCTGGTGGCCGGCCTGCTCAAACATGTAGCACATGTCCGGATTGCCGGTCTGCCACAGCGGGCCCTTGACGCGAATGACCTCGTCGGGCCACTCCTGCTCAACAAAATTGGTGAACTTCTGCAGGTCAAATGGCTTGCGGCGCGAGTACACAAAGGTCTCGATGTCGTACTCGAGCACTTCGGGGTCGTCGTGCTCCTCGGGATGCTCCATGGCCTCGATCCAAGCGGCGGAGTTATAGGCGCGCATAAAGTCGAAGCGGTCGGTGTCGAGCAGCTCCTCCATGGGGACCTCGCCGTTTTGGGCCTCGACGATCACGGCATCCTTCTGCAGGCTGCGCACGATGGCCTTGAGCTCGGCGATCTGCTCGGGCGTCACGGTGTCGGTCTTGTTGAGGATCAGCGTGGAGCAGAACTCGATCTGTTGGATGAGCAGGCTCTCGATGTCGTCCTCGTCGATATCCTCTGCCAGCAGGTCGCGACCGCCGTTGAACTCGTCGTACATGCGGGCGCAGTCGACCACGGCCACGATGTTGTCGAGCGCGAGCTTGGGCTCGCCGCCCACCTTGGCCTCGTCGCAGAAGCTCGAGATGGTGTAGGCGATGGGGATGGGCTCGCAAATACCCGATGCCTCGATGATGATGTAGTCGAAGTCGCCCGAATCGGCGATGCCCTGCAGCTGGTTGGCAAGGTCGTCCGAAAGCGTGCAGCAGATGCAGCCGTTGGTGAGTGGGATGAGGTCATCGGTTTCGGAAAGACCGCCGTCGGCGATGAGGCTGGCGTCCACATTGATCTCGCCGATATCGTTGACGATCACGGCGGCGCGGATGCCGCCGTCGTTAGCGAGGATGTGGTTGAGCAGCGTGGTCTTGCCGGCACCGAGGTATCCGGTAAGCATGATGATCTTCACGGGTTTGTTGGGCATATGCCCTCCTTTGTTAGACATGGCTTACAGTTGAATCTTATGCCAAACGCCTGCTCTTATACCCACGCGCCGGCAAATAACACAAGCTACTCCCAGGTTCCCCATACATCGGGGCAATAACCGACGGTGGCCTTTTTGCCGTTGCGCACGATAGGCTCGGCTAGAACCTGCTGGTTCTCGAGCAGCTTGTCGAAGCGCTGGCTAGGGGTGAGGTGCTGGATGAGCGCGAGCGTCTCCTCGTCCTTGGCCTTGGGGTTGAGCAGCTTATCGATGCCGCCGACCGCCTGCATGACGCTTGTGAGCTCGCCCTTGCTCATCTCCTGTTCCTTAAGGTCGATAAACTGCACCTTAATGCGGCGCTCTTTAAAGAAGCGCTGGGCTTTCTTGGTATCGAACGACTTCTTAGTCCCGAAGATTTGAATATTCATGGCCCCGCCGCTCTATCGAATGAAGTTGGTGCGCTCGCGATCGGCCTCGGGGGCTTCGATGCCGGCGGCTTTTCCTGCTTCGATGCAATGCAGGAGCCAGGCCATGTTTTTGCCGATGTTACGCATAGTGGCCAGGCCCTCGGCGTCCTGGGCGGCCTCGCCCGGCATGGCACCAAAGACGTTGTTCCAGTACGTGGACGCTACCACGGGCATCTGGTTGATGGTGAAGTACTTGTTGAGCACGTCGAAGGTAGTCGACGTGCCGCCGCGACGGGCGACGGCGACTGCTGCGCCCGGCTTGTGTGCAAAGGCCTTGCTGCCAGCATAAAACGCGCGATCGAGTGCCGAAAGGATACGGCCGCTGGGGTGCGCATAGTAGACGGGTGAACCAAAGACAAAGCCGTCCGACTGCTCGGCGGCGGCGATCAGCTCGTTGACCGCATCGTCATCAAACGTGCAACGGCAATCGAGCTTGCCACACTGGCCGCAGCCGATGCAGTCGCGAATGGGCTTGGCGCCCAGCTGAAATACCTCGCTATCGATGCCTTCGGCTTTAAGCTGCTCTGCAATCTCGGCGAGCGCCCGGGCGGTGTTTCCGTTTGCCTTGGGACTGCCGTTGACCAAAAGAACCTTCATCACAAACTCCCTCTGCTTTTGGTGACTTCTGCAGAGGATTATCGCACGATGGGGGGGCGGCGCGGGCGCGGCGCTAATCCAGTTTGGTACCTGGCACCTGCACGGCTTTCCCAAGCAACGCTTTGAGCTCGTTCAAAATGGAAACGGGCTGTCGGTCAACGCTGTCCAGATGGAGCGTCGCCACACGAATGGGTGGCTGATATTCAAATGGGCCAAAGAGCACGGGCGAACCCAGGAACCGCTCGATTTCCTCTGCAATCGCATCGGTTTCTTCGGGATCAAAGTCGTCGAAAAGAGCCACGAACATCGGCCCCGTCGAGCGGAACATACGACCCTTACCGCGCGAGCATTCCACCAGACAGGCGGCACATTCTGCCAAAACGCGGTCGCCCGCATCAAAGCCAAAGCGGGCATTGACCTGAGCGATATCGTCGATTTTGATGGCGATCAAACCAGCCTTGCGCGCCACGCGACGCATTTCGCCAATGGCGTTGACCAGGGCGTGAATATCGCCCAGGCCGGTCACGGAATCGGTCGTATCTGCCAAGCTTCGGTTGATGATAATGCCCACATACATGCCGGGCTCGGTATCGGTGCCGTCCAAGCGGTAGCCCGTGCAGTCGCAAAGCACGTATTTTCCGGTGGCATCCATTACGCGATACTGCATGTAGTGGAAGTGCCACGTGCCGTTTATCACCATGTCGAGCTCGACACGTACGTTGTCGCGGTCCTCGGGATGAACGCGGGCGAGCCACATGTCGAGTGAGTTAAAAGGGTGCTGGGAGGGCAGGTCAAAATCGCGCACGGCGTTAACCGACCATTGCGATTCTCCCGTATCGAGATTGAGGATAAACGGATAGCGCGTCTCGGAGCTCATGGAGATCGCTTGGAACACCCGGTCGTTGCAGGGAAGCTGATCGACGATTGGGCGTTGCGGCGCGTCATCGTCTTTCGGTTGCTGCACACGATGCATAAGCTTATAGCGATACATCTTGCGATCGGCATCCATTGTCATCTGGCGACGCGTGTCGCCAGCAAGTGGATCGACGCGCGAGCAGCCAAAGCTAAAGCTGCCGATCATGGGCGCCTTGCCACCTGAGCTCGCCTCGATCAGCCTGGTACGTACCTGCTCCAAGCGCTGCTCGAGTTCAATCTCGTTTGCGGAGAGCGAGATGAGCACAAACTCGTCTCCACCGATACGGAACAGCATCTCATCGTGCTCCATGGTTTCGGAGAGCGTGCGGCAGATGCTCAGAATATAGCGATTGCCTTCGGCGTGGCCAAACCTATCATTGCAATGCTTGAGATGGTCGATGTCAATATAGGCGCAGGTGAAGGGGTCGCCTTTGCGCCAGAGTTGCTCGACGTGACGGTCGAATCCGTTGCGGTTGCCCAAGTTGGTGAGCGGATCGATATAGGCGTTGCGCTCAAGCAGCTGGCGCTCTTGTTGCAGGATGGCATGCGTCTTTTGCAGCTGCTCGCCAACGGCGCGTAGCCCAGCAGGCAGCGCGGCAACATCGAGTTCGGCGGTCGAGACGCCGTTCGCAAGTCGCTGAAGATAGGCAATAATCGATTGCTCGCCCAGGCGATACGACTCGTTCATGATGGATAACCTCCTTGGGCGGAACAACGGTTTGTATCATATCCCCAATTCGGTTTGAATTGGGGATATAAGTTAGCTAATGGAGACAAATATCCCCTTCGACGGTGGCGTTTTGCGCGCGAGCGTATCAGTTGTTATTGCCGCCATCGAGCAATGCCTCAAAATCCTTCGCCTGCATGGGGCGGTAGTAGAGGAAGCCCTGAGCGTAGCGGGCGCCCATTTGTCGTAGCATGTTCGCCTGCTCATTTGTCTCGACGCCTTCGACCACGACGGGCAGATGGAGCGACTGCGCCATTTCGAGCATCGATGAAATGATTTGCGTGCTGCGGCCTTGATCGCGGTCGGTGGGCACAAAGGTGCGGTCGAGCTTGATGACGTCGACGTTGACGTTCTTGAGCATCGCGAGCGTGGACTGGCCGGTGCCAAAATCGTCCATATAGGTCGAGAAGCCGCGGGTGTGCAGATCTGCGGTCAGCTTATCCACGGCCTCGGATTCTCCCGTATAAGCCGTCTCGGTGATCTCGATACGCATGAGCTCGGGCGGTAGGTTGTATTGGGCGGCGAGCGCCCCCATATGTTCGGCAACGTCGCAGGCAAGGATATCCACGCGCGACACATTAAGCGAGACCGGAACCACGCGAAGACGGCGATTGAGGCGCTCACGGAGCCACATGGCGACGCCCTGCCAAACATATTTGTCGAGCGTCACTACAAAGCCGCTTTCCTCGAGTGCGGGGATAAACGTTGCGGGCGAAATGAGAGAGCCGTCCTTGTCAATCCAGCGGGTGAGTGCTTCGGCGCCAATAATCTCGCCGGTTTCCATATCGACCTGGGGCTGAAGATAGTACGTGATGCGACCATTTGACAGCGCGTACTGGAATTCGGTCAGCGTGCGGTTGAACACGATTTCGCGCTTGTACTCCTCGGGGCAAAAAATGGCAATGCGCTCCTTGAAGTCGTTTTTTGCGCGCCGATTGGTAAACATGGCCTTTGCCTGCGCATCGATGGTGATCTCCTCATTGGAATCGATGGGGTAAACGCCCATGGACGGCCAAAAACCTACGCCGCCATCATGCCTGGCTACTGCCTCGCGAACGCGGTTGTAGATTTGATGGACGGTGATGTGCTTAAAGGGGATGAGTACGCAAAAGTCATCTTGGCCCCAGTACCCTGCGACGCCCATGTCGGCATTCTCGATGTCCTTGAGGACCGTGCCCACATCGGCAAGCAGGCGGTCGCCTTCGGCCTGTCCATACCATTCGTTAAACAGGCGCATGTGGCCCATGTCGACCGTGGCGATGCACCAGGCGCCGTCGCGCCTTGCCTCGAGAAAAGCGTTGGCGCGCCGCATAAACTCGCTGGGTCGATAGAGGCCCGTGAGCGAGTCGATACGTTCGGCGATGGCGCTTTTGCGCTCAGCCTCGGGTATGGGGAGGCTGTCGTTGGGAACAAGCCCGCCGGCCGTGCGAAGGCGACGGTCGAGTTCGCCTAAAACGGCGGTCGCTTGATGGGTTAAGTGCTCGTAAAAGGCCGGGACGACAAGGCAGACGGGAGTAATGGTGTCGCCTGCGATTCGAACAGGAGCGAAAACGGCCTCTTTAAGGTGGCGGGTCAGTTGCTCGAATGCCTCGTGGTCTAGGTCGTTGCTGAGCACGACGAACTGAACGCTTCGTGAACGGTAGACCCGGCTCCTGCCGCGAGTGATCGACAGCATACGGCCTGCGTATTCGGCAAGCATGTTGTCGACAGCCTCGGCCCCGTAGAGCTCGTTGAGCTTTGTCGTGCCACGAACGCGCACCGCTATAAGCCCTGTCTCGCAACGATCGCGGCGGCAGGCGTCGATGGCGTTGGCCAGCATGCGCTGCGTACCGAGGCCCGTCGCGGCATCGACGGTTTCGGCAAGTGAGTGGTTGACGAGCTCGCCGACATAGAGCGAGGGGACATTTCCGTCGCCGTCGATACGAAACCCGCGAGCACGGCAAAGGACGTAGTCGCCGACGGCATTGCGCACACGATACTGCATGACGCGACGGTGCTTGGTGCCGTTATAGACCTGGTCTATGTCGTTGATGTAGGCCTCAAGGTCATCGGGATGGACGCGCGTTTTCCAGTAATCGCGGCAGTTGTCTATATGCTCCGAGGGGAGACCGAGATCGCGCAAGGCACCTTGTGACCAAAGGGTGCGATGTTTGTCCAAGTTTTCGATAAAGAAATAGCGGCCCTCGTTGAGCATCGAAAAGGCGTCAAAAATTCGATCGCTTATTTCGAAGTCGTCGGCGTGGACTTGCGTGATATTGCGTCGATCGAGGTGCATGGCATGACGTAGCTTGTAGTCGTACATGCGATGGTCGGCATCGAGCGTCATGCGATTGGAAGCTTCGCCCAGGGCGGGGTCGGCATGCGACACTCCGTAGCTAAACGAGCGGGGCATCTCGGAATCGTTGTTTTTGAGCAAGACCGTTCGGCAGTGTTTCAGACGTTCGGCGAGGTCGTCCTCGGTTGCAATCGTAGACAGGATGGCAAACTCGTCGCCGCCTATGCGAAACGCCGCTTCGCCCACCTTCATATACAGCTTAAGATAGAGACTTACCTGCAAGATATAGCGGTTGCCCTCGTCATGCCCAAAGACGTCGTTGCAGTGCTTGAGATTGTCGATATCGATGAACGCCATGGTAACGGGGGTGTCCTGCCCCCAGAGCTCCTCGAGGGAACGGGCAAAGCCGCCACGGTTGCCAAGCCCAGTAAGCTGGTCGGTAAAGGCAGTCCTGATCAGATCGTCTTGACGTTCGAGAAGGTCGCGGACGGTCTTTTCGAGCGTTTCGGTGTAATTGCTGACAGTTTCCATGTTCTAGGCGACTTTCTGAGGTCGGGGCGGATTGCGTCGGGCGAGCTCGTTGTGTACACGCGTCGTTGCTCGGCGTTTTGCGTGTATCCAGGCCCCCGCCTTGCCGCGTTGTTGAGTTAATTTGCCGGCTAATGTTCGCTGTTGATAACAGCTGAGTAGTGTAAACAATAGTGCACAATTATATATGGGTGCACATGCTGTGGGCGGCTATTATTCGACAAGCGGTAGCGCGACGATGCGATGTTCGATAAAAATGCGACTGAGACGATATATGTTGACGGGTATACTTGTCCCGGTTTAAAACGCAGGAACGGAGATGGTCGCATGGCACAGCCGGATACGACGCGCACGGTGGGGCTGGCACTCGAGGGAGGCGGCTACCGCGGTATGTATACGGCGGGCGTGCTCGACGTTTGGATGGAGCACGGTTTGACCTGCGACCATATGGTGGGTGTCTCGGCGGGCGCGGCGTTTGGCTACAACTTTAAATCGCGCCAGATCGGGCGCGCCATTCGCTACAACAAGGCCTATTGTGCCGACAAGCGCTATGCGGGCGTGGCAAGCTGGTTGCGAACCGGCGACATGTTCAATGCCGATTTTGCCTATCACGAGGTGCCTATCGAGCGCGATCCCATCGACTTGGAGACATATCGCGCCTGCCCCATGCGGTTTACGTGCGTGTGTACCGATATCGAGACGGGCAAGGCCGTCTACCACGACCTGCCCTATGGCGATGAGAGGGATATCGAGTGGATTCGGGCGTCATCGGCGATTCCCGTGGCGACGCGCCCTGTCGCTATTGATGGGCATAAGTATCTGGATGGTGGCGTGGCTGATTCTATTCCCAGCGCATGGCTGTTTGCGCAGGGGTATGACCGCAATATCGTGGTACTCACGCAGCCGGCGGGCTTTGTGAAGCAGCCCAACAGCGTGATGCCCATGCTGCGGCGCGTGTTCCGCCACTATCCGGAGTTTGTCGCAGCGCTTGAGCACCGGCATGAGGTCTACAATGCCACGCTCGATGACCTGGCACGTCGCGAGGCTGCCGGCGAGATCTTTGTGGTGCGTCCGAGCGAATCGGTGAAGGTGCCGTCGCTGTGTCGCGAGCCCGATGAACTTGAGCGCATCTACCAGATTGGTCGCCGCGATGCGGAGGCGACCTTGCCGGCACTGGAGGCATATCTGGCAGGGTAGAGGCTGCTGCCGCCATCTCGGCGGAAAGCGCATCCCGGAATGGAGGCTCAAACTGGGATGCGCTTTCCATTGCTGAAGATATGAGGCTGCGAATCAGCTGCTCGGCCTAGACTTACGCCTGCTGCCAGGTGTCGACGAGCTCCTTAGCCGCGGCGTAGGGGTCATCGGCGCCGCAGACGGCGCTCACCACGAAAAAGCCGTCGACGCCGGTGGCCTTGAGCTGTGGCAGGTCGGCCGTCTTGACGCCGCCGCCCACCACGATGGGCACGGGGCTTGCCGCGTGGAGGGCGGCCAGGTCCTCAAAGCTCTTGGTGATGATAGAGCCGTCGGCCGCGCGTCCGCAGTCGCGCTTGGTCTCGGTCTCGTGGAGTGGGCCGATGCCCAGGTAGTCGACTAGGCTCATGTCGGCGGTCTTGACGTACTCGAGCATCTCCTCGCAACGGGCGGAAAGGCCCACGATGGCGTTGGGCCCCAGCAGCTTGCGACAGACCTCGACGGGAATGTCGCTCTGACCCACGTGCACGCCGTCGACAGCAATGCCCTGCTCGCGCGCGGCGAGTACGCAGTCCAGGCGGTCGTCAATCAGCAAAGCGACCTGACCGGTCTTGCCGGCCTGTGCGATTGCCTGCGCGGCGTCGCCGGTCAGCGCAATGATCTCGCGGGCGCTTGCCACCTTGGAGCGCACCTGGATGCAGGTAAAGCCGGCGTCGAGTGCCTGGGCCACCACATCGCCCACGGGGCGCCCGAGCGTGTTTTCGGGGCCGAGCACCAGATAGGCCGAGATATCAAGGTTGTCGCGGATACTCATCGTGTTTCCTCCTGCTTTTTGATCTGAGCTTCCATGCGCTCGAGCTTGCCGGTCATGGTGTCGGTAAATCCGGGTCGAATATCGGCTTTGAGCACGACTTCGGTGCGGATGCCCTTGCTCGCCAACACAAAGGTTGCGTCGCGCACGACCTGCATGACCTCGTCCCAGTCGCCCTCGATCTCGGTGAACATCGAGGTGGTGCGGTTGGGAAGGCCGCTCTCGCGAATGACGCGCACGACCTCGGCGACCTCGGCGGACAGCTCATCGCCGGTGCCGCACGGGGCGATGGCCACGGCGACGAGCGTATTCATGCCGGCATTGGTTGCGGGCTCGGACATGGCCTATGCCTCCTCGAGGTCGAGCTGGTTGTTGGCGATGTCCTGGGCGGTTGCGCGGTAGAGCTCGTCGATAAAGGTGACCTTAAAGCTTGCCGGGGCGTCGGCGACAGCGGCGGCACGCGAGCCGGCAACGTTGTAGACGGCGGTGCCGCAGACGGCGGCCGTAAACGGGTCGGCAGCGCAGGCGTACACAGCCAGCACGCCGCCTTGCGAGCAGCCGCAACCGGTGATCTTGGACATGAGCGGGCTGCCGCCGTGGGACTTGGCCACGGTCATGCCGTCGGTGATCAGGTCGACTTCGCCCGAGACCACAACGGCGCCGCCGGTGTAGCGGGCGAGCGCCACGGCGGCATCGCGGGCGGCGTCTACCGTGTCGGTGGTATCGACACCGCGCACGCGGCTCAGATCGGCCGCCTCGCCCTCAAGACCCCACAGCCCGGCGAGTGCGATGATCTCGGAGGCGTTGCCACGCACGATGGCGGGCTTGTACTGCTTGAGTTCGTTTACCAGCTGGGTGCGCAGGCTACCGATACCCAGGCCCACCGGATCGAGCACCCAGGGCTTGCCGGCGTCGTGTGCCGCCTTGGCCGCGCGGGGAATCGTCTGTTCGTAGATGGGGAAGAGCGTGCCCATATTGAGGTAGATGGCGCCGCCGCCGGCAACGAGCGCCTCGCCCTCGTCGGGCAGATAGACCATGGCGGCCAATCCGCCCACGGCGAGCTGCGCGTTGGCGACAAAGTCGATCGTCACCGTGTTGGTGATGGAGCCGGCCATCGGATTGGTGGCACGAATCTCCTCCACGGCTTTGACCACATTTTGCTTAAGCTGTTCCGAATCAATCACTGCACATGCCTCCTTGGCATAGAAAAGGGGCGCTGTGCATAGACAGCGCCCCTGTAAAGGCGGCATGCTCCCTACGCCAGCATTAACTGACAGGTTCAAAGGATTGGGCCCATTGCCCTCTCAGCCTTGTGGTTTGCACCGCCGGCACTCCCGCATCGAATCTGTTGTTCCCTATACTAGCGCACCTGCCAAAAAGGGACAGGTTTATTTTGGCAGGTAACAACTGGGACTTTGCGTTTTCCCAGATGAAACCTGCCGAAATAAACC